>Ga0209536_100002074_pt1 | contig 32684 bp, 41 predicted proteins | sample DeeMarSeWOR28_12_FD_187461 | JGI IMG/M metagenome (GOLD analysis project Ga0209536, IMG submission 187461) | Marine sediment microbial communities from White Oak River estuary, North Carolina - WOR-2-8_12 (SPAdes) (version 2) | ecosystem: Environmental > Aquatic > Marine > Intertidal zone >... | reverse complement strand
GGTCTGAAAAGACCATCAGCAGGGCGCCGGATAACGATGAACCACTTACCGGACTGGTGTTCAAAATCGCGACCGATCCTTTCGTGGGCCGGCTGGCCTATGTCCGTGTTTATTCAGGCAAACTCCAGGAAGGAGTGATGGTGCTGAATAACAGGACGGAGAAGAAAGAACGGATCACCCGCATCTACCAGATGCACGCCAACAAACAAAATCCCAAAAAAGAGATCGGGGCAGGAGATATCTGTGCGGTTGTCGGACTGAAAGAGCTGCGAACCGGGGATACCATCACCACGGTGAACAAACCGATGATCCTGGAATCGATCGAGTTTCCTGAGCCTGTCATCGGGATCGCCATTGAACCCCGGACCCAGGCTGACATTGACCGGCTGGGTGTGGCCCTGAACAAGCTGGCCGAAGAGGATCCCACCTTCCAGGTACGGTCTGACGTGGAAACCGGACAGACCACCATCAACGGGATGGGCGAGCTCCATCTGGAAATTCTGCTCGACAGGCTCAAGCGGGAATTCAAAGTAGAATGTAATGTGGGTACCCCTCAGGTGAATTACAAAGAGGCTATTACCACAGAGGTGCATCACCGTGAGGTATTCAAGAAACAGACAGGCGGCCGTGGTAAATTCGCAGACATTGAAGTCTATATAGGTCCGGCGGACGAAAACAACAAAGGACTGCAGTTCATCAGTGAAATCAGGGGAGGGAACATTCCCAGGGAATACATTCCGTCGGTGGAAAAAGGATTCAACAATGCCATGTTCAACGGACCGCTGGCCGGGTTCCCGGTAGACAGCCTGAAGGTCAGGCTGGTTGACGGATCGTACCACTCGGTGGACTCCGATCAGCTCTCATTTGAGATTGCGGCCCGTCATGCATTCAAGAATGCCGCTCAAAAAGCAAAACCGGTCATGCTTGAACCGGTCATGTCTGTGGAAGTGGTGACACCTGAAGAATACATGGGCGATGTGATTTCCGATCTGAACAAACGTCGGGGACAGGTGGAAGGAATGGATTCCAAGGCTGGAGCCCGTGTTATCAAAGCCAGGGTGCCCCTTTCAGAACAATTTGGATATGTGACGGTACTCAGAACGCTCACCTCCGGCAGGGCGAGCTCCACCATGGAGTTCAGCCATTACGAGGAGATGCCTGAGAACCTGGCACGCGAGGTACTGGAAAAAGTTACTGGTAAAGCATTTATATAATTCATTACGATACAATGAGTCAGAAGATCAGAATTAAGTTGAAGTCATACGATCACAACCTGGTTGACAAATCAGCGGAGAAGATCGTGAAGACAGTGAAGTCCACCGGAGCTGTGGTGAGCGGACCCGTTCCCCTCCCGACACACAAGCGGGTGTATACGGTACTCAGGTCCCCCTTCGTCAACAAGAAGTCGAGGGAGCAGTTCCAGCTCAGCTCATTTAAAAGGTTGCTGGACATTTACAGTTCCACACCCAAGACCATCGATGCACTGATGAAGCTTGAGCTGCCCAGTGGAGTAGAAGTTGAAATCAAAGTCTAACACAGGTAAAATTAAAATACCATGCCAGGATTAATTGGTAAGAAAATTGGAATGACTTCCATTTTCGACAAAGACGGAAAGAACATACCCTGTACCGTGATACAGGCGGGTCCGTGTACTGTAACACAGGTGAAGACCGTGGAGACTGACGGTTACGCTGCAGTTCAGCTGGCTTTCGACGATAAGAAGTTAAAGAACACCCCAAAGGCTGAGCAGGGCCATTTTACCAGAGCCAACACAACACCGAAAAAGAAGGTGATCGAACTGAAAGGGTTTGTGAAAGATTGGAAACCGGGTGACGTAATCACCGTGGACTATTTTCATGATGACACCTGGTTGGATGTGTCCGGAATTTCCAAGGGAAAAGGATTCCAGGGGGTTGTGAAACGTCACAACTTCAGGGGTGTGAATGATGCCACCCACGGACAGCACAACCGGAACCGTGCACCTGGTTCGCTGGGAGCCTCCTCTTATCCTTCCAGGGTGTTCAAGGGGATGCGCATGGCTGGCCAGACAGGGAACAAAAAAGTAAAGATTCTGAACCTGAGGGTAATGAAGATTGTTCCCGAAAACAACCTCCTGATTCTGAAGGGCTCAGTTCCCGGATCTAATGGGTCATATTTAATAATTGAGAAGTGATGGAACTAGAAGTATTGAACATATCCGGAGCATCCACCGGGAAGAAGGTGAAACTCAATAAGGAGATCTTTGGGATCGAACCCAACGATCACGCCATATACCTGGATGTGAGACAGATCATGGCCAACAGGCGTCAGGGTACCAGCAAGACCAAGGAACGTGGGGAGATTGTCGGCAGCCGTAAGAAGATCAAGCGTCAGAAGGGTACGGGTACAGCGCGTTTTGGAGATATCAAGAACCCTATTTTCAGGGGAGGTGGCCGGACTTTCGGTCCGCGTCCGCGCAACTACGGAGGCAAACTGAACCGCAAGGTGAAGGAACTTGCACGGAAATCGGCACTCACTTACAAGGTGAAGAGCAACCAGATCATGGTGCTGGAGGATTTCAATATGGAGGCTCCCAGGACCCATGAGTTTTCTAACATTCAGAAAAACCTGAAGATAGAAGACAAAAAGTCACTCTTTGTCCTGAGTGAAAGAAATAAAAACCTATATTTGTCGTCTCGAAATTTACAGAATTCCAAGGTAATAACTCTCTCGGAATTAAACACATACGAAATCATGAACGCGTCAGCTGTATGTTTCGTTGAGAGTTCACTTGACGTTTTGCAGAAGAATGCTTAACCATTTGAATTGTACAGGTCATGAATATTTTAATAAAGCCCATCGTAACCGAGAAGATGACCTCCCAGGGGGAGGATTTTAACCGGTATGGTTTTGTGGTGGACAAGAATGCCAACAAACTGCAGATCAAGAAGGCAGTTGAAGAACTTTACAACGTGAAAGTATCGGAAGTCAACACCATGAGGTACGCAGGCAAGCGGAAACAACGCTTTACAAAATCGGGTGTTTCCGTGGGCAAGACCGTTTCCTACAAAAAAGCAGTGGTCACTCTGGCTGAAGGAGAAGCAATTGATTTTTACAGCAACATTTAAGGAATTATGGCAATTAAAAAATATAAACCCACTACACCCGGACAGCGATTCAAGGAGATCATCTCCAACGATGACCTGACCGCCAGTTCAGCGAATAAACCTGAGAAATCCCTGCTCAGGCCGATGAAAAGGAGTGGTGGAAGGAACAACAGCGGAAAGATGACCGTGCGTTATCTGGGTGGCGGACATAAGAAGAGGTATCGCCTCATCGATTTCAAAAGGGATAAGGACGGTATCGAAGCGACTGTAAGAGGCATTGAATATGATCCCAACCGCTCAGCGCGTATCGCGCTGCTGGTATACAAGGACGGAGAGAAGCGTTACATCATCGCACCCGACGGGATTGAGGAAGGACAGACCGTGATTTCAGGCGACAGCGTGGTTCCCGAAGTAGGAAACAACATGCAACTGGCCAATATTCCCCTGGGTACCGATGTACACAACATTGAGCTGAAGCCGGGAAAAGGCGGATCGCTGGCACGCAGTGCCGGTTCCTATGCCACGCTTACTTCCAGGGACGGAAAGTACGCCATCATCAAACTGCCCTCCGGGGAATCGAGAATGGTGCTGACCACCTGCAGGGCCACCATCGGCATTGTATCCAACAAGGATCATGGTCTTGAGAAATCTGGGAAAGCAGGCCGTTCCCGGTGGCTGGGTCGCCGTCCGCGGACCCGCGGTGTGGCGATGAACCCGGTTGATCATCCCATGGGAGGGGGCGAAGGACGTGCTTCGGGTGGACATCCCAGATCCAGAACAGGTCTGCCGGCCAAGGGTTACAAGACACGTTCCCCCAAGAAGTATTCAAACAAGTATATCGTTGAGAAGAGAAAATCAAAAAAATAAGATAGCATGAGCCGTTCACTGAAAAAAGGACCATTTATCGATTTCAAGCTGGAGAAGCGTATCCTGGATATGAACGATTCCGGGAAGAAATCAGTGATCAAAACATGGTCGAGAAGATCGATGATCTCTCCCGATTTTGTGGGCCATACCATCGCCGTTCACAACGGCAACAAGTTTATTCCGGTCTACATCACCGAAAACATGGTGGGTCATAAACTTGGAGAATTTGCCCCAACCCGGATTTTCAGGGGCCATGGTGGAAAGCAGAGGTAACAGAAAAATGCAAGAATAACAATGGGTGCACGAAAAAGAAATTCAGCAAACCAGCTCAAGGAGCAGAGGCAGAACAAATATTACGCTGTGCTGCGTAACTGTCCTACCTCGCCCCGGAAAATGAGGCTGGTTACAGATATGATCAAAGGCCTCGAAGTCAACAAAGCTTTGGATGTGCTGAAATACAGCTCCAAAGAAGCCTCCCGCAACGTGGAGAAATTGCTTTTATCGGCGATCGCTAACTGGCAGACCAAGAACGAGGACGCCAAGATCGAAGAGAGCAACCTGTATGTCAAAGAGGCCTACGTGGACCAGTCCAGGACCCTGAAAAGGATCCAGCCTGCACCGCAGGGACGGGCCCACAGGATCAGGAAGCGTTCCAACCACGTAACCGTTGTACTGGACAGCAGGAACGTTGTTGAAGAAGTTGAACTTGAACAAGAAAACGAATCATAGATGGGACAAAAAGTTAATCCAATAGGTAATCGCCTCGGCATCATCAAGGGATGGGACTCCAACTGGTACGGAGGGAAAGATTATTCCTCCAAGCTGGTGGAAGACAATAAAATCAGGGAGTACCTGAACGCCCGTCTGGCAAAGGCCAGTATCTCCAAGATCATCATTGAGCGCACGCTGAAGCTGATCACCGTGACGGTCAATACGGCCCGTCCGGGGATCATTATCGGCAAAGGCGGACAGGAGGTGGACAAGTTGAAAGAGGAGCTGAAAAAGATTACCAAGAAGGAGGTCCAGATCAACATATTTGAAGTGAAGCGTCCTGAACTTGATGCCACCATCGTGGCCAACAACATCGCCCGTCAGGTAGAAGGTAAGATCTCTTACCGGAGGGCGATCAAAATGGCCATTGCCTCCACCATGAGAATGGGTTCAGAAGGGATCAAGGTGCTGATCAGCGGACGCCTGGGTGGTGCAGAAATGGCGAGGACCGAAACCTATAAGGATGGAAGGATCCCGTTGCATACCCTCAGGGCCGATATCGATTATGCACTGGCCGAGGCACATACAAAAGTGGGTGCCATTGGTATCAAGGTGTGGATCTGCAATGGTGAGATTTACGGAAAACGTGACCTCTCCCCGAATATAGGTGCATCCAATGTGAAACCCAAAGGCGGGAGGGGACCGAGAAAAGGAGCCCGTGCCTAGGAGGTGATGCAAACAGTATAATCAGGTAAACCGAAAACAATGTTACAACCGAAGAAGACCAAATACAGGAGAATGCAGAAAGGGCGAATGAAAGGTAACGCCCAGCGGGGAAATACCCTGGCATTCGGTTCTTTTGGAATCAAAGCACTGGAGAATGCATGGATCACCGGGCGCCAGATAGAAGCAGCACGTCAGGCCATCACCCGTCACATGAAAAGGGAAGGGCAGCTCTGGATCCGCATTTTTCCTGCCAAACCGATCACCAAGAAACCTGCTGAAGTCAGGATGGGTAAGGGGAAAGGAGCACCGGAAGGATTTGTATATCCCATCACCCCGGGACGGATCATTTTTGAGGTGGAAGGAGTTCCTTTCGAGGTCGCCAAAGAGGCACTTCGCCTGGGATCACAGAAGTTCCCCATTACCACCAAGTTCGTAGTCCGCAGGGACTACGAAGCTGAAAGTTAAATGTTGAAAGTATAAAGATAATATATAGCTCATGAAGAGTACAGAAATACGGGAGTTGTCGTTGAAGGAGCTGGAAGAGCGCCTGGAGAATGAAGAGAACATGCTGGTGCGCTTGCGCATGAACCATGCAGTTTCTCCTCTCGACAATCCCAATAAGATCGTGGAAACACGCAGGAATATTGCCCGACTGAAAACCGAAAAGAGGGCCAGGAAGATCCAAGAGCAGTCCGAAAAGCAAGTTTAAATATGGAAACTACAAGAAATACAAGGCGCGAACGTATCGGTGTGGTGGTCAGCAACAGCATGGAGAAGTCCATAGTCATTGCTGTGAAACAAAAGGTGAAACACCCCATATACGGGAAATTCGTGAACAAAACCTCCAAGTTCATGGCTCATGATGCGGAGAACAGCTGCAATGTGGGCGATACCGTGAAAATCAGTGAAACCAGGCCCCTGAGCAAGAACAAGAGGTGGAGATTAGTGGAAATTATCGAAAGAGCTAAGTAATCATGATACAGCAAGAGAGTAGACTATCCGTAGCCGATAACAGTGGTGCCAAAGAGGTCCTTTGTATCCGTGTGCTCGGTGGTACCCGCAAGCGATACGCCTCCATCGGCGACAAAATCGTGGTATCGGTAAAGAGTGCCATGCCTTCAGGCGAAGTAAAAAAAGGTACAGTGTCAAAGGCCGTGGTGGTCCGGACCAAGAAAGAGGTGAGGCGCGGTGATGGTTCCTACATCCGGTTTGACGACAACGCAGTGGTACTGCTCAATAACCTGGATGAGATGCGGGGTACCCGTATTTTCGGGCCCGTTGCCAGGGAGCTGAGGGATAAATACATGAAAATTGTCTCCCTGGCACCCGAGGTATTGTAAAATGACAAATGACCAACACCATGCAAAAGAAGATACATATTAAAAAAGGTGACCAGGTGATCGTCAATGCAGGCGAGTACAAAGGACAGAAGGGAAGGGTACTGACCGTGGACCGTGAGAAGTACAGGGCGATTGTAGAGGGAGTGAACATGGTTTCGAAACACACCAAGCCCAATGCCAAGAATCCGCAGGGTGGAATCACCAAGCAGGAGGCACCCGTTCACATATCCAACCTCAACCTGGTGGATCCTTCCACCGGAGAGGCAACCCGGATTGGCAGAAAGCCGAGCGATAATAACAAACTGGTGCGTTACGCAAAAAAATCAGGGGAGGAGATCAAGTAAAATGGATAAGAAATACATACCCACACTGAAGAAGAAATACAACGAGGAGATCGTTCCCGAGTTGATGAAGAAATTCGGATACTCCTCTGTCATGCAGACCCCGCGCCTGCAGAAGATCGTCCTGAATCAGGGCGTCGGGCAGGCCATCGCGGATAAAAAACTGATCGATGTGGCACAGGAGGAGCTTACACTTATTGCCGGCCAGCAGGCGGTGCAGACCGTATCCAAAAAGGATATCTCCAACTTCAAGCTCAGGCGAGGCATGCCCATCGGGGTTAAGGTGACCCTGCGCCGCGACCGCATGTTTGAATTCCTGGAGCGGCTGATCAATGTGGCGCTTCCGAGGATACGTGATTTCAAAGGTGTCACCACCAAATTTGACGGGAGGGGGAACTATACCATGGGGATCACGGAACAGATCATCTTCCCGGAAATTGATATCGATAAGATCAGCAAGATCATGGGTCTGGAGATCACTTTTGTAACCTCCGCATCCTCGGATGAAGAGGCCCTTGCCCTGCTGAGGGAGTTTGGAATACCGTTCAAAAACGAAAAAAAATAGAAGCATGGCCAAAGAATCAATGAAAGCGCGCGAAGTAAAGCGCCAGAAACTGGTTGAGAAGTATGCCGAAAAAAGGGCCAAACTGAAGGCTGAAGGTGACTATATAGGATTGAGCAGGCTGCCACGCAACTCCAATCCGATCCGGCTGCACAACCGATGCAAACTGACCGGACGTCCCAAGGGATACATGCGTCAGTTCGGGATCAGCAGGATCACATTCAGGGAAATGGCTTCCGAAGGACTGATCCCCGGCATCAAAAAGGCCAGCTGGTAAACCAGCTGAAAGGTAAAAGGTCCAAGGAAAAAGAGGTGAATTGAAACTCATCCGCCGCGGCGGATAAAGTCAAACAAGAAAAAGAGAAATAAAAATGACAGATCCGATTGCAGATTATCTTACCCGTATCAGAAACGCCGTGATGGCCAATCACAAGGTGGTGGAAATTCCTGCTTCCAATATGAAGAAAGACATTACCCGGATCCTTTTCGATAAAGGGTACATTCTGAATTACAAGTTTGAGGATGAGGGACCGCAGGGTAACATCAAGATTGCATTGAAGTACAATCCCGAGACCAAGGTGTCGGCCATCAAATCACTTCAGCGCATCAGTAAGCCCGGATTGAGGAAGTATGTGGACAAGGACCACCTGCCCAGGGTACTGAACGGATTGGGAGTAGCCATCATCTCTACCTCACAGGGAGTGATGACCGACAAAGAGGCCCGCAGCCTGAGTATCGGAGGTGAGGTACTGTGTTATGTATATTAAAATAGAGGAGAACAACACATGTCTAGGATAGGATTTTTACCCATCGAAGTTCCTCAAGGGGTAACCATTGAGGTCGACAAAGATAACCTGGTGACCGTAAAAGGGCCCAAGGGTGAACTGAAGCAGCAGGTGGATAAAGCCATTTCTCTCAAGATTGAAGAGAATCAGTTGACTTTTGAACGGGCCAGCGAATCCAAGGATCATAAATCGAAGCACGGACTCTACCGCTCCCTGGTAAACAACATGGTGGTAGGTGTTTCCGAAGGTTACACCATCCAACAGGAACTGGTGGGTGTGGGATACCGTGCCGAGGTGAAACAGAATAACCGTCTGGAGCTGAGTCTGGGTTATTCCCATGATGTGATTATCCAGATGCCCGACGAGGTGAAGGTGGAGGCCAAGACCGAGCGCCGTTCCAATCCGGTCATCACGCTTACCAGTGCCGATAAGCAACTGATCGGCCAGGTGGCTGCAAAGATCAGGTCCCTTCGTCCGCCGGAGCCATACAAAGGCAAGGGCATCAAGTTCGTGGGTGAACAGCTCAGACGGAAGGCTGGAAAAGCAGCTTCCGTCTAAGGTAAAAGGGAAAAGGACAAAGGGAAAAGTGTCCTGGACCTTTCAACTTTTACCTTTGACCTAACGAGGAGTTAAGTAGTTAAGAAGAGACAAATAAATAAGATAAATACAGTAAACCATGGGTTTAACTAAAAGTGAGAGGAGACAGCGTATCAAGTACCGGATCCGCAGGCGGCTTTCAGGAACTGAGGCCCGGCCCAGGATGACCGTCTTCAGAAGCAACAAGCAGATCTATGTGCAGCTGGTGGACGATGTAACCGGTGAGACGCTGGCGTCGGCCTCCTCCAGTGAAAAAGAGATCGCCAGCCGGAAAGTCAATAAAATTGAGCAGGCCAAGCTGGTGGGCAAGCGGATTGCCGAGAAAGCAAAAGAAAAAGGAATTGAAACGGTCGTCTTCGACAGGAATGGTTATTTATACCACGGCAGGGTAAAGAACTTAGCCGACGCTGCCAGGGAAGGCGGACTAAAATTATAAGGAAAGATATGTCAACTGGGATCAGAAAAGTTAAAACAAGTGACCTTGAGTTAAAGGATCGTCTGGTTAGCATTCAGCGTGTTACCAAGGTGACCAAAGGGGGCCGTACTTTCAGTTTCTCAGCCATCGTAGTGGTTGGGAACGAGGAAGGGATAGTTGGCCACGGACTGGGCAAAGCCAATGAAGTAACCACCGCCATTGCCAAAGGGGTGGAGGATGCAAAGAAGAACCTGATCAAGGTGCCCATCATCAACGGAACCATACCCCACGAGCAATACGGAAAATATGGTGGTGCCAAGGTGTTCATCAAACCGGCATCAAGTGGTACCGGTGTAAAAGCCGGGGGTGCCATGCGTGCTGTGCTTGAGAGTGTGGGTGTCAAGGATGTGCTGGCCAAGAGTAAGGGTTCATCCAATCCCCATAACCTGGTAAAGGCCACTTTCGAAGCATTGCTTGAACTGAGGGATGCCAATGCGGTGGCACAACAGCGGGTTGTTACACTGGATAAAGTATTTAACGGATAATTCACGGAACGATGGCAAAAATCAAAGTGACCCAGGTCAGAAGCGCGATCAAACATACACTCAGGCAGAAGCGAACCCTGGAAGCACTGGGGATCAGGAAGATGCATCAGACCGTCGAGGTGGAAGCCACACCTCAGGTGCTGGGCATGGTCAAGAAGGTAAAACACCTGGTGGAGGTTGAAAGTGTAAAGTAGAAAGGTAAAAGTCACTTTAACCTTTTACCTTTCACCAATCCGGGAGACCATTAGAGAGAAAAGAGTCAGTTAGAGAAAAAGAAAGTTATAGATAAGATTAAGAAGGTTTTATTATGGATTTAAGCAACTTAAAACCGGCAAAAGGCTCCACAAAAGGTAAGAAGAGGATCGGACGCGGTCAGGGATCCGGATATGGGGGTACTTCGACGCGTGGTCACAAGGGACAAAAATCCCGTTCGGGTTATTCCCGCAAGACCGGGTTTGAAGGTGGACAGATGCCCTTGCAGCGCAGGGTGCCCAAGTTTGGGTTTAAAAACATCAACCGCAAGGAATACAAAGGAATCAATGTGAGTACCCTTCAGGATCTTGCCGAAAAGAAGAAGCTGAGTGAGATTACGGTTGAGACCCTGATGGAGGCCGGGCTGGTCCCAAAGAATACACTGGTAAAAATTCTGGGTAACGGGGAATTGAAAGCCAAACTGAGAGTAAAAGCCCACGCCTTCTCCAAATCAGCGGTTGAAGCCATTGAATCAAAAGAGGGGACTGCGGAGGTAATCTGATACGGACTGACTTTGGAACCAGGCGCAAGCGGGCTACATCAGGCAGTTGTAAATAAAAAGGACGGATGAAACGATTTATAGAGACTTTAAAAAATATCTGGAAGATTGAGGATCTGAGGGCAAGGATTCTTTACACCCTGGGGATCATCCTGATCTACAGGCTGGGAACACATATCGTCCTTCCCGGTATCGATCCGGTGATCATCTCCGACATGGCCAATCGCCAGCAGGGTGGAGCCGGGATTCTCGATCTGCTGAACCTCTTTACCGGAGGAGCTTTTGCGAGGGCCTCCATTTTCGGACTGGGGATCATGCCTTACATCTCTGCCTCCATTGTGGTGCAGTTGCTTGGGATTGCGGTTCCCTACTTCCAGAAATTGCAACGCGAAGGTGAAAGTGGAAGGAGAAAGATCAACCAGATCACCCGGTACCTTACCGTGGCCATTCTGATCCCACAGGGATTGAGCTACATCACCAGCCTGAGGTACCAGCTGCCTGCCGAAGCGTTCGGTCCCAATTTCTCCAGGATCGCATCTATGATCATTCTGACGGCCGGCACCATGTTTATCATGTGGCTGGGTGAACGCATCACCGATAAGGGGATCGGAAACGGAATCTCCCTGATCATTATGATCGGGATTATTGCAAGGATGCCGCAGTCACTGGGGATTGAGTTCCTCTCCAGGCTTGAGCAGCAGGGAGGAGGGCTGGTCGCATTCCTGGTGGAGATCCTCATCCTGTTCGTGGTATTCATGGGGACGATCCTGCTGGTGCAGGGGACCCGAAGGATACCGGTGCAATATGCCAAACGTATTGTCGGGAATAAGCAGTACGGAGGTGTGAGGCAGTATATTCCACTGAAGGTGAATGCAGCCGGGGTGATGCCGATTATTTTCGCCCAGGCATTCATGTTTATTCCCATTACGGTGGCCGGGTTTGCCAGAGCCGACGCAGCATCCGGGTTTGCAGCGGTCTTCTCCAACCCGGTTGGATTCTGGTACAACCTTACCAGTGCATTGCTGATCATCCTCTTCACCTATTTCTATACAGCCATCACCGTGAATCCCACGCAGATGGCCGAGGATATGAAAAAGAACGGCGGATTCATTCCCGGGGTGAAACCGGGTCGCAAAACCGCCGAATTCCTGGATACGGTCATGTCCAGGATTACCTTGCCGGGATCATTCTTCCTGGCTTTTGTGGCCATCATGCCTGCCTTCGCGATGCTGGCAGGGGTGAACCAGAGTTTTGCGCAGTTTTTCGGTGGCACCTCCCTGCTGATTATGGTGGGTGTGATCCTCGATACACTGCAACAGATTGAGAGTCACCTGTTGATGCGGCACTATGATGGCCTGACCAAGTCAGGAAGGATCAAGGGTCGTGCAGGCAGTGCAGCTGCCATTTAGACAGTTGAACGTTCTTTGATGATTTTAATTAAAACAGCGGACGAGATTGAGCTGATGCGTCAGAGCAACCTGCTCGTTTCGGAGACACTTGCCGAAGTGGCCAAACACATCAGGCCCGGAGTGTCGACCGGAAAACTGGACTTGGTGGCTGAAGCATTCATCCGCGACCACGGAGCGGTCCCGGGTTTCCTTGGTTACCAGGGGTATCCCAAGACCCTCTGTACTTCGGTGAATGCCGAGGTTGTTCACGGGATTCCCTCCGACAAGGTGGTGTTAAGGGAAGGGGATCTGGTCTCGGTCGATTGCGGAGTGATCAAGGAAGGATTTTATGGCGATACCGCATTCAGCTTCGAGGTGGGAGAGGTCAGCGATAAAGTCCGCAGGTTACTGAACACAACCAGGGAGTGCCTTTTGAAAGGTATTGAGCAGGCGGTTGAAGGTAAAAGGATAGGAGATGTCGGTAGCGCTGTTCAGACCCATGCCGAACAAAACGGCTACAGTGTGGTCCGGGAAATGGTGGGGCACGGTCTGGGCCGTCACATGCATGAGGCTCCTGAAGTGCCCAATTATGGGAGAAAGGGAAGTGGTCCGAAACTGAAGAAGGGGATGGTGATCTGTATCGAACCGATGATCAATATGGGACGGAGACAGATCAGCCAGGATCCCGACGGATGGACGATTCGTGCAGCAGATAATTTGCCTTCAGCTCATTTCGAGCTGGCGGTGGCAATTGATAAAGGAAAGGCAGACGTATTGTCAACCTTTTCCTACATAGACGAAGTGTTAAAAAAACAGAATAGCTAAATGGCAAAACAGCCTTCTATTGAACAGGACGGTGTAATCACCGAAGCATTGTCAAACGCAATGTTCCGTGTGGAGCTCGAAAATGGACATATCATTACGGCCCACATCTCAGGTAAAATGAGGATGCATTACATCAAACTATTACCCGGCGACAGGGTCAAAGTGGAGATGTCGCCGTATGATCTGACGAAAGGTCGGATTTCGTTTCGTTATAAATAACTCAACAAAATCCAACTTTGTCAGAAGTTATTGGTTATTGGTTAGTAGAGTTAGGAGTTATTGGTTAGAAGTTAGTTAAGAGATAAGATATGAAAATCAGAGCATCTGTAAAAAAGCGCAGTTCCGACTGCAAGATCGTCAGGAGGAAGGGACGCTTGTACGTTATTAACAAGAAAAATCCCAAGTTCAAGCAACGACAGGGATAGAAGAATTTATAAAAAATAATTAGAAGCATTATGGCTAGAATAGTTGGTGTTGACCTGCCCAAAAACAAAAGAGGTGAAGTGAGTCTCACTTACATTTACGGTATCGGACGCAGCTCTGCCCAGAAAATCCTGGATATGGCTGGTGTTGACCGCAGTATCAAAGTGAAGGACTGGACCGATGACCAGATTGCAGCCATCAGGAAAGCTGTCAATGAAAACTTCAAGGTTGAAGGGGAACTCAGGTCTTCTGTTCAGCTCAATATCAAGCGTTTGATGGATATCGGTGCATACCGTGGGATCCGTCACCGCATCGGACTCCCCGTGCGCGGGCAGAGTACCAAGAACAATGCCCGGACCCGGAAGGGGAGGAGAAAAACAGTGGCAAACAAAAAGAAAGCAACCAAATAAGCAATCATAGGTTATGGCTAAGAAGACAGGATCGTCAAAAAAACGAACAGTTAAGGTTGAACCTACGGGGCAGGCACACATTCATGCCTCCTTCAATAACATCATCATCTCCCTGACCAACAACCAGGGCCAGGTGATTTCCTGGGCATCCTCAGGGAAAATGGGTTTCAGGGGCTCCAAGAAGAATACCCCCTACGCAGCCCAGATGGCTGCGCAGAACTGCGCCAAAGTGGCCTATGATCTGGGACTGCGCAAAGTGAAAGTATTTGTGAAAGGACCCGGGGCAGGAAGGGAATCAGCCATCCGTAACATTCATGCTTCAGGTATTGAGGTAACCGAGATCGTTGACGTTACACCCCTTCCCCACAACGGGTGCCGTCCGGCGAAGAGGCGCAGGGTATAATTAGCAAACAATAAACAATCAGATAGATGGCAAGATACAGAGGTCCAAGAACCAAAATTGCTCGTAAATTTTCAGATCCCATTTTCGGGACGGATAAATCTTTTGAGAAGAAGAATTATCCTCCGGGAATGCACGGGAACAACAAGCGGAGGCGGAAAGCCTCAGAATATGGCATACAGTTGAAAGAAAAGCAGAAGGCTAAATATACGTATGGTGTATTGGAGAAGCAGTTCAGAAACATGTTCGAGAAAGCTCAGCGGAGCAAGGGAGTAACCGGTGAGGTGCTGCTTCAATTGCTGGAATCCAGGCTCGACAATGTGGTGTACAGGCTGGGTTTATCCAACACCCGTGCCGGAGCACGTCAGCTTGTTACCCACAGGCACATTACCGTGAATGGCGAGATTGTCAACATTCCCTCTTATACCCTCAGACCCGGGGATCTGGTAGGTGTCAGGGAGCGCTCGAAATCACTTGAGGTGGTCACCGATTCCCTCTCCACCGCCAGATATGGATCCTCTTCATGGCTCGAATTTGACGAGGCTACCATGACCGGGAAATTCCTGAATCGTCCCGAGAGGGAGGAGATCCCTGAAAATATCAAGGAACAGCTGATCGTTGAACTTTATTCAAAATAAAATAATCACATTCTTACTATGGCCATTTTAGCTTTTCAAAAACCAGATAAGGTCATCATGCTTGATGCAGATGACAGGTACGGAAAATTTGAGTTTCGTCCCCTGGAACCTGGCTATGGCATCACAGTGGGAAACGCCCTCAGGCGCATCCTGCTCTCTTCACTGGAAGGGTATGCCATTACCAGCATTAAGATTGACGGGGTTGAACATGAGTTTTCCACCATTACCGGAGTCATAGAGGACCTTACGGAGATCATATTAAACCTGAAACAGGTTCGCTTCAAAAAACAGATCGAAGATGTGAACGATGAAAAAATCATCGTCACCATCACCGGCCAGGAAGAGTTCAAGGCAGGGGATCTTCAGCGTTTTCTGAGCGGATTCAAGGTGCTCAATCCCGAGTTGGTAATCTGCCATATGGAACCGGATGTCAAGTTGCAGATGGAGATATCCATTAATAAGGGCCGCGGATATGTTCCCGCAGAGGAGAACAAGCCTGCGGAAGCCGAGTTTGGTCTTATTGCAGTGGATTCGATCTACACACCGATCAAAAACGTGAAGTACGACATCGAGAATTACCGTGTGGAACAGAAAACCGACTACGAGAAACTGTTGCTGGATCTGGAGACAGATGGTTCCATCCATCCCAAGGAGGCACTGAAAGAGGCGGCAAAGATCCTGATCTATCACTTTATGCTCTTCTCGGATGAGAAGATCACCCTCGACACCGACGAGAAATTCGCAAACGAGGAGTTTGATGAGGAGGTGCTGCACATGCGCCAGCTTCTCAAAGCCAAGCTGGTCGATCTTGACCTCTCCGTCAGGGCACTCAATTGCCTGAAGGCCGCAGAGGTGGAGACCCTTGGCGACCTGGTCAAATTCAACAAGAATGATCTGCTGAAATTCAGGAACTTCGGTAAAAAGTCTCTGACTGAGCTGGAAGAGTTGCTGACCAACATGAACCTGAATTTCGGGATGGATACAAGTAAATACAAACTTGACAAGGATTAATTGCAATGAGACATAAGAAGACATTTAATCATTTAGGCAGGAAGAGTGCGCACAGGAAGGCGATGATGGCGAACATGGCTTCTTCCCTGATCTTACATAAGCGGATTGAGACCACCACCGCCAAGGCCAAGGCATTGAAGCGCTACATCGAGCCTTTGATTACCCGATCCAAGGATGACTCCACCCACTCCCGCAGGATGGTGTTCGGCTACCTGCAGGATAAGGAGGCCGTTACAGAGCTGTTCCGTGAGGTATCTGCCAAGGTGGGGGACCGCCCGGGAGGATATACCCGTATCATCAGGATCGGGAACAGGCTGGGTGACAATGCGGACATGTGTCTGATCGAACTGGTGGATTACAATGAGAACCTGCTGGCGGAAAAAGCCGCATCGAAGAAATCCGCTGGCCGCCGCAGAAGAGGAGGCAAGAAGAAGACCCAGGAGACTGCCGCCCCTGTAGCCGAAACCGAAGTGGCAGAAGCAGAGGAAATAGCCGAAGCTGAAGTTATTGAAGAAGCTGCTTCCGAAGCCGAAGTTGCTGAGGAAGAAGTCAAGTCAGAGGAAGCACCGGCTGAAACTGCAGAAGCTGAAGAAACCAAAGCCGAAGCTGAGGTTGTTGAGGAGGAAGTGGCTGAGGAGACTACAGCCGAAGCTGAAGCAGCTGGGGAAGAGGTCAAGGCGGAGGAAACTTCTGAGGAAGCCAAGGCTGAAAGTGAGGAAGAGGATAAAAATAAAAAATAGTGATGCTTTCACTGTCGAACTGAAAGTTCATAATTAATTAACGTGATTTACCCACTACCAGTAACAGGGATGCCTTTTATTTAAGAGGCATCCCTGTTTTATTTTATTCAAACATCTATTAAACCAAATAACAAAATTATCATGGGACAAATCGTAGATATTCATGCACGTGAGATACTTGATTCGCGTGGAAATCCTACCGTAGAAGTTGAAGTAACCCTTGCCAGTGGTTATGTGGGCAGGGCGGCCGTACCTTCGGGAGCATCCACAGGGGAAAATGAAGCCCTGGAATTGAGGGATGGTGATAAGGACCGCTACCTGGGAAAGGGAGTGAAAAAAGCAGTTGAGAATGTGAATAAGGTCATTGCTCCCGAGCTCCTGGGTATGGATTGCATGGAGCAGGTAGCCATTGATCAGAAAATGATCGAACTGGACGGGACCAAGACCAAGAGCAAACTGGGCGCCAATGCCATGCTGGGCGTATCCCTTGCTGTGGCAAAAGCAGCAGCCATGTACCAGGAGATGCCGCTCTACCGGTATATCGGCGGTACCAATGCCAAACACCTGCCCGTTCCCATGATGAACATCATCAACGGAGGCTCACACTCCGATGCTCCCATTGCATTCCAGGAATTCATGATCCGTCCGGTAGGTGCCGGCAGCTTCAGCGAAGGTCTCAGGATGGGTGCAGAGGTTTTCCATGCATTGAAGAAGGTGCTGAAGGAGCGTGGCCTGAGTACGGCAGTGGGTGACGAAGGTGGATTCGCTCCCGAACTTGAAGGAACCGAGGATGCGCTGGAATCTATCCTGAAAGCCGTGGAGAAAGCGGGTTACAAACCGGGAAAGGATATCACCATCGCCCTTGACTGCGCCGCGTCGGAATTCTATGAGAACGGGGTGTATGATTATACCAAGTTTGAAGGTGAAGGAGGTGCCAAGCGTACTTCCGAGGAGCAAGCCGACTACCTGGCACAGCTGATCGCTAAATACCCCATCGATTCCATCGAGGACGGAATGGACGAAGCTGATTGGGACGGCTGGGTTGTTCTGAATAAAAAGATCGGCGATCGCTGCCAGCTGGTGGGCGATGACCTTTTTGTGACCAACGTGGAGTACCTTTCCAAAGGGATCGAACTCGACTGTGCCAATTCCATCCTGATCAAGGTGAATCAGATCGGGACACTCACCGAAACACTGAATACCATCGATATGGCACACAGGGCAGGGTTCACCACCGTCACCTCGCACCGCTCTGGAGAGACCGAAGATGCCACCATCGCAGATATTGCCGTGGCCACCAATTCCGGGCAGATCAAGACCGGATCACTGAGCAGGTCAGACAGGATCGCCAAATACAACCAACTGCTCCGCATCGAGGAAGAACTGGGCAGTACTGCGATCTACGGGTACTAATCCACTGGATAAACATTTATTTGGGAAGGCTGTCCGCTTCGGCGGACAGCTTTTTTTATTTCCGGGGGTGCGATTCCTGGATAATGACTAATGGATTGAATATAGTGTTATTAGGCATTTTCAGACCGTTTAAGGCCCTTGCGCTCTTGAAAAACTTGGAAAAAATGCTATCTTGTATGTCCCTTTTTGAATAATTTATTTTCTAACCGCAAATCTAATCCGATATGCCAACATTAAAACAAAAACTCCAGCAAAAGATCGATGAGTGGAGACCGAGAACCCGTTCACTGATTAAAGAGAACTGCGACGTGGTGATTGACCAGGTCACCATTGCCAAAGCCATTGGCGGAATGCGAAGCCTGAAATGCCTTGTTACAGATATCTCTTACCTGGATCCCCATGAAGGGATCCGTTACAGGGGATATACCCTTCCCGAAGTGTTTGAAAAACTGCCGAAGCCCCCGGGAGCAGAGATGCCTTATGTGGAAGGGCTTTTCTACTTATTGCTTACGGGAGAGATCCCCACAGAATCTGAGGTGGCTGAGGTTGTAGATGAATTCAAGAAGCGCAATAAGCTTCCCGATTATGTGTACGGTGTGATCGATTCCTTCCCCGAAGGATCCCCACCCATGGCAATCTTCTCATCGGCCATCCTTTCCCTGAGCCGCGAATCGGTTTTTGTTAAACAGTACGGTGAAGGGCTCAATAAAATGGAATACTGGGTCCCGACACTGGAGGATACCATGAACCTGCTGGCCAAACTGCCTGAGGTGGCGGCATATGTGCATGCAAAGCTCTACAGGGGAGGAAAACATATCAAAGGTGATCCCAACCTGGATATGGGGGCCAACTTTGCCCATATGATGGGAATCCCTGCACCCTATGACGATGTCTCCAGGCTCAATTTCATTATCCATGCGGATCACGAGAGCGGGAATGTGAGTGCCCATACCGGTCACCTGGTGGGATCGGCGCTATCGGATGTCTACCTCTCCATTTCCGCCATGATCAACGGGCTGGCCGGTCCGCTGCACGGACTTGCCAACCAGATGGTGCTGAAATGGTTGCAGGACCTGGTTGAAAAAATGGACGGAGCAATACCCACAGAAGAGGAGATGAAAAAATTTGTCTGGGATACACTCAATTCCGGGCAGGTGATCCCCGGTTTCGGGCACGCTGTACTTCGCAAGACCGATCCCAGGTATACCCTTCAGCGTGAATTCTGCCAGACGCACATGAAGGACGATCTGCTGTTCAAATACACCGACATGCTCTATAAGGTGGTTCCGCCCATCCTCCAGGAGCAGGGCAAGGCCAAGAATCCATGGCCCAATGTGGATGCACAGTCAGGGATCATCCACTGGCACTATGGCATCAAGGATTATGAGTTCTACACTGTCCTGTTTGGTATAGGGCGCTCCCTCGGGATCACTGCGAACCTGATCTGGGACCGGGCCCTGGGCTATCCCATTGAACGGCCTAAATCGCTGACAACCGCCATGCTTGAGAAGATGGTTGAGGCGGCCAATGAAGGAAAGGAAGATAACAAGGGGAACTGCAAGGAGGTGACCAACTAACTGAACCAAGTCATACCAGCAGGTCCTTCATTTTCCGAATCAAAACCTCTGCCTGGAACGGTTTGGCAATGTAATCATCCACGCCGGCTGCCAGGCAGTTTTCCCTGTCCCCTTCCAGGGCATTGGCGGTAATGGCAATGATGGGGGTGTGTAAACCTGCTGTGGATTCCATTTCCCGGATCTTCCTGGTAGCGGCGATTCCATCCATGACCGGCATCATGATATCCATGAGGATCAGGTCATATTCCTTGAGTTTATAGAGTTCAATGGCCTCCTTGCCGTTGCGGGCCACATCAATGCCGGCCACAATTTTACTCAGACTCAGGAGTACGATCTTCTGATTGATCTCATTGTCCTCCACAAGCAGGATATGTGCCTCTCCCAGCTGGATTCCGCGCCTGACCGGCTCAGCCGGTTCGGGCACGGGTGCGGGTTCAAGCAGGGTCCGTGTGGGATCCTTGGCGAAATCCAGGAAAAAAGTGAGCGAAATATTCCTTTTGTCGTGCCTGGCTTCCAGGCTGCTTTCGCTGTCTCTTAACAGGTTGTAGGCATTGGCCAGGTTAGAAAGCTGAAGTCTTTCGCTTTGCTTCAGAATCTGGATGTATTCCACCAGGTCCTCGCCCAGGTCCGATTCCACCCGGCACGAGAATTCAAGCCGGACCTGGCTGGGACTCTCCCTCAGGTTGCTTACAGTAAGTTTCATGGGAGAGGCGTTGTATTTGTACAGGCTCAATCCCTTCATGATATGAACCAGCAGGCTCCTGAGCAGACTGGGATCCCCGATCAGGTAGTAATTCACCTGATCCTGCCTGCCTATCACAACCTCCTCGCGGAAAGTGGCCACTGAGTTCAAAATGCTGACAGCCTCTTCCAGTACCCTGGTAAGGTCAAAAGAGATGATGCTTTTCTTGTAACCGACAATACCCGGTGAGGCAATCTCAACGATGTTGTTCACATCCTCGATCAGGTTGTTGGTGGAGGCTTTCAGGGTTTCCATCAGATCCTGCTGTTCAGACGTGAGCTGGAGATCGCGTACCAGGTTATTAATCAGGGTAATATTACTTAATGAGGTTCTCAGTTTATGGGATAGTTTCGAGATGAACTCATCCTTTTGGAAAATTTCACTCTCCACACGGCTCCGGGAACTGATCAGACTGTCGAGAAACTCACGGTCGGATCGCTCGATGAATATGGCCAGAACAATCACCAGGGTATAGGAGGAAAAGAAAACCATGGCATTGAACAAGTCCAACCGTATCCCCGTCTCGACAACTGGAATGGAATTGAAGAAAAGGGTCACCCCTCCAAGGACAATGGGAACGATCATTCCGTGCCGGCGGTTCATCCCGGCCGCTGCCAGAGGAAACAACAGGTAAAAAGCGAGGATGAGTGGCAGGGAGATCCCCAGGTCAAACAGGTATCCGGTCAGGAATATCACGGCGGTCAGCGCCAGTCCCAGCATGCTGTTCAGGTCCGGTTTCCGGGCTGCGGGAACCAGAAAAAAGAGTGCGATGACCGCCAGCAGTGCCATGCTGTTCATGGCCAGCAATGCCGGGTTCATGGAGATGACCGACCAGATGGTGGAGAGGAGCAGCATCACAAACAGGACGGAATAAAACAGATTGATCCTGATGATCCTGTTGCGCACCCCCTGATCTATGGTGTCCACACTCCCGTAAGAGAGGATATTCTTCACAAATTGGGGAAACATGGGTATTCTCAAATGGCTTTCAGAAACAAAGAAAGAGAATTTTTGAACAATCCAACCCCACATTGGCCTTATTTTTGTGAAGATGATCCGTGATATTTTGGTAATTTTGGGTAGTCGGAGGTGACGATTATGTGGAAGCGAATTCTGGGAATACAAATTCTGTTGATCTGCATCCCGGTGGTATACGCTCAGGAGCAGGAACAGACAGCCATGGTGGAATATACCCCTGATTTCCAGTTCAGGGATGGCCTTTATGCCAATTTCGGGATGGTGATAGATAACAATCCAATTCCGACAGCCAGGATTGTGACCGATCTGGATATGTTTGACAGGGAATTCTATGAGAAGATCACAGCTGAGAAAGAGATTGTGATCTATGACGACAACGGGGTCAAAAAGGTCATGAATACGGAGGATATCTGGGGTTATGGCCGCAACGGGGTGCTCTATATCAATGTGGGAAATTCTTTCCACAGGATCAGTTTTGTAGGGAGCATCAGCCATTTTGTGGCTTCGGTGACCACCTACAGTCCCAACTACTATGATCCCTACTATTACAATCCCTACTACTCCAATTCGTACTATTATAACCGGTATAACATGCCCCGGTCCAATTATGCCAATACTGAACTCAGGCAATACCTGCTTGATTTCGAAACGGGTGAGGTGATGGATTATGATACTGAAAGTGTGGAGGTGCTGCTGATGAAAGATCCTGAACTGGCAGATGAATACGGATCGCTCAGGAACCGAAAAAAGAAGCAGATGAAATTTGTATTTATCCGCCGCTACAATGAAAAACACCCACTCTTCTTCCCTGCCAATTGAGATGCAGCCATTGATAATAAACCCTGCTCCATGAGAAAACCATTGACCGGCATGATGCTGGTACTGATCTTTATTCAATTGAATGCGCAGAGGGAATACCTGCCCACCCCGCAGGACCTGGAACAGTTTCACAGAAGTAAAACCTATGTGGTCCTCAATTCCAATCCCATGTCGGATTACAATATTGAAATCCAGGATGCCGTCAAGAAATACTGGAACATCACCGACTACGAGTTTCTGGAATTTGAGGATTTCGGTGAGAAGAGTGCAGATCCGGGAGCCTCATTCCTCTATATGGCGACCGTAAACTTCGAGAAGGACAGGTCCAACGCCAGGTATGTCTTTCTGTGCCTCTCCATCGGAGGCGATTATGAGAGCATTGACGATATGAAAGATGTGGCCAACCTGCCCCTCGGGTATTACGGTGTGGACGAGGACAGCTACGCATACAAACTGGGGACCATGGTCCGGTTCCTGCAGGACCATGTCCGTCTGATCAACGAACATCCCGAGATGGTCTCTCAGAATGTGTACAAACATTACAATGACAACATGGGCGACGTGAGGGGAAAAACCCTCTACCTGGTGCAGGATGAACTGGAGCGCTCTGTTTCCAGGGAAGCAGGTATCCGGGCTGTTTATCCCTACGATGTGGAGATCGTGGAGCCGGAGCAGATCAAAGAGCTGATCATGGACGGCGATGAGTCTGCAGTATTCCTGCACAAAGTGGGCCCGGAGGGTGAGCAGATGAATGCTCGTGTCTATAAGATACTGATTGGCGCAGCTGATGGTAAATTTTACTATTTTGATTTCCATAAGGCGAGTGCCAAGAACCCGGATGCATTTCTGGAGAAAGATTTCAAGAAACTGGCAAGAGCCAATCAATAGGAACCGCTGAATTCATGGCAGAGAAACCATCCATCCCCAAAGGCACCAGAGACTTTAATCCCCTGGAAATGGCCAGGCGGAACCATATTTTCGATACCATCCGGAAAATCTTTAAGAGCCATGGCTACCTGCCCATAGAGACACCTGCGATGGAGCAGCTCACCAGCCTGATGGGAAAATACGGTGAAGAGGGGGACAGGCTGCTGTTCAAAGTACTCAATTCGGGCGATTTCAAAAAGAAAATCAGCGGGGAGCAGTTTGAGTCCACCCCGCCCGGAAAGCTGGGGACCATGATCTCGGAGAAGGGTCTCAGGTATGACCTGACGGTTCCGTTTGCGCGCTATGTGGTCCAGCACCGCAGTGATATCACATTTCCGTTTAAAAGGTACCAGATCCAGCCTGTATGGAGGGCCGACCGGCCACAGCGGGGGAGGTACAGGGAGTTTTACCAGTGTGACGTGGATGTGATCGGCAGTGATTCCCTGCTCAATGAACATGAACTGGTCTCCATCATGGACCGGGTGTTTTCCGAACTGGGGCTGAAGGTGGTGATCCGGATGAATAACCGGAAAGTACTGCTCGGACTGGTGGAGGCCCTTGGTATTCCGGAACGGATGACCGATGTGACGGTAGCCATGGACAAGCTGGAAAAGGTGGGTCTGGAGAAGGTGATGGAGGAGCTCCGGGGCAAAGGAGTGGGAGAGGAGGTGCTGAAAAGGCTGCAGCCGGTATTGTTGCAGAAAGGATCAAACAGGGAGAACCTGCAATTTCTGGAGGATATGATCGCCGGATCCGCTGCAGGAAAGAGTGGAGTGAATGAAGTGCGTGAACTGTTGAACACCCTGGAAAAAGATGATATCGGTGCAGAGGTGCGATTCGACCTGACCCTGGCAAGGGGGCTCAGCTACTATACGGGGACCATTTTCGAGGTGCAGTCCACAGAGATGGAGATCGGAAGCATCTGTGGCGGGGGAAGGTACGACGACCTGACGGGGATCTTCGGTCTGGAAGGGGTTTCCGGCGTGGGTGTATCCTTTGGTGCCGACCGGATTTACGATGTGATGCTGCAACTGGAAAGGTTCCCGGGTGAAGGGGAACTGGATACCCGGCTGCTTTTCGTGAACTTCGGGACCAGGGAGGTTACCCATATCCTTCCCGTCCTAAGAAAACTGAGACAGGCGGGGATCGCATCGGAGCTCTATCCCGAGGCTGCCAAAATGAAGAAGCAGATGGCCTATGCCCATGCGCGCGGCATCCCCTACGTGGCACTGATGGGAGAGCAGGAGATCAATGACGGGTTCATCACACTGAAGGAGATGGAGAGCGGCAGGCAGGAGCGCGTAACCCCGGATGATCTTCCGGAACGGCTCAGCAGATAGCCGGCTGTCTTATAACATTCCACCAACCATTTCAGTTTCCTGATTTTTTTCGGTACTTCAATCTGGAATTGCACAGATATGGAGAAGGTACACCTGGTAACCACCGATGAGATCGGCTGGAAAAAATTTGAAGAGATCATTGAAGGGAAGCTGAAAATTGTCCTTTCAGATGAGGTGATCCGAAAAATATCCGCATGCAGGGCATACCTCGACAAAAGGTTGAGGGGGGGTGATGAGATCCTTTACGGGATCAATACGGGATTCGGATCCCTGCACAACAAGGTCATTTCCAGTGAAAACCTGGGCCTGTTGCAAAAGAACCTGGTCATGTCGCACGCCTGCGGTGTGGGTGAGGAGGTTCCCCCGGAAATCACCCGCCTGATGGTGCTGCTCAAGATACAGTCCCTCTCCTACGGTAATTCCGGCGTGGCGGTGGAAACAGTACAGCGGCTGGCTGATCTGTACAACCATGACATCCTTCCGGTGGTATATAACTACGGGTCCCTGGGAGCTTCCGGCGATCTGGCACCCCTGGCACACATGAGCCTCCCTTTGCTTGGAATGGGCGATGTGGTGGTGAAAGGGGCGCGCAGAAAAGCTTCCGATGTGATGAAAGAGATGGGATGGGAGCCCATTGATCTGCAGTCGAAGGAGGGACTGGCCCTGCTGAACGGGACACAGTTTATGAGTGCCTACGGGGTGTATCTATGCATGCGGGTGTTTAAGCTCTCGCGGCTGGCTGATATGATCGGTGCACTGTCACTGGATGCCTTCGACGGCCGGATCGAGCCTTTCCACGAACTTGTTCAGCAAATCCGGCCCCATCAGGGCCAGGTTGTAACGGCAAGGCGCATCCGCTGGCTCCTGCAGGGGAGCGAACTGATCGGGAGAGAGAAAGCGCATGTGCAGGATCCCTACTCATTCCGCTGTATTCCCCAGGTCCACGGCGCCTCCAAGGATTCCATCAATTATGTGGCCTATGTGTTCCGCAACGAAATCAATTCGGTGACAGACAATCCAACGATTTTCCCTGAGGAGGGGATGATCATATCGGCCGGGAACTTTCATGGCCAGCCCCTGGCCCTGGCACTCGACAACCTGGCCATAGCCCTGAGCGAACTGGGGAATATTTCAGAACGGCGTACCTACCAGCTCCTCTCCGGAACACGCGATCTGCCTCCTTTCCTGGTGGCCAATCCCGGGCTCAATTCAGGATTCATGATCCCTCAATATACAGCCGCCTCCATGGTGAGCCACAACAAGCAGCTCTGTACTCCTTCGTCTGTCGACTCCATCGAATCTTCACAGGGGCAGGAGGATCACGTTAGCATGGGGGCCAATGCCGCTACCAAAGCGTACCGGGTGATGCAGAACCTGGAAAGGATCCTGGCCATCGAGCTTTACAATGCGGCCCAGGCGCTGGAATTCAGGCGGCCCGCCAAAACCAGTCCGTTCCTGGAAGAATTTGTGGGGAGATACCGGGAAGTGGTTCACTTTGTGGAGAACGACAAGGTCATGTACGATGACATGGAAGCATCGGTAAGTTTCCTCAGAGAGGTAAAGATGGAGATGCCGGAGGATCTGCTGATGATACGCGACTACTCTCCGGAAGATATGGAATAGCTCCCCTTTAGAATGGACATGACTCATCTGCAGGCAACGGATAAGGGCGGTCACCGCCCCTTCGGTTACCGCTGCGGTCCTTTTCCGATGGTCCCTGATCCCTCAGTTTCCTGAGCAGGTGTCGCCTGTAGTCCCATTCAACCTTGTAAAGCTTGAGAACTTTTTTAGGAGGCAGCACCTTGGGAAACTTATCCTGGTAATATTCGTTTTCAAGCTGGATCTGCTGCTCCTTCAGCTCCCGGATCTTCTTCAGGTTGTTGTTGATCTCCTGATCGGAAAGGTTGTTGGCGTTGTTGTGGGCATACATAAAGGTATTGCGCTCATCCTCGGCCAATTTCATTTTACGGTTGTAAAAATCGTTGTAAATGGGCCAGAATGCCTTGATCTCCTGATCAGAGAGTTCCAGCTTTTCATTGTAGTATTGTTCGCGGTCTTTTTTGAACTGTTCAATCTGTTCTTCGGTCTGCGCCATGGCAGTGACCAGCCAGGAGGCTGATATCAGGAGCAGCATGGAGATAATGGTGCGTGTAATTGTTGTTTTCATGATACAATCTTTTAGCTTATTCCAACAGGAGAATCATTTCCACATCATTGATTGCCAGGTAGTCCATTGCCTGACTGGCAAAAGCTTCCTGGTCGTTCATTTCCTCTTCCTCCGATTCCAGGTATTCGACCAGATAGAAATCGTCTTCCATCAGGTAAAACTCATCCATCCATGCCACATCCGACGGGGAGGAAGGACGGTTGTCCGGCAATGCGAACCTGAGGATCGGGTAGCTGATCAGTGCAATACTGAGTATGGCCGCAGCCATCGCCACCCAGGGACGGGTGAAAATGGTGATCCGGCGGACAGGGGTGGTTTGTTCCTCTTCCCTGATCCGCGCGTGCAGCCTGTCAGAAAAGCTTTCGAAATACCCATCTGGCACAGAGAATGGCTGTTTCTTCAGCGATTCATGCTGCAAATCCGGTATTTTTCGTTTGTTGCCCATTTGCTATGCGCTTATAGTTTAGATTTTTGTGAGGTTAAAAGGTTTAATCATCTCCCAGCATCTCCTCAATTTTTTTTACTGCGTGATGATACGAGGCTTTCAACGCACCCACCGAGGTGTTCAGGATGGAGGCCATCTCCTCGTACTTGATGTTGTCAAAATACCTCATATTAAATACAATTCTCTGTTTTTCAGGCAGTTTTATTATCGCCTGCTGCAGTCTTAACTGGATCTCGTCCCCATTGAACCAGGGATCCGACTCCAGGCTCTCGCTCATTTTATGCTCCACTTCCACCCAGGGGGCAAATGCCTGCTTCTTCTTCTTCTTCAGGAATGTAAGTGCCTCATTGGTAGCTATTCTGTACAACCAGGTGTAGAGTTCCGAATCTCCCCTGAAATCGGGCAGCGAACGCCACACTTTGATAAAAGTGTTCTGCAGCACGTCGTCAGTATCATCGTGGTCAACCAGGATCTTCCGGATATGCCAGTAAAGCCTTTCCTGGTAGTTGGCCACCAGCTGATTGAATGCAGCCTCCTCATTTCCCGGGGTCCGAATTGCTTCCAGGATCTGATCGTCATTCCACTCCGGCATGTTTCTGCATGGTTTAGTGGTTAGACAAACAGATGGCGGGGAGGTTTAAAATCATATGCAGCCGGAACGATTCAGAATTTGATCACTTCGTAGGATCCCTGTTCCACCTTGAAATCCCTTACTACACTGAAGGAGGTTGAGTTCAGATCCGACCTCCGCCAGACAATCCGGTAGGAACCGGGCTGCAGGTGGTAACCCTGGTTTTTGCTTTTTTCCGGAAGGTTGAGCACCCATTTCTGCTCCCCCTCCTTGGTGAGCTGATAGAGGGTTCCCACACCTGGCCAGAGGGAGCTGAAACTGACGAATCCGGGCGCAGGGATATCCACCGTGGTGGTGTAACTCTGCAGGACTTCAACCCCCTCGACAAACATAAGCGGGTAAATGGGGATTTCCAGGTCATATTTGCCCACCAGGTATTTGCCCACCATTCCCATCTCCTGTACATTGATCGTCTGGTGATCCCCATGGCGCTTCACCAGAATTTTCTCCTTGTCGTATGCCCTTCCCCTGCTGGACCGAACCTGCAGATAACCCTGTGGCGCATCGACAGGGATGATGTTGTGCCGTCCGTTGGTCAGGGTGATGCTGTCGCACTCCACAGGCGGAATCGATTGCACCACAAGGTCATAGGTACTCATGTGGTCCAGCGAGAGGGTGTCGGGATTTCCACGGCTATTCATCGTGTGCATCAGGTTGTACCTGATCACACCGCTGAAATGATCCTGAAATACCATATTCACATCGGTTTCTGAAGGGTAGTGCCTGGAATCCAGGAGGTTGATCTGCGCGCTGGTGGGATTGAGCGCCTGGGTGACCACCACCTTCAACGCCTCCCTGAACTCCTGCTGGCTGGGGGCGTCATAGTATTCACCGATGCAATTGAAGGTCTCCTTGAATCCGGGATCGGTCCCGATACCGATCACAAAAGGCCGAAGAATGATCCCTTTTCGTTGAAGGGAGAGTGAAACCTGGCAGGGATCGCCGTCGCATGCCTCCACCCCGTCGGTGATCAGCAGGATGATGTTGCGGCAGTTCCCGCAGGAAGGGAAATCATTGGGGGCCAACGCCAGCGACCGGGCGATGGGGGTGGTACCTTTTGGATTGATGTCGCGCAGGATCTGTCTGATCCTGGTTGCATTGTTCCTCCCGAAAGGAACCTCCAGCCTGGTATCGCTGCAATCCTGGGGAGGGACTGGGCTCTGGTGTCCGTAAATCCTCAGCGCCATCTCCACATTGGGAATATCCTCAATGCTGTCGACCATCTCGAACAGGATCTCACGTGCAATATCGATCTTCCGTGCGCCGTCCCATTGCCCGGCCATGCTGTTGGAGGCATCAAAAATAAAGAGGATCCTGCTGATGGGTTCACGGACAATCTTTCCGTTCTGACCCAAGATACAGGTCAGGGGTATGAAAAGCATCCCCAATACCACCAAGACAGCCGGCAAGATCCCAGAACTGATGACCTTCTGCATCCTTCCCAATATTTCCATTATCTAGATAACGGTGGTTCCGGACTAAAATTACAAATTTCACCCCATGACCATCCATGGAGTTGTAAACAGCTGCATTAAGCCATAACCCTTGCTGGAAAAGGATTTGCCGGTCCAGGAACACCTTCCCGTGGAGCTGCAATCCATCCCTTGCCACCTGCCGGTTGTGACCATTTCAGTTATGGTTACGATGGATCACGCAGAAGGTTGCAGAAATTTGACAAACAGACTATTGTATGATCAGCGGGAGTGTGATCCCCTGATTACTGCCAACCACCCTCAGGAGATAGTATCCGGGGGACAGCCCCTCCAGGTTGAGGGAAACCGGTTCCCCCGAAAAAGTAAGGAGCTGATGTAGTTTGGTGATCCCCTCCAGGGTGATGATGGTTACCTCCAACGATCCCGGTTCCACATCCGCTGGCTCCAGAAATACCCTCTCATTGGCCGGATTGGGATAGATCCGCAAACCGGGGCCGCCTGATGTGGGATCCAACCCTGCTTTGGGATCGGGTTGCAATTTTACCTGCAGGGCAGTGGTTTCAAAATCTGTGACCTCCACCCCCGGGATGGTATCGTTCAGGTATCCGGGGGATGAAATCACCAGATCGTATGCCCCCTCCCTGATCGGACGGTAGAAATCCCCATGTTTTCCGGAACTGTGCACAACTGAATAGGTGGTGTCGTGCCCGGGAATATAGATCCGAGCTTCCAGCGGCGCATCAGTTTCTGTATCACTGACCGTACCACGGATTCCGTACATGCACTGCGACATATAGTTAAGCAGGGAACGGTGGTTCTTTTCCCAGAATTCCTCAAGCAGGTCCGATTCCAGCAACATCGCCTCGGACAATTCAAGAGTGATCTCCCTTCCCTCCAGGAAAAAATTGACATAATCCTGCCTGCCTCCGAATATCCTGTACCAATCCGCCCCGTTGGTGATCCCGTTGGAGAACAGAGCCATGTATCCCGGATCCACAGCCCTGGCTTCATCGGCGTATTCCCTGCTTACAAACCGGTACCAGTCGTCATCCACATGCAGTTCGTGGGTGTGATCCCAAGGATAATTGACCACTTCGGCACCGCTGTGCAGGTTGGCCGAGAGTGTGAACCGGTGTGCCGTTAAGAATTCCATCATGGCGATGGTCTCACGCGCCCTGCCTGAAGTATCTGAGGCCGCATCGATCCCCGGCTGCGGAAAATCCCTGTTCAGGTCCACGCCGTTGATGTTCATCCTTTGGGCCCCTTTCATGGATAGCCCCTCGTCCGATGCATAGGTGCCGTCGGGATTGGAGAGGGGATTGATCCAGATGGAAAGTCCGTTCACCACCCGGTCCACCTCACTGTCGATCCCATACCCATCGAGCAGGGTATGGGCAAACCGCAGCAGCAGGACCATACCCACCAGTTCATCGCCATGGATGGCCGCACTGTACAGAAAGGCGGGTTCCGGCTCATCGGTATCCGCCCGATCGCTGATGTTCAGTGCCAGCAAAAGCCTGCCCTCTTCCGAGGTCCCGAAAGTATCCAGCCGGCAGATTTCGGGGTAGTTCCGGGCAAAATAGTGCATCATTTCCAGGTACTGAGGGTAGGTAGGGTATTTCTGGAAGGTGAGTGCTTCTGTCAGGTCGGCTGCCATGTCACTGTCGTCGAATCCGGCTGTTTGCCATTGCCCGCTGACAGGGGCAACCAGTATTGCCGCGGTAAGCAGGAGCCAGCCAGGTTTATGAATAGCGCGGCAGCGCATCATCAGACGTTAAAGCGGATATACAGGATATCGGCTTCCTGAACCACATAATTCTTTCCCTCCACAGCCAGTTTTCCGTGTTCTTTGCATGCCTGTTCCGATCCGAGTGCAATGAGATCCTCATATTTGATCACTTCGGCACGGATAAATCCCCGTTGCAGGTCAGAGTGTATGGCTCCTGCTGCTTCAGGAGCGGTGACACCGCGGCGAATGGTCCAGGCCCTGATCTCCCTGGGTCCCATGGTAAAGAAAGAGATGAGGTTCAGCATGGAGTAGGCGGAGCGGATCAGCTTGTTGACACCGGGTTCCTCCAGCCCCGCATCCTCCAGAAACGCTTTCCGGTCCTCCTCCTCTTCCAGTTCAGCTATCTCCGATTCCAGCCTGGCGGCAAGCACCAGGATCTCGGTCTCCTCTCCGGCCAGGAACTCCCTCACCCGGTCCACATAAGCGTTCCCACCGATAGCCGCACGCTCTTCCACATTGCATACATACATCACCGGTTTGCTGGTCAGGAGAAAGAGGTCCTCCACAAATTTCCGGTCCGCTTCGGCCACCTCCAGGGTGCGGGCGCTCTGGAAATTTTCCAGGTGGTTACGGAACCTTTCAAGCACTTCGATCCCCCTGCGAGCCTCCTTATCACCCGATTTGGCCAGCTTGGCCTGCCTTTCGAGCTTCTTCTCCACCGATTCAAGGTCCTTCACCTGCAGTTCCAGGTTGAGGGTTTCAATATCCCGTACCGGATCCACTGAGCCATCGATGTGAGGTAGCTGCTCGTCATCGAAACAGCGCAGGACATGGATCAGTGCATCGGAGTTACGGATGTCCGACAGAAACTTGTTTCCCACCCCCTCGCCGTGACTGGCACCTTTGGCCAGTCCGGGAATGTCAACGATCTCCACAGTGGCCGGGGTGACTTTTTCGGTGGACTGAAACTGCTCCAGTTTGTAGAGCCTGGGATCGGGCACATTCACCACCCCCACATTGGATTTACTGGATGTGAAGGCGAAGCTGGAAGTCTCGACCCGGGTGTTCGAGATGCAATTGAACAGGGTGGATTTTCCCACATTGGCTACCCCGATGATCCCGCATTTTAATGCCATTGGTACAAAATTGAAGTTTGGTGCAAAATTAAGGAAATTTCCCGGCGCGACCGATCCGTTCCCCAATGCGTAACGGGGGTTTCCGTTTTCAACAAGAAGCTGTATATTTAATCACCACTCAGGAAAAAATGTATTAGGCTGTTAATAAGTATTTTATGAGATATTTATTTGTCGTCGCCTGCTTCGCGCTCCTCTCTGTCTCACCCATTCATACGGCATCCGGTCAGCACCAGACCTATGACCGGTACATGGATCATCCCTGGGTCGATTCGGTGATGGGCTCACTTTCCCTGAGGCAGCAGGCTGCTCAACTTGTATGGATCTCGTCATCGGGAGGGATTGCCCCTGCCCGATATGCGACAGTGGATCGTCTGATCAGGGAGCAGGGGATCGGTGGCATGGTGTTCAGCCATGTTTCTGAACGCCAATTCCGGAGTGAGATGGAATATTTCCGCTCCGTATCAGAAGTTCCCGTGGCAGCCGGGGTCATATACGGAAGCCGGGAAGCCTCCCAGCACCCCGGAGTGCTGGGGGGCTTTCCGGGACCGATGGCGCTGGATGCCGTGCGCAACGACTCCCTGTTATCCAGGGCGGGCCGGGAACTGGCGGCCAGACTCCTCTCCGTGGGCATACAGGTGCTGCTGGAACCGGCAGGTGAGAAAGGAGCAAGGGAGGCGGGCTTATCCCGGATACTCGAGGGAGAGGGAGTACTGCTGGCCACTGCCGATTATCCCGGACGGGACGGTTCAGATCTGGAGAAGGAGCTGTCCGGTATGCCCGGTTTCC
>Ga0209536_100002073_pt1 | contig 32691 bp, 24 predicted proteins | sample DeeMarSeWOR28_12_FD_187461 | JGI IMG/M metagenome (GOLD analysis project Ga0209536, IMG submission 187461) | Marine sediment microbial communities from White Oak River estuary, North Carolina - WOR-2-8_12 (SPAdes) (version 2) | ecosystem: Environmental > Aquatic > Marine > Intertidal zone >... | reverse complement strand
GCAGCGCAAAGCGATCATTTGGTTCTCCGACTCCTGGGATTCCTGGGGAGGACGGCTCGAGTCGCCGCAGCGGACGGGTCCACCACCGGCGTCAGCCCTTAGGGCAAGCCACGTACCCGACCCCTCAAACAGCCGTAACATATTGTCTTCTATGAAAATACGACGCTCACCTAAGACCGGTGAGAAGGCCAGTGCACCGGGCCGGTTCGGTCAAAGCGACGGAGCCGGGCGTTCTGACTTGCTCGCCCGGTCAGGGGATTCGGGCAAGTCTGTCGGGCTGTTGACGGGAGCCGAAGAATCGCAGGGGGCATACGCTACGTATTGAGAGAGTAGTGGTGCGAGAGGTACGCTCGGTGACACGAGCCTCTGAGTCGAGATCCGAGATCGACCATCTCAGCCACCCGCCAAGCACAGGGAGGCGACATGTCAGAACAACCGCGCTGGGTCGAACGCGTCTTCACATTCGACTTCCCCGTCGAACGCTACGCTGATCTGATCGACCGACTGGAGCAGACACCAGGGCGCCTGGAAGCTCTGACGGACTCGCTCTCTGATCGGGACTTGGTGACGCGCTGCGAAGGTGCCTGGTCGATTCAGGAGAACGTGGGACATCTCCTCGATCTAGAAGAGCTGTTCATGGGCCGATTGGATGACTACGAGGCAAAGCTGGAGGAGCTACGCCCGGCCGACATGTCGAACCGAGCCACGGAAGCCGCCGGCCACAACGATTGCGACATCCACGAGCTGCTGGCCGAGTTCAAACGTCAGCGGGCACGACTCGTGAGGCGCCTGAAGAAGCTCAGGCCGGAAGCGTTCTCACACTCGGCGTATCACCGGCGCCTAGAGGTTCAGCTGCGACTCGTGGACTCGTGCCACTTCCAGGCCGAGCACGACGGCCACCATGTCCAGAGGATCGAACGCATTCGTGAGTTACTGGGGCGTTAGCGCGTGGCCCTCGCTGACAAGTCCAATGACCACCTTCCGACTACGACGCGACCGTTTGACATCCGTGAGGCTTGCTCCGCGCCCGACCGCTGCCGCTCGTGAAATCCCGATCTAACCGACCTACTCCGTCACCCGATACGCGACGACCCGGTTGCTCACGAACGTGGGTAAGATCAACAGATTGCGCTGTTTGATGTACTCGAAGTCGGCGGAGTTGTCTTTCCCGATCGTGTCCAATATCTCGACGATTCCGCCTTCAGGAGACACGACGTAGACTTGGCCCTCCCAATGTGACATCAAGTAGTCGCCGGAGTTGGCGATCCGGAAGCCGTCGATCACTCCGGCACCCAGGCTGATCACGTCGCGCATACGTTTAGTCTCGAGGTCCACCGCCCGGACCACGCCGTCGCCGCTGTTACCGATCAGCAACTCGCCATCGTGGATGTACAATCCATTCGACCAATAGACATCATAGTCATCCAGCCAAACCTCGAACTCGTTATCTCTGAAGCGGTAGATCCGGCTGTCGCGCCGTGATGAGGGTCGCGTGTCGGAAATATAGATGGTGCCGTCGGAGTCGATGGCCAGATCATTTGGGAAATCGACATCCGGGATCTCGTAGCGATTGAGAACCGCGCCCGATTCGAGGTCGATCTCCGTCAGCGTACGTCGTTCGGTCGTGTACAGCTTACCATCATAGATCCCCATTCCCGTGGGCGCGTTCAGGGCCGGTACCCACTCGAGCTCAAGGACCTCGCCCTCAGGGCTCAGCCTCGAAATGTACCCACTGGGCTCCGACTTCTGACCGAATTGCACGTCGAAGTTGGAGACGTAGAGGACGTCACGCTCGCCATCGTAGATCACCGTCTCCGGCGTCAGGAATACCGAGTCGGTCGCCCAAACCTGCTCGACGCGATGGTGCTCCTTGATGGGCAGATGCAGTTCCCGGTCGGACCGGGCCATGAAGCCCCAGCCACCGAAGTTCTCGGTGACCATCAGCAGAATCTCGTTCAGACCCTTCTCCAGCTTGAGGCGAACGTGGTCGAACGGACCCACGATTCCAAGGAATGACCGGTCCCGATACTGGTAGGAGCTGTTCCCGTAGAAGACCTTATTACCGTTGAAGAAGAGATCGATCTCGTCGCTGTAGCCAAAGGACAGCGTGATCTCCTGGCGCTGATCGGCGCGGACGATGGCCCTGGCGAGCACCAGCTCAGGCGATTGTCCGCTGCGTTGGCGGTAGCGAGCGATGTCCACGAGACCCGATGGCTCGGGCGTCACCTGCTCCCAGCCGGCGAAGTAGATGGTGTAAAAACGAGGGTAGACATCGCGGGGCCCCGGCGGCGCCGGGAACATGCGCGAGATCTCCCAATCCATAATCGTGTTCGCCGGGGTCTCGACTTCGGGTGGAGGATCGAACGTGAGATCCTCGGTGACCGTGTATCGGAAGTTGGAGAAACAGGCTGTCTGATCCGTCGGACTGAGCAGCCCCAGCCCGCCCTCGCTGACGCCGTGCTTCAGCTCGTGGATTTCCAATGCCGGCTCCGTCGCACCGCCGACGAACACGCGGGCCTGTGTGCCCATCACCTCCAGCTTCAAGGTGAACCACTCGCCCTCCGGGAACTCGGCGCCGGCGGTGTAGCCGTCACCGTTGTACAGCTGCCAGCCGGCGACGCGGTTGAAGACCGGCGTGTATTGGACGGCGTCGGGGTACAGCCCAGCCCGATGCGGCCGGATGTAGACCCGCTCGTAGTTCTCTTCTGATTGGAAGCGAAAGACGATGCCGGGATACGACCGTGAACCGTCGATCGCGAGATCAACCTCGATGATCCCATTCTCGAACTCGACATCACCCAGCACCGCGGCACCGGCCAGACACTCGCGGCCGTAACGCTCGGTGAGTGCACCTGCGAGCACATTCCAGCGATCGGAACTTAACGGTACGGTCTCCTGCCCCCAGGCCTTGCCTGCCACGAGCAGCAACCCGAGCAGTATGATCAGCGCCGGGAGGAAGCGAAAGTCAGTTGAGGTTCTGTTACTGAGTACTGATGTATTGGGGCGACGAGGACGACTGCGGCGAGCGCGACGACGCATTGGTTCCTCCAAATCAGTCCCACTTGCCCGCGCTACAGGTTCCTACGGCCCCGCATCAGGCCAGGTTTCGACGGCTACCGCCACCCTGTCCCCGGCTCAACCTTGAAGGGCCCTGACCCGGGTCAGGCGCATCGGCAAACTCGGGGTGCTGAGTCCCCGCGTATTCCCACATGCTCAGACGCAAAGGCTCGTAGCGGACATCAATCGCGACTCGGAGAGGTACGGCCGGGACTCCGGAGCGGACATTTGGAGCGCCCCGGCCCGTCAATGATCTCTGCCCGTTCTCGCGCGACATGAAGCGAGGAGTCCCGGCCGTACCTCTCCGGCCATCACGGCGTTTCGTGCAATAGAGCCCTTGCGCCGGGCCCGACCGATCTACGCGACCGTGATCTCCTTAGACAGATATACGTCCTGAATCGCGTGGAACAGCTCGACGCCTTCTTTCATCGGCCGCTGGAACGTCTTACGACCCGAGATCAGCCCGATCCCGCCGCCGCGCTTGTTGATCAGCGCCGTCTTCACCGCCTGGGCCAGGTCACCGCCGCCCGTAGACGCGCCACCCGAGTTCAGCATGCCGATGCGGCCCATGTAGCAGTTGGCGACTTGCCAACGCACCAAGTCCACCGGGTTTTCTGTGCAGAGCTTCTCGTAGACCAGCTTGCTCGTCTTGCCGAAGGAGATGGGGTTGTAGCCATCCAGGTGGGTCGGAAGCTTCTGCTTCACGATGTCCGCCTCGAGGGTGACGCCGAGGTGGTTCGCCTGGCCCGTGAGGTCGGCGGCCGAATGATGGTCGACTCCGTCTTTCTTGAAGTCCGAGTTGCGCAGGTAGCACCACAGCACGGTCACCATCCCGAGCTCGTGGGCCATTTCGAAGGCCTCGGAGATCTCTACCAGCTCGCGACGCGCGTCGTCGGAACCCCAATAGATCGTCGCGCCCACCGCGGCAGCACCCATGTCCCAAGCCTGCTCGACGCTGGCGAACAGCACCTGCTCGTAGCTGTTGGGGTACGTGAGCAGCTCGTTGTGGTTGATCTTGACGAGGAACGGGATCTTGTGGGCGTACTTCCTCGACACGGAGCCCAGGACGCCGAGGGTCGAGGCCACGGCGTTGCAGCCGCCCTCGACGGCCAGCTCGACGATCTTCTCCGGATCGAAATAGATGGGATTGGGCGCGAAGGACGCCGCACCCGAGTGCTCGATCCCCTGGTCCACGGGCAGGATCGACAGGTAACCGGTGCCCGCCAGACGCCCCGTGTTGAGCATGCGCTGCAAGCTGACCAGGGTCTGCGGGTTGCGGTCCGACTGCGCGAACACCCGGTCGACGAAGTCGGGGCCCGGCACGTGCAGCATTTCCTTAGGGATCCCTGTACAGACGTGCGACAGTAGGGATTCCGCTTCGTCCCCGAGTAGTTCCTCTATTCTTGATTCTACAGCGCTCGCCATATCGCTCCTACCTCCATTTCTAATGCCAGCTTGGTATCTGGCCCTCGTGTGATCAGTGATCAGTATTCAGTAGTCGATTACTACCTGAAGGCAAAGGTCGTGCCGTGATGCTGCCAAAGTAAGCGGGCGGCCGCCTCATCCACCAGCCAGGTCAGGTCTCCACTTTCGGGGCGGACCAGCTGAGCCGGGTACTGCGGCTTGTCCGGACTCCCGTCCAAAACCGCCTTCAGTGTGTCCGCCTTATCCGTGCCTGTGACGAGGAACCGTATACATGCGGCTTTATTGAATACCGGGCAAGTGAGGGTCACCCGGTGGGTTTGGAGCTTCTCGATCCAGGGGGCTACGGCCAGACGTCGCATCTCGCTGAGAGCTTGCGTGCCCGGGAATAGGGACGCCGTGTGGCCATCGGGTCCCATGCCCAGGAAGACGAGGTCGAAGCGTGGGAACTCGCCTTCTTCCAGACCGAAGAAGAGCAGTAGCTCGGCCTCATAGTCGGCCGCCGCCGCTATCGCGTCGCCGGCCTCGCCCTTGATGCGGTGGATGTTGCCGGCCGGCACATCGACCTGAGAGAACAGCCTCTCGTCAGCCGCGCCGAAATTACTCTCGGCGTCGTCCGGCGGGACGGTGCGCTCGTCACCCCAGAAGAAGTGGATGTCGCGCCAGGGCACCTGGCGACGATACGGGTCCGTGGCCAGCAGCTCGTAGAGCCGTTTGGGTGTGGAGCCACCGGAGAGGGCGACGGTGAAGACACGTCCCGATTCGACCTTCGACCGAGCTCGCCGCGCGAACTCGTCGGCCGCCGCGCGCGCGACTTCGTCGGGGTCGGCGAAGACGCGCAGAAGCGGGAAGTCGACTTTCATCGTCGGTGTGGCCTCACGATGTCTCGAGTAGCGCCGCGTAGCGTGCCGCGCCCAGCAAAGCGGTTCCCTCCCTCATGATGACGCGTACCGGCATGAGCTCGAGCAGCGCGCCCATTCGTCCTTTGTCCAGAAACGCCTCCATGAAGATCGGCTCCCTCAGTTTGTCGATGATCTTGGGAGCGATGCCACCGCCCAGGTAAATGCCACCCGTTGCCATGATCTTGAGCGCGAGGTTAGCGGCCTCGGCACCGTAGAACTCGACGAACATGTCCAGTGCCTCGACGCACAAGGCGCAGCTTCCCGCTACGGCTGACGAAGTGATCGCGGCAGAATCGTCCTTGCTCAACTGCTCTCGGTGCTCGTCGGCGACATCGGCGTGCCGGTACTCGACCAGGAAGTCGTGAAGGTGCACCAAGCCCGGCCCCGAAACGATGCGTTCCCAGCTGACGTGACCGCCGAAGCGTTTTGTGAGAAAGTCGAGCAACTCGAGCTGCCGCTTCCCTCTCGGCGCGAAGCTGGCGTGGCCGCCTTCGCAGGCGAACGGTCGGTGGGCCTGGCCGTCCCAATAGAGTCCAGCTTGTCCCAGGCCCGTGCCGGCGGCGATGAGCGCGGCGTTACCCACGGCGTCGGCGGCGCCCTCGTTCAGCACCACGAGGTCGTCGGGACTCAGCGCCGCGATCCCCCAAGCCTGGGCCTCGAGGTCGTTGAGCACGGCAATACGCTCGACGCCGGAACGTGCGGCCAGCTTCGAAGCCTCGACGACCCAAGACAGGTTGGTGATCTGGGCTCGACCGTCCTTCACAGGACCGGGGACGCCGAAGCATGCGGAGCGAACCTCGATACTGTGGCTACCCATGAACTCCGCCACGATCTCCTCAAGTGAGGTGTACTCGGGACTCGGATAGACCTCGGAGATCATTTCCTCGTACCGACCGTCCTCCACGGAGAAGATCGTCAGCCGAGCGTTGGTGCCACCGATGTCACCTGTGAGAACGCTCATCCCAACCTCCGCCAACGACGGCCATCGCGCCGCAACAGCTCGCCGGCCGCCCCCGGTCCCCATGTCCCTGCCTCGTAGTTGGGAAAGTCGCGGGGCGGCAGGGAGCTCCACACATCGAGGATGGGATCGACGACGCTCCAGGCGGCCTCCGTGTTGTCACCGCGCTGGAACAAGTTCGCATCGCCTCTCATGCAGTCGTAGAGCAGCGTCTCGTAGCCAGTGGTCGGCGTCGCATCGAAGTAGTCGGTGTTGCAGAAGTCCATGTCCACACCGCCGATTCGAACCGTGGGTCCAGGGATCTTGGCGTTGAACGACAGAGATATCCCTTCGTCGGGCTGGATCCTCAGGACCAGCGTATTCGGGTTCAGCGATGCAACGGACGTATCCGCGAACAGGGTCAACGGCACCTTCTTGAACTGGATCGCGATTTCCGTGTAGCGAGCCGGCATGGCCTTCCCGGTACGCAAGTAGAACGGCACGTCGGCCCAACGCCAATTGTCGATCTTGAGCTTCAGGGCCACGAAGGTCTCGGTGGCCGAACCGGGTTCGACTTTCTCCGCCGAGCGATACGCCTCCATTCGGCCCCCGTCGGGCATCACACCGGCGCCGTACTGACCGCGCGCGGCTTCTTCCAGAACCTCGTCCGGCTCGATACGGTTGATCGCCCGGAAGATCTTACCTTTCTCGTTGCGGACCGATTCGGCATCGAACGAGACAGGCGGCTCCATAGCGGTGAGCGCCAACAGCTGGAACAGATGGTTCGGCACCATGTCCCGCAACGCACCCGCAGTGTCGTAGTAACCACCGCGTGTGCCCACGCCGACTGACTCGGACACGGTGATCTGCACGTTGTCGACGTAGCGGCGATTCCAGATGGGCTCGAAGATCGCATTGGCGAAACGAAACACCAACAGGTTCTGGACCGTTTCCTTGCCGAGGTAGTGATCGATCCGATAGATCTGAGTCTCGTCCAATACTTCCAACAGGTCACGGTTCAGCGTTCGAGCGGACTCGAAGTCGCGTCCGAACGGCTTCTCGATGATGACCCGTCGCCACCGTCCGTTCTCTTCCTGGGTCAACCCGATCTCCGCCAACCGGCGCGGGATCTCCGCGAAGAAGCTGGGAGGCGTGGACAGATAGAAGAGGTAGTTCCCACCTGTCCCACGCTCTCCGTCGACCTTCGCCAATACCCGCTTCAACTCCTGATACGCGTCCGGATCATCGAACGCACCGACCACACGATATAACCGCTCCTCTAACCAATCCCAGATCTCCTGCCGGAACTCGCCGGTGAGGTGTTGCTTGGCCTCGCGCTTCAACTGTTCCCGGAACTGTTCATCGTCGATCCTACGCGCGAACCCAACGATAGCGAACTCATCGGGGATGAGCGCATCGGCGGCAAGATTGTACAGAGCTGGAATCAGCTTACGTCGCGTCAGGTCGCCTGCTGCGCCGAAAATTGTTATGGCCGTCGGCGGAGTTCGGGTTACGGTCAGTCGGGTTGTCATCATCCTATCTAGGGCTCGTGTGAATAGTAATCAGTGACCAGTGACTCCGATGCCGTCCTCGAGTTACATGTACCACAGCAGGCCGCTCGCGTAGATGATTCTGTAGCCGCACCAGAGCTACTGGTTACTGATTACGTTTCTAAACACCCAGATTCTGCAATCTGCAAGAGCCACGACAGAGGCCTGCCATCTACTTGGGCTCCAAGTGCCCCCCAAAACCACTGCGCATCGCAGAAAGCACTTTCTCTGCGAACGTATGCTCTTGACGAGAGCGGAAGCGTGCGTACAGTGATGCTGAGAGCACGTCCGCCGGGACCGCTTCCTCGACTGCCGTGAGGATCGTCCAGCGTCCCTCGCCCGAGTCCTGGACATGTCCGCTGTAGCCGGCCAGGCCCGGGTCCTCGAGGAGCGCCGTGGCCGTCAGATCGAGCAACCAGGACGTGATCACGCTGCCGCGCCGCCAGACCTCAGCGATGCTGCCGAGGTCGAAGTCGTAGCGCTCGACGCTGTTCAACAAGTCGAAACCTTCGGCGTAGGCCTGCATCAGGCCGTATTCGATGCCGTTGTGGACCATCTTCACGAAGTGGCCGGCGCCGGTGGGCCCACAATGGAGGTAGCCGCGCTCGACGGGTGCCGGTTCGCCATCGCGGCCCGGCGTTCGCTCGATATCACCGACTCCCGGAGCGAGCGTCGAGAAGACGGGATCCAGGCGCTCGACCGCTTCCTTGGGACCGCCGATCATCTGGCTGTACCCGCGTTCGAGGCCCCAGACACCGCCGCTCACTCCCACATCGAGGTAGTGGATTCCCTTCCCGACGAGTTGCTCAGCCCTGCGAAGGTCATCCTTGAAGTACGAGTTGCCGCCGTCGATGATGGTGTCGCCGCCGTCGAGAACCTCGGCCAGAGCCGTTATGGTCTTGTCGGTGGGCTCGCCGGCGGGGACCATCACCCAGGCCGCACGCGGTCTGTCGAGCTTCGCAGCGAGATCTTGAAGCGAGGCCGCGCCCGTAGCACCCTCACCTTCCAATTCTTTCACGGCGTCGGTGGTCAGGTCGAACACGACGCAATCGTGACCATCGCGCATCAATCGGCGCACCATGTTGGCACCCATACGGCCAAGCCCGACCATTCCCAATTGCATGGTCGCGTTCTCCTCTCTTGTGTATCGCTCAGGTAAGCGCTTGATCGATCAACGCGCGCAATGTCTCTAGTCCTGCCGCGACATCGGGGCCCAGGTGCACCCGCAGGACACGCCGCCCCCGCTGCGCCAGCACCTCGAAGTCGCCACGCGCCTGCGCGGCCTTCACGACTCCGAAAGTGTAACGCTGTCCGGGCACGGGGAGATCCGCAGCATCATCACAGGTGATTTGCAGAAACACACCGGTGTTCGGCCCACCCTTGTAGGCCTGGCCGGTGGAGTGCAGGAAGCGGGGGCCGAAGCCCAGGCAGGTGGCGACGCCGAGAGCATCGCGAATTCGATGGCGCATCGCCTGAAGTTGTCCCGTGTGGGCTTCGTTCATCTCCAGGTAAGCCAGCAGTCCGACGTAGTCGCCGGGCTGCACGCGAGCCAGGTGAGCCTTGAGGTACGAGGGCACGGTCTCGCTGATGGCAGCGGCGGCGAGCTCGGCGGCGTTGCGCTCGTCGGTGAACAACTTGAATGTGTTGCCGGCTACTATGGGTGTCTCCGCCGGCAACGAGCCGCGCTGTTCGTATTCGTCCGTCAGCACGCGGGTGGCGACCTTGCTGGCCTCAACGTCCGGCTGGTTGAAGGGGTTGATTCCGAGGAGCGAGCCGGCGACGGCCGTGGCGAATTGCCAGCGGAAGAACTCCTGGCCCAGATGATATCGGTCGGGCACCTCGATGCGCACGACGGGATGGCCTGCCGCGGCGAGGCCCGCCAGAGCACCATCCAGTGCGGGGTCCGCTTCGTCCGCCAGTCCCAAGTAGACGAACACGCGATCGTCGCCGTAGAGCCTGGGAAGGCCGACTTCTTCGCGATCCACTGGTATCAGGGCGACGCCATCCTTGCCCGTGGATTCGGCGATCAGCTGCTCGAGCCAGGCACCCAAATCGGACAATCCCGCTGACGTCACCAGGGTGACTTTATCCCGCCCGCTCCGACCGCAGACGCCGAGGATCAACCCGAGCACCGCGCCGGGGTTCTGCCACGCGGGCTCCGAGACCAAGCAGGCCTGGGCCATCTGGTCGGCCGTTTCGATGAAACGAGGGATGTCGAGGCCCATGATCGCGCCCGGCACCATGCCGAAATCGGAGAGCGCCGAATAGCGGCCGCCGATGCTGGGGATGCCGTAGAAGATGTGCGCAAACTCATCCTTCCGGGCGACGGCCTCGAGCTTGGAACCGGGATCAGTGATGGCGATGAAGCGGCGGCCCGCCTCGGCCTCGCCCACACGATGCTTCACAGCCTCGAAGAAGTACCGGAGAAAGATGTTGGGCTCCAGCGTGCTCCCCGACTTGCTGGAGACGATGAACATAGTGCGCTCGAGATCCACCTTCCCCTCAAAGGCTCTGACCTGGGCGGGATCGGTGGAGTCGAGGACGAAGAGCTCGGGAAAACCCTCTTTCGCCCCGAAGGTCATCTTCAGGACCTCGGGACACAGGCTCGACCCGCCCATCCCGAGCAGCAAGATGTGGCTGACCGATTCCTCGTGCGCCGCGCCCGCAATCAAGCGGAAACGCTCCGGCGCATCGAGCTGCGCCTCGGTGATTCCTAGCCAACCGAGCCAGTCAGCCTCATCGGCGCCCGTCCAGACCGACGCGTCGCGTGCCCATATTCGTTCGGTTCCTTTGCCCGACTGCCATGCGTCGAGCACCACGTCGACTTCGTCAGCGAGCTCGGCTGGAAGAGTGTATGTGAAATTCTGTGACATGAGCACCCAGTTATGACGCCGTTGCCAGCTGTTGCCTGGCGACGGCGATGACGTGTTCGCTAGTGAAGCCGAAGTGCTCCATCACGTCCTGCAACGGAGCAGAGGCACCGAAGCTGTCCATACCGACGATGGCGCCGCTGGCGCCCACGTATCGGTCCCAGCCCTGCTTGATTCCCGCTTCCACGGCGACGCGCGCTTTGACCGCAGGAGGTAACACGCCGTCGCGATATGCCTCCTCCTGCCGCTCGAACAGCTCCCATGACGGCATGCTGACGACCCGGGTCTTCACGCCGTCGGCGGTTAGCCGGCCGTGGGCTTCCATACACAACGCCACCTCGCTGCCGCTGGCGATCAGGATCAGATCGGGTTGACCGCCTTCCGCATCGGCCAGGACGTAAGCGCCGCGGCGAAGCCCGCGGGCTGGTCCACAGACCGAGCGATCGACGACCGGCAGCGACTGTCGGCTGAGGGCGAGGGCCGCCGGCTCGTGCCGCAGCTCCATCACCACCTTCCAAGCCTCGGCGGTCTCGTTGGCGTCGGCCGGCCTGATCACGATCAAGCCGGGTATGGCACGCAGAGCGGCGAGTTGCTCGATGGGTTGGTGCGTCGGCCCGTCTTCGCCCACACCGATGGAATCATGAGTGAAGACGTAGATCACCGGGTTCTCCATCAACGCAGCCAGACGGATCGACGGCCGCATGTAGTCGCTGAAGACGAGGAATGTAGCGCCGTACGGCCGAATCTTATCGTGCGCCAGGCCGTTGAGGATCGCGCCCATGGCGTGCTCGCGAACACCGAACCGCAGATTACGGGCGCCGTAACTTCCCGCCTCGAAATCGCCTGCCCCGTTGGAGGACGTCAGCAACGTCTTCGTCGACGGCGCCAAATCGGCCGAGCCGCCGATGAGCCAAGGAACGTGCGGGGCGATGGCGTTCAGCACCTTACCGGAGGCACCGCGTGTAGCGACGCCCTTGGGATCGGCTGGGAAGCTGGGGATATCCGCGTCCCAGCCGTCTGGGAGCCGCCCGTGCATCATGGCATCGACCTGTTCAGCCAGCTGGGAATACTTGTCGCGGTATGCGGCGAACTTCTCCATCCATTTGTCGCGAAGCACGCGACCGCGGGCGCCGATGCCCGCCGCGAAGTGCTCGCGCACGCCTTCCGGCACCAGGAAGTGAGCATCTTCCGGCCAACCGTAGACACGCTTTGTCTCGCGTATCTCTTCCACACCCAGCGGCGACCCGTGAGCGTCTGCGCTGTCCTGCTTGTTGGGCGACCCGAACGCGATGTGGCTGTCAAATATGATCAGCGTCGGTCGGTCTTCGGTCGCCTTGAAGCCACGGAACGCGGCGTCCAGCGCTTCGACGTCGTTGGCGTCGGTAACGTGAGCTACGCTCCAGCCATAGGCATTGAAGCGCGCTGCCACGTGCTCGCTGAATGCCAGATCGGTGGACCCTTCGATGGTGATCCTGTTGCTATCGTAGATCCAACAGAGGTTGGACAGTCTGAGGTGCCCGGCCGCCGACGCCGCTTCCGAGGTTACGCCCTCCATCATACAGCCATCACCAGCCAGAGCGTACACGTCGTAATCGAACAGCTCGAAGTCCGGCCGATTGAAGTGCTCCGCCATCCAGCGACTCGCGATGGCCATCCCGACGCTCACAGCTGCCCCCTGACCCAGGGGCCCCGTCGTCGTCTCCACGCCCGTGGTCAGCCCGTACTCCGGGTGACCGGGAGTCCGGCTACCCAACTGCCTGAAATTCTCGATCTGATCCAACGTCACCGCGAGCTCGTCCAGAACCTCACGCTCGGAGCTGACCTGTTTGACACCGGCCAGGTGAAGAACCGAGTAGAGCAGCATGGAGGCGTGACCGGCGGACAGTACGAAGCGATCCCGGTCGGGCCACAAGGGATCGCCGGGATCGTAGCGGAGAAAGCGCTGCCAGAGCGTATAGGCCACCGGAGCCATGCCCATGGGCGCCCCGGGGTGACCCGAGTTGGCTTTCTGCACGGCATCCATCGAAAGCGTCCGAATCGTATTGATAGAGAGAAGATCCAACTTCGCCTCAGGACTCATCCCGTCCTCCCAGTGGACCGGCGCCTTGGGAAGCCTCACAGCGCCCATTACCGTGGCCAACTCGTGTAGGAAACGGGTCAAAGTCTAGCAAACCCGGCAGTCCGCCACAACTAGTCAAATCGGTCCTAGAACCACGGCCGGGTCTTGCCAGCGGCCCCGTCCGGTCGGCACCTTGCGACCGGCCAGATTCCGACCCAAGGACGACTGATGCGAATGTCCAAACGCTTCGGGGATACGCTGCGCAAAGCGCCCGCCGACGCTCAAACCACCGGGCACGGACTGTTGGTGCGGGCCGGCTACATCCGCCAGGTCGCCCCCGGGATCTTCAGCTACCTACCCCTCGGCGTACGGGCGTTGCGGAGAATCCGGGCGGTCATCCGCGCCGAGATCGAAGGTATCGGCGGCCAAGAAGTCGCGATGCCGCTGGTCCAGCCGGCGAAGCTGTTGCGGAGGTCGGGCCGCTGGGTCGCGGCCGGGCCGGAGCTGGTGCGTGTCAGCGATCGCGGCGAGAGGAAGCTGGCGCTCGGAACTTCGCACGAAGAGGTCGCCGGGGAGTTGGCCCGCAGCGAGATCCACTCTTACCGGCAACTCCCCGCCCTGCTCTACCAGTTCGGGACGACATTTCGCGATGAGGAGCGCCCCTATGGCGGTCCGCTTCGGGCCCGGGAATTCACGCTGATGGACTCCTACAGCTTCGACCTGGATGCAGGGGGACAAGAGCGGCACTACCAGCAGCACTACGAAGCCTTCGAGCGCATCTTCCGGGATGTCGGGCTGAAAAACGTCATCCCTGCGCTCTCGAGCCCAACCGCGGCCGCCCAAGAACTCGAGCACGAGTTCATGTTCGTGCACGACGTCGGCGACGACGAGGTGGCCTTGTGCGATTCCTGCGGCTACTCGGCGAACAGGGGGGCAGCGAGCTTCACGAAGCCGAACCCTCCGGAGGAAGAACCTCTGCCGTTGGAGAAAGTCGCGACACCGGGGACCGATACCATCAAGTCATTGGCCGATTTCCTGGGCGTCACCACCGACCGAACCGCCAAGGTGGTGTTCTTCTCCAAAGCTGAAGACCCGGAATCGGTGGTCATGGCGTTGGTGCGTGGAGACATGGAGGTGAGCCAGGCCAAGCTCGCCATTGCCGTAGGCGCATCGGGATTGACGCCCGCCGAGCCCGAGGTGATCCGCGCCACAGGTGCGGCGCCCGGTTACGCCTCGCCCGTCGGTCTCGACTCGGAGAAGCTGAGTGTGGTCATCGATCCGTTAATGGCCGCTTCGCCCAACCTGGTCTCCGGCGCTAACGAGGACGGTTTCCACTTCCGCAACGTCAACTTCAAACGCGACTACCAGGCGGACATGGTTGTCGATATCGCGGCAGGATACGAGGGCGCGCCCTGTCCCGCCTGTCAGTCGCCGCTGCGAATCGCGTCCGGGATCGAAGTCGGGAGCCTGCACCGTCTCGGGCCTGCGTACGGAGAGGCGGTGGGGGCTACGTACCGAGACGAGAGCGACGAGGAGCGCCCCATCGTCATGGGCTCGTACGGCATCGGCGTCGACCGCCTGCTGGCCTGCATCGCTGAGAGTCACCACGACGATCACGGGTTGTGTCTGCCCATCACCGTGGCGCCGTACCAGGTCTGCCTCGTCGCCATCAGCGGCGGCGATTCAGATATCGCGGCAAAGGCAGATGCCCTGTACGAGTGGATGATGACCTTGGGCCTGGATGTGATCTACGACGATCGGGAGGTCAGCCCGGGCGTCAAATTCAACGATGCCGACCTCCTCGGCATCCCGCTCCGCATCACAGTCGGCGAGCGTTCGCTTGAGGCGGGCGGCGTAGAGTTGAAGCGGCGCGACAGGGACGAGCGAGACATCGTCGCACTGGACGAAGCGTTGCACGCAGTCTCCGCGACGATCGCCGAGCTGACACGAGAGCTGATGGAATAGTCCGCCGCCTACTTCTGCGCTTCTTCCAGTGAAGCGCCTTCGTGAACCACTATATCTTCATCATCGAGGTGCTTTACTATGCCGAGGCCCCGCAGGTTGCCCTGTCCATCGACCTCCCACTCTTCTGAGACCAGCAGGTTCTCAGCATCCCTGTACTCCACCTTGAGCCTGTTCCCGTCGAAGAGAAGATCGGCGTAGCCGTTGTACCCGACGGGAGTGTCGTCCGAGCCGATCACCTTCTTCTTCCGCCTGTCGTAGAGGACGAGCCCGACCTGGTGGTTGGCAGCGCTCTTCGGATCGTCGACGATATCCTCGATGGGCAGGCCACCGTGGCCCAGGCAACGTCCGAACGCCTCGAGAACACCGGCGCGCGTGGCATGCTTGCCGTAGATGGCCAGCCGGTGCTCGTGCCCCCAGAACCAGAGGGCAGGGCGGTCCAGTAATTGAGAGAGCTGCTTCGCCGACCTCTCGAAGTACCCCTCGAATTGTGAGTAGTACTGGTGATGACTCAGGAGGATGACGCCGCGCTGCCGGTCATCGCCCAGGTGCACATCATCACGCAGCCACTTCAGGATCTTCGCGTGCTGCCTGCAACTCGGTTTGAAGATCTTCTCTATTATCGGTATGCCGACGGAATAGTAGCCGGTGTCGAGACCGATGATCAGCCAGTGGTCGTTACGCAGACAGAAGAAGCTGGCCTTCTGGCCCTGGGAGTCACCGCCCGGGTGCTCGCGCATGCCCAGCCTGGGCAGCAGATGCTTGAAGTAGGCCTTCCCCCGGGCATACATTTCGTGGTTGGCATTGAGGGCGAAGCTGCCGCGCGCCCCCTGGGGCCAGCGGGTCATCCCACCCAGCATATTCTCCCAGATTTCCTTCTTGGTACCGACGTAGTAGATGTCACCCAAGTGGATGGTGAAGTCGGGATCCCCATTTGCCATCGCCAGCCCAATCTCCTGAGCGTCCCGGGTCCCGGACGCCCAGTCGCCGGTCATCGAGACCTTCGTGACCGGTCCGTCTGAGCCAGCCGGGGGATCGAGGGGATAGATGCCGCGATCGTCGGCGCCCGCTTCGTAGTCCTGGAACTCGTACCGGCCGCCGAAGCGGCTCTTGAGATAGTGCCACACCCACAACCATATCCGAGTCTCGAGGAAGTCCTTGGCTTTCTTGAACGTTGTGTCGTCCGGACCGACCCTCGCCTCGAACAGGTCCAACTGCGTGCGAGCGTGAGAAGGGGCCTGGGTGCTCGGCATCTTGAGCAGGCGGTTCGAATCCCGGTACTCGCGCTGCTGCTCTGCGACATCGTTTTCCGGGTTTCCGCTCATCGTCCGCTTCCCCTGCTAACGCCAGCCGGCCTCGAGGACACGCTGCGCGTTGCCGCCGAGGATCTTCGCGATCGCCTCCTCCGGGACACCGCGCTCCAGCAGCATCCGCGTCACACGCCCCATGCTCGAGGAATCGGGCAGGTCGTCCGGCGGGTCGGTGAACCCATCGAAGTCGGTGCCCAGCACGATGTGATTCCAGGAGCCGGTGACATCGTGGATATGCTCGATGGTGTTCCAGATAGAGACCAGACCGTCTTTCGGGTGTTCGCTGTCCAGCCAGTAGGTCATGAAGATCACGCCTACGGCGCCCCCACTGGCGGCGATCTCCCGGATCTCATCGTCACTCAAGTTGTAGGGATCGGGGTTGTGACGCTTCACCCCCACGTGGCTCGCCATTATGGGCCGCGAACCACCCAGTTCCGCGTAGATCGCGGCCCGCGCCTGCGGCGTGCAGTGCGTCACATCGACCAACATGGGAAGCGCCTTGAGCCTGCCCAGGACGGCGCGGCCAAACTCCGTCAGCGGCGGTGAGCCGTTTGCACCGAACTCGAGCCGGCAGGCTCGACGAATGAACATGCCTTTCGGTACGCCGTCTACGTGCGTCGCGATACCGTTCGGATAGAAGTGGGCCAGCGTAAGCATGGCCACACCGAGGTCGGCCAGAACCTCCAGGTTCCCCAACTCACCCTCCAGGATATGGCCGCCTTCCACGCTGTGAACGACCGCCAGCTTCCCCGCTTCACGTATGCGGACGACGTCCGCGGCCGATCTTGCCAGTTCGACACGGTCGGGGCGGCGCGCGATCTCGCGTTCCAGAGCGCCGATCATCTCCACCGTTCGCTCGAACAGGCTGCCCCGGAACAGCCGCTGCGAGTCGATGACGAAGATCTCCGCCGCCGTTCGGATCAGCGGACAGTCCTCGAACAACTCTCGCTCGGGCAGATAATGCGCCGCCCAGATGACGCCCACTCCACCGTTCTCGAGCATTCTGAAGTCAGAGCGCGACGAGAAAGGATCCCAGGCCTTGCCGGACCAGTAGTGTCGCCGGAGGTCCCTATTGTAGAGGTAGGCTTTCAGCGAGGGATGGACGTGGACATCGGTCAGTGGGGCATCCCGATGCAGACGGCTCACCGCATCGATCATGCTCTCCCGTCCGTTCGCGCGATGGCTGGCGGAGTCGCCTAGAGGTTCGTCGACCAACGACCCATGAACTGAAAGGCCAGTATCTTGAGGTCCTGGGCTTCGAAGGCGTTCGTCAACGGAAAGGCGAAGCGCACATCGAGCATCAAGCTCGAGCCACCCGCGAGCTTGTAGTCCAAACGACCGCCCACGGGAATAGCCCATTCGTTGCGTCTCGTACTCAAGCCGGTGTCGCAGTCGATGTTGGATCCTTCGATGTTCAGATCGCAGTTGATGCCCGCGCCGAACATGAGGCCGCCGTAGAATCCTCCACCCCACGTCTCGCCGAAGGAGGCGTTGTAATTCGCCAGCAGTGGCACCTCGACATATCCGAGCGACAGGCTGAAGTTCTGACCATTCTCTGTCAGACCCTTCCCGCCCTTCGTCACGTAACTCAGCTCCAGCACGAAAGAATAGTGCTCCGTGTAAAGCAACTCGAGGTAGCCGCCCGCGGCCCAACCCAAATCCCACTCCGACTGCACGACGAAGTTCCCCGTCGGCTTCGAGTAGGTGGCGCCGGCCAGCAGGCCGCCTCTCAACTGACCCAACGCCGGCGACGCCGCTGCGACCGCGAGTACCAGAGCCAAGGCAACCGTCCGCCAGAGTCTCATACTGCCTCCAGATGAGTTCGGATCCGCTTCCGAATGCGCGCGCGCGGCCTGTAGGTTGGGTCGTCACAAAGTACGCGTCCGTCGGCACCCCAGTCCAGAGGACCCGTGTTCAGGTGGCACCGGACTTGCCCCCACTAGGCTACACGCGGGCGGTCGGAAACATGTGTCGTCAGCCTGAAACCTGCCGGTTGCCCGAAGTGCCCGCCACAGGAACGACAGCCTTTGCCACAATAGCTGTGGCGAAGTTGCCACAGGCTTGTCCTTGCAGGCAAGAAAGCTAGCTTTTACGGTGCCAGAGGGGCATTGATGAGTGATCTAGCTTACATCGGACTCGGTCCGGCAACATAGGTGGGTTGTGATTCGCACGCGGGAAAGCTGGCCTCCTAAACGAGATGACCTGATCGCTGAGGCGCGCCGAGCCAGGGCCGCGATGAACCCGCCAGCCGAGGAGGCGGACCAGGAAGCGGCCAAGGAAGCAGCCCGGGTGGCGGCCCACACTCCGACGCCCACGCCGATCCCCACGCCGCGACCCACGCCGGCCCAGAGCAAGGTGCGCGACACGCTCCGCGACGAGCCTGTCGGTTCTTCGAGGCCGGCAATCTCGCCGGCTGCGTTCGACGATCTGACCGGGCATTCCCAACCACTCAGCGGCGCCAAGCGGCTCGCGATTGCATTAACGGCAGTCGTCATCGTGGTAGCGGGCGGCTTTCTGCTGGTCAGGTCGCGGATGGGATCGGACGAGTCGAGCCCTCCGGTCTACACTCAGCGCGAGGCGGTCCCCACAGTGCGACCTCCGGGCGAGCCCAGAGCAGTGATGGCGAATCCGATCGGCCGGCTCGTGGTGATGACCGAACTGCCGGACAACGCCTGGCTTGAGATCGACAACAAGGTCTACGCTTCCGGCTTGGGTATCGACTTCCCGCTGCGTGTCGCAGGGGACACGACTCACCAGGTTGCGGTTCATGCTCGTGGCTACGAGTCGTGGCAGTCAGAGGTGTATGTGGCGACCGACTCTCTCGTGCGGCTCGAGGTGTCGCTGAGGCGTTCGCCGACCGCCCAGGCTCCAAGGCGGACGACGCCGCGAACCGAAACCCGTCAACCCGAGCCACAGCCGCTGGCCACACCACGTGTCAGGGTAGACACTCGGCCAGTGTTTCCGGTGGCCTTGAGGGATTCTCTTATACTCCGCTTGGAGGAAGGCAGGGTCTTCCACGAGATCGCTCGCTACTTCGACGCGGCGGGTGAGTATCGTTACGTGATCGGCCGTCTGGACGAGGCCGTGGATGTTTATCGCAGCAGCTCGGTCATCGAGGCATTGAAGGCGCGGGCGGATAGTTCTCTGCAGGCGGTGCGACTCGATTGTCGAGCGGCCGGAGTGACCGACTGCCCCTAGTCGTCCTACGGCTCGACGGGACTCCCCAACTGAAGCCCTCCATACCGCCAGGCAAAGTACGCCTGATAGGTCAGCGGCACATCGGGGCAATCGACGCAGTAGTAGGCGAGTATCCAGGTGCCACGGCCCAAGAATAGGTTCAGAGCTTCTTCCTTGTCTCGATCCCTCGAGTTCTCGCCGGGATAACGGGCGCAGATCGGCTGCCCGTTGTTATCGAGCTCGTACTCTTCAGGGGGCTGCTTCTTGCCGACGCAAACCTTGAAATCGAGGTCTGCATCAGCCTGCCAGGTCGCTATGAAATCAAAGCTCGTCGAGTAGTTGGTGCGGAACCAGAAGAAATTGGTATCGGCGGGTGCGGACTTGGCCGGGTCGCTGCTCAACAGCTCAACCCACGGTACGGACCTGATTCTGACATCGTTGTCCAGCGGGAGCCTGTCGTTCGGCTCGAACTCATCGTTTACGCTGCCCTCGGCCTCGAAGCTCCAATGGCTGAGCACGTCACCGCGTGGCAGTCCATCCTCGTCGGCCAAGTTGTGTAGAAGTAGTTGACCAGAGCTCGCGCCGGCCGGAACAACGAAGTCGAGGCGGCCTTGGGTCACCTGCTCCACAAAGCCGACGGTCCCATTGGGAAACTCCACCCAGGTGTCTGGTGTGAAGCCGTGGACGGGAGACGAGTTGAGGCGCACGTCGTCGCCGAAGTCGCCTTTATCGCGGTTGGTCGAACCGTAAAAGCGCTCCTCGGTGATGGCCACCCCGAAGGTTCCTTCCACATCGCTGTAGGGCAGGCTCGGCCTGTCGAACGTCACCCGGATCTGCGCTGAGCCCAGGTCGCGGACGAACATGTCCCCGTCCCTGGAGTCGAGAACCTCGAGCACCGACGGATCGGACGAAGAGAACCGCTGGCCGGACGTGCCGACCTGCTCACCGCTCGCGGTGTTGGTCACGGTGGCCGTGTACTGGATCTCATCGCCCATCACGGGCGAGATCGGCCCGCCGATGTCGACGCGATAGGTCGCGACGCGAAGCGTCTGGCTCGCGGAACGGTTCGGCAGATCGGGGTCCGCATGGCTCACCGTGACGATCGCCGTACCGGTATCCACAAGTACCGCCCGGCCCGATGCGGGATCGAGTATGTTGACGACCGAGGCATCGGACGAGACGAAGGTCGCGCCGTTGACCGACAGCGTGTCGTCATCTTTGCGAGCCAGTACGCTGAAGCGCACGCTATCGCTGGCCAACGTGTCGCCCTCTTCGATGAGGCCCGAGGACACCGACTCCACCGAGAGCATCAGGGCGAAATCCGTGACCTTGATGGGGATCTGCGCCGTCAGCGGCGCCCCGGGGACGATGGGCGCCAGAAACGTGACCGTCACCTGGGCCGTACCGGGTCCAGTGAGCACCGCAAGTCCTGCCGATGTGTCGACGAACCTGATCACCGCCGTATCGGATGACGCGAAGAGAGCCAGCACGTTCTCCACGATGCGGCCGTCGCGCCTCTTGATGACCGGATTGAACTGGACCGTATCCCCTACCAGGGTGTCGCCGGAAACGACGAAATTAGAGAGCATCGACAGACTGACCGAAAGGCTGTCCACCGGAACGGTCATGGCGGCACGCAGCAGAGTGTCGGGGAACTGAGACTCGGCGAACGTGACGGAGACGACCGCTCGGCCGACGCTGTCAAAGACGGCAGCGCCCGTCACGGGATCCAGGATTCTGACGATCTGCGAGTCCGAGGACACGAATCGCGGTTCCGATGTGCGGAATAGCTCGCCGTCCCGGGTCACGGTGACCCCGAATTGCACCGTGTCACCCACCAAGGTGTCGCCGGTCGTGTCGAGGATCAGCGAACTGGCCGAGATCGTCGTCCGAAACTCCGTGGCATCGTCAACGACCTGGGTGACATCCTCACAGCCAACGGCGAAAACGCCGGCCAGCAGCAGGCTCGCGACCGAGCAGCAGCGGTGGCCGCGCATTACCAGACCCTCAACAAAGTAAGATCCACCGCGCCGGCCTGACTGACGCGGACACCGTCCGAAGGCAACAGCTCGAAGGACAGGCCTGCATCGCCGGGGACCACCGCCTCACGAGTCGTCGCCTGGGACTTCTTGGCCGTTCGGACCCCATCGACGAGGGCATAGGCCCAGAGAGCACCCGCCACCGCTAAGCCGACCGGTGCCAGATTCGTCGTCGTGACCTCCGACACGCTGGCCACCTGCAGCACACAGAACGAATCCTCACAGCTTTCGATCATCTGGGGTTCAGCCGGCGAGGCCTCTTCGCTCGTAATGAGGAACCCGGCCGCTAACGCCGCGGCGGAACCGGCGAGTACGATGATCCCCTTGGCGGTGTTACCGGCGTATAACTCGCCACCCCCAGGGATTATCCCCAAGACCGCTGCGGTCGTAGGGCTCTTGGCACCTGACACCACGACCATGTCCGGCACCGCTTCCACGATTTGCAGCCGCATCGTCGCCGAGATACTTCCCTCGACCTGGGCGGTGACGACCGCCGCACCTAGCGTCTTGCCCACGACCACGCCGTCGCCGAACACCGACGCGATCAGCGTGTCTGAGGACGTCCACACAATCGGCACGTCGTTCAGCAGGATGCCGTCCGCGTCCAGTGCCCGAACCCCGAGCTCGTACACGCGGCCGATGGGCAGCGTCAGTGTGTCCGGGATGACGCGAATGGACTCGACACCATAAGGCAGCGACACGCAGGCCTCGCGCAGCCCGGCCATCAACTCCTCCGACGCCCCTGCTGCGACTAACCGTCCCTCGCTCTCCTCATCGAGCCGAAACGCCAGACAGCTCTCCCCGACGAGCCCCAGGATGCGCTCCTCGGTGAACACCCGGGACTCGACCAGCCGGATCAGCTGATCGACGCTGTAAGGCTGACTCTGCGCGAACAGTGGCCCCGCAAACAGATTCAGGGCCAGAGTAACGTACAGAATGTAGCGAACATGCAACGAGGCGTAGCGCCCGTGTGTCATCGGCTCTCAGCGCTGGCTACAGTGACAGTTATCCCTGCTGGCTGGGCATTCCACCGTGCGGCGGGATCACGTCGGTTAGAGAATACGCGGCCACAGGGTCGTTCTCGATACTGTTGTGCAAGTAACATGCATTACCCGTACCGTAGCGTCAACAACACGATACGGGGGTGGGAATTTCGATTAATAGAATAATGGAGCGATAGAAGAATCGAACTGAGCAGTCGGCATCGACAGCCCAACTTCTGAGTTCTAATGCTCTATTGTTCCGATGTTCTATTGCTCGAGATTCTCGATAGCCCTCTACTGTACCCGCGCGAGAATTCCCAGCAGGAAGTCCCAGTATTTCTCCACGCTGTCGATATAGATCTTCTCGTCCGGCGAGTGGACGCCTTCTAGGGTCGGCCCGAAGGACACCATGTCCATCCCCGGGTACTTCTCGCCGATGATCCCGCATTCCAGCCCGGCGTGGACCGCCTTGACCTCCGGCGTCGCTCCGTACAGCTCCGTGTAGGTCGACTTGGCGGTGGCGAGGATCCGGGAGTTCAAGTCGGGCTTCCAGCCGGGATATCCGGCGTCCAGTTCCACTTTGGCGCCGCCCAGCTCGAAGATGGCCGCTACCGTCTGGACGATTTCGTCCATCTCCGACGCCACCGAGCTCCGTTGGCTGGTCTCCAGCGATATCGTGCTCTTGCCCGTCGTCAGAACGGCCACATTGGTCGACGTCTCCACCAGCCCGGGTATGTCGGCGCTCACCTTCGTGACGCCGTGCGGCAGCCCGGCGATCGTCTGCAGAATGCGCTTCTGTTCGTCCCTCTTGATAACCTTGTTTGCGGCATCCTTGACACGCTCGAGGCTGATGGACAGCCCGGGCTCCACCGTGGCCAGTTCGGCCTTCACCGTTTCGTTGAACTTCTTGACCACGGCGCCGGCCTTGCGGGCCTTGTCCTTGGGCACGAAGACGATGGCCTCGGCCTCGCGCGGGATCGCGTTACGCTTGTTGCCGCCTTCTATATACGAGAGTCGCGCGCCGACGTCGTGCAGCGCCAGCAGCACGCGAATGATGATCTTGAGCGAGTTGCCCCGGCCCTTGTCGATCTCGAGGCCCGAGTGGCCGCCCAGCAGACCCTTGACCTGAAGCCGCATCGGCACCGAGCCGCCCGGCGCCCGCATGAAGCTGACCTTCCAGGTCCCGTTGGTGTCCGCGCCGCCTGCGCAGCCGACGTAAAGGACACCCTCGTCCTCGGAATCCAGGTTCATCAACGTTTTGCTCTCGACGAAGCCCTTCCCAAGGTTCCCCGCCCCTGTCAGACCCGTTTCCTCGTCGATGGTGAAGAGGAACTCGAGGGGTCCGTGCTCCAGCGACTTGTCCTCCATGATCGCCAGGTTCGTCGCAACCGCGATGCCGTTGTCGGCGCCCAGCGTCGTCCCGTTCGCCATCAGGACGTTCCCTTCCCTGACCAGCTCGATGGGGTCGCGATCGAAATCGTGATCCACTCCCTTGTTTTTCTCGCAGACCATGTCGAGGTGCCCCTGCAGGCAGAGCATGGGAGCGGCCTCCCGTCCAGGCGACGCCGGCTTCTTGACCACGACGTTCATGAACTTGTCACGTTTGGCTTCGAGCCCCAGCTCGTTCGCCTTGTCCACGACGTACTGTGAGATCCGTTCCTCCTTCTTGGAACAGCGTGGGATCTCGCTGATCTCGGCAAAGTACTTCCAGACCAATTCCGGCTTAAGTCCGGCTATGGCATTTGACATGAGTAAAACCCTCCAGGAGGGAGCCCTCCCCTCCTCCGACTCGGTTTCAGAAGACGCTAAGACAAATCCGTTCGCCGCCTACTTCTGCGGTTCCGGCTCGAAAAACCTCCCCTGCCTTGCTCGCGGCTTGTTAACCGCGAAATCGGTCTCCGCCATCGCGCCTGCCGCCTCGATGCGGATCTTGTACTTGCCCGGCGTTACGTAGAGCGGCCACTCGAACTCCATGGCCTGGGCCCACGGAATGTCGGCCGGCTTCACGTCCTCCTTGCCGGCCACGCGCGCTTCTTCCACGGGAATGGCAAGCTCGGGATCGAGCAACAGATCCCAGCGCAGCGTGTTCACACCGCGCACCGCATCCATCGCGCCGGTACGCAGCGCATTGCCGTCGGAGTCGACGACGCTCCACTCGACGCCACCATCGGCAGCGACCCAGAAGGGGATATCCTGGTAGCTCGCATCCTCCGGCCGGAAGAAGGCCATCGATCGGCGTGACTGCCAGCCCCGGTTGTAGTCGATCGGATCCAAATCGAATACGTGGACCTCCGAGTCCTGAACTTCCTGGCTCAGGTCCTCGATGGGCTGCGCGTCCATGACCCAGACGCTGCGGCCGTGGGTGCCGGCGATCAGTTCGCGCTCACGCGGGTGCACGATGAGGTCGTGGACCGGAACGTTGGGAAGCCCCGAGCCCACCGCCATCCACGTCTCACCCGTATCCAGCGACACGTAGGCGCTGCGATCAGTGCCGACGTAGAGCACGTTCGGAACGATCGGGTCCTCGCGAACCACGTTTACGACTTCGCCGGGTAGTCCATCGGAGATGGATGTCCAGGTGCGGCCCAGGTCGTCCGTCCGATACACATAAGGAGTGATGTCGTCATCGCGATAGCCGTTGAGGCTGACATAGGCCACGTTCTCGTCGTACCTCGAGGCCTCGACCCGCGATACCCAGCGGTCCTTGGGCAGGCCTGCGCCGACATCGGCCCATTCGGCGCCGCTGCTGCGCGTCACATAGACGTGACCGTCGTCGGTGCCGACCCAAAGCAGCCCGAAGCGGAGCGTCGACTCGGCGATCACCGTGATCGTCGCGAACGGCACGTCGCCGCGTTTCTCGCTCTTGGTCAGATCATCGCTCAACGCCGTCCACGTCTCGCCCTTGTCCATGGAGCGGTACAGCTTGTTCGTCCCGAAGTAGAGCACATCGTTGTTGTGGGACGAGAGCAGGATCGGGGTCAGCCAGTTGTAGCGAAGCGGAGTCTCCAGCACTCCGTTCCGCGGCTTCACGCGGGCGGAACCGCCTGGCCCGCGGCGCGAATAGTTGCCGAACTGAGAGCCCGCGTAGACCGTCCGGTTGTCCCGCAAGTCGATCTGGGCCCACATGCCGTCGCCCCCACCCACGCGCTCCCAATTCGCGCTTATATTCGGCCGCGTCTGACTCGATCCCTTCAGTACGCCGTTGTCCTGCAGGCCGCCGTATATGTTGTACGGCGTCTCCATGTCATACGAGACGGTATAGAACTGCCCAACGGATACCGTGGACAACGTCAGCCAGGTTTCTCCGCCGTCGTAGCTGACGTCGAGGCCGCCATCGTTGCCGAGGATCAAGCGCTGAGGATGCATGGGGTCGATCCACAGCGCCTGATGATCGGAGTGCACCGCGCGCCCCGCGATCTGCCGGAACGTCGCACCACCATCTTTCGACTCCAGCAGCGGGACGCCCAGTACGTAGATGCGATTCACGTCATCGGGCGCGACCCGGATTTGACCGAAGTAGTACCCGTACGTGTAGACGGCCCGCGTGATCGTCTCCTCGGTCATCAACCGCCAGTTCGACCCGGCATCATCCGACCGCCAAACCTGGATACCACGGATATCGGTGTTGAAGAGGTTCGAGTTGGCGTCCTCCAGAGCTCTCAGCAGGTCCTCGATCGTGATCGAGTCGCTGCGAACGGCCGCCATCAGCTTCTCGGCGTCGAGCGTCGGGTCCAGGTCACTGCTACGCATGAACGCTGAGATGGCTTCAGGATCCTGCCGGAGGAATTCCTCCTTGCTCATGTCGCGCAGCCGCTTGGCCGTAACGGGACTGGCACCCAGATCCCACTCCTCCTCGGGGAGCAACTCCTGGTTGTCCACCGACGCGTAGAGCACCTGCGGGTCTGCCGCCGTGACCGCCAGCCCGACACGCCCGACGAATTCGCCGCGCGGGAAGCCGCCCGTCAGGCGCTCCCAGGTGTCACCGCCGTCCGACGACTTCCAGACGGCGCTGCCCTCGCCGCCTTCGACGAAGTTCCACGGCCGACGCACCCGCTCCCACGCCGCCGCGTAGATGACGTCCGGATTTCCGGGCTGGAACACCATGTCGATGAAACCGGTGATATCATTCTCGCCCTCGAGCACCATCTCCCACGTGTCACCGCCGTCGTCCGAGCGGAAGACTCCACGTTGTCCGCCCGGCGTGTACAGCTTGCCCACCGCCGCGACGAACACGCGGTTCGAGTCACGGGGATCGACCAGGACCCGCCCGATGCGGTCCGTGGCCCGGAGACCCACGTTCGTCCAGGTCACGCCGCCGTCGTCGGAGCGGTAGATGCCCGAGCCACCGTAGGACGAACGCGAGGAGTTGTTCTCGCCCGTCCCCACGAAGATCCGGTTCGGGTTATTCGGATCCACCGCCATGTCGCCGATGATCATCGTCGGCTGGCCGTCGAAGATCGGCTCGAACGAGACGCCGTTGTTCGTGGTCTTCCAGATCCCGCCGGAAGCATAGGCCACGAAGAACGTGTACGGCTCACCGGGGACGACCTCCACGTCCACCAGCCGGCCGCCCTGCACGACCGGGCCCACATCGCGCCACTCGAGCCCCTTGAACAGAGACGCCTGCTTGAGTTCAAGATGCCGCTCCCAAGCCGCCTCCTGGGCCTCTACCGTGTAGGGATCCTGGGGGTCAGGCCGCCTCTGCGCGAAAGCGTCCGAAGCAAAGGCCAGCAGCACGGCCACAACACACACGTATCGCAGCATTTTCGACACTCCGAGTCAGAATGAGCGGGAGATGATCAGGGCGATTCGGCCGGGCCGCCAGGCCCGACCGGTCCGGGCAAACTAGGGGTCGCGAGCGCCGCCGTCCACGCCCCCCCCGGCGCTCAGGCCAGGGCTCGCGGCGCGACCATGCCAGGCAGTGCGCCAGCGCCTGAAAGGATACGGCGGTGGTAGTCCACCTGGCCCAGGTGAAAGGCCAGGTGTGCCGCCAGGTGGACCACGAACTGGCCCGTGCTCAGAAAGGCGCCGACCTTTTCCGGGTACTCGATGGCGAGGTCCTCATCGTTCAACCCGGCGAGCCCTTTCTTGAGCGCCGACCGCGCGGTCTCGAGTTCATTCAACAGTTCCTGACGCGGAACGTCTCTGCGGCTGAACTCGGCTTCGCGGTCTCGGACGTAGTTCGTGCCACCCAACTGCCTTCCGATGTAGTGCTGGATGTTGCCGGCGAGGTGAAGCGCCAGCGTTCCCGGCGAGTTGCTGACTCCCGGCACCAGCTTCCAGATGTCGGCATCGCTGGGGTAGGCCTCGATCTGCTCGGAGAGGCACTGCAGGTCGCGGTCCATCACGCGTAACAGCCAGTCGGATGTCATATCGGTAGCTCCGCGCTGCAGGTGATCGTTATGGCGGGCAACAAGATGCGAAGGCTGGCACCGTAGAGCAAACCAGTGCGCGGTCGAGTTGCCTGGGCCAGCGAAACGCGCTATCAAGTAGCCGATGCTCAGATCGCGAATCATCGAAGCGACTTTCCTGGCCGGGTCCACCGGGCTGGCGCTCGTCTTCCTGCTGGCCCCCGGCATCGATCTCTGGTTCTCCAGCGTCTTTTACAGCGTGGGCGCGGGGTTCTCTCTCCAAGACGCCTGGTGGGTGCGTCTCCTCTACGAGATGGTCCATCCCGTTGCGGCGCTTCTCGTGCTAGGCCTGCTGGCGCTTCTGGTTCATAACCTGGTCAGGCGGCGCGCCGCGGGCCCCTTCGCCACGCGGTTCGTGCTCTATCTGCTGGCTGTGCTGGCCATCGGTCCGGGCCTGGTGGTGAACGGTGTGTTCAAGGACCACTGGGGCCGCGCACGGCCCAGGGATGTGGTCGAGTTCAGCGGCACCAGGACTTTCACACCGGCCTTCGTGATCAGCGATCAGTGCGAGCGCAACTGCTCGTTCGTCTCCGGCCATGCCTCCCTGCCCTTCGCCCTGGCGGCCCTGGGCTTCGTGCTGAGGCGTCGCCGCCGGGCGATCTATGCCGCGGCGGCCGTGTTCGGCGGACTCGTGGGTTTCGGCCGGATACTACAGGGGGCTCACTTTCTGAGCGACGTGGTCTTCTCGGGCATCTTCGTCTTCGCGATCGCCTACCTGCTTGCCCACTTCGTCTTCCGGCTGCCGAGCGGCGCTCAGTCGACGAGTTCTGAGAGCGGATCATGATGACCCCACGACATACAGTGTCGCGAGCGGACTTTCTTAAGTGGCTGGGATTTGCGGCGGCAAACACATTCGTAATGGGACCCCGTGCCTTCAGCCAGCCGGCGAGGGGTGACCTCCAGCAGTCCGAGGACGAGTTCGTTGACAAGCTCTTCGAGGAAGTGCTCGTCTTCGACGGCAACGCCTCACGCGGGATCAATCGAGGGAAGGAATGGGTCTCGCTGGCACCAGGCGACATCAAGCGGCTGACCGGCATCGACATGGGGACCCAAACCGTCCAAGTCCCGAGGCTCGAGAGCGAGGCTGCCTGGCTGGAGGAGCACAGCGACGCCTTCGCACGAATCGAGCGCGCGAGTGACATCGAGAGACTGAGCGCCAGCGACAAATACGGCATACTCTACTACACGCAACGCGCCTTCGACTTGGGCGGTTCGGTAGAGCCGCTGGCGCGCTGGAAGGAGCTGGGCCTGCGCAGCTTGCAGATCACCTATGCGGACAACGAGCTGGGCGGCGGCTCGCGCTCCGATGACCTGCCACTCAGTCCCCTGGGTGTGCGGGTCGTGAGGGAGCTCAACCGCCTGCGCATGGTCGTCGATGTCTCGCACTGCGGAAGGCGGACCACGCTGGACACGTGCCGGGCCTCGAGCGCGCCGGTCACTGCCAACCACGCCAACGCGCTCACGCTCGCGCCGCACAGCCGGAACAAGGCGGATGAGGAGTTGCGCGCTATTGCAGACAGCGGCGGCGTGGTGGGTGCCGTCACCGTCGGGCGTTTTCTGCAGAAGGATTATTCGAGGCCGGCCACGATCGACGATTTCGTCGAACAGATAGACTATATGGTGCAGTTGATCGGCATCGATCACGTGGGCATCGCCAGCGACGCTTCGATGGACGGGACCCAGGTATACGAGGTGGACTATTCGGACCCGTATCTGAACAGCTACGACCGCTGGAAACACGTCGCCAGGCGCCTGCACCAGCGGGGGTACTCGCGCGAGGACCTGGAGAAGATCCTGGGGCTCAATTTCAAGCGGGTCTTCCAGCAGGTCCTGGATCCGTAGTCATGTCGGAGCCTGAGAGATGAAGGTTCAGCGCCAGAATGAGTCAGCGGGCCCCAGAGGCACCATCCTATTCGAGGACGGCTCGCAGCTCGACTTCGAGGAATTGGTCTCGCTGATCTTCGTGCTCGACGAAGGGGCGGAGGCGATCCCCCAAAACGTCTCCGAGTGGCCGATCCACTTCGATCCCAACTCCGTATCTCGCTCCATCCCGCTCTCCTGGGTGAGGTCCATCGAAGTCGTCGCCCACGAGACGCGTGGCCACTACCGATGCCTGTTCAATCCCGTGGTCGCCATCGAGAACGTGAACGGCGCGTCCATCAGGGCGGAGTACGAAACGCTGGAATGGGTGAAGGTCAGAGCTGTAGACGAATCGACTGGCGAGCTAGGAGAGCGGCGCGTGTACTTCGCCGACAGCGGAACCTACCTGCAGGCACTCCACGAGAGCCGGATCAATATCCGCAAGATCATCTTCCACCACTGAGGAACAGCGAGGGAACGGCCCGTGCCGGCCGCCCCTCCTTCAGAGACTGCCTAGACTCTCTCGAACGTCGCCGTGAGCGTCGCGCCGTCGTCCGTTGCGGTCAAGCTCATGGAGTCGCCCGTGATGCTATAGCTGGCCGCGAGCTCATCAGAAGACCCGGGATCGAAGACGATCGTACTACTCGTGGACGTATACGTCCCGGTGATGGTGCAACTGCTGTTGGTCTCGCAGAAGAATCGGTCGTTGTCCCCCGTCACCGCGATCGAGTACGTCCCGCTGGAGCCGTAAGTGAAAAGCAGGGTGTAGCCTCCGTCGATGAGGTCGAACTGCGCGATGGCGAAGCTCAAGGCGTTCCAGCTTCCAATCAGCGGGTTGGCCTCCCCGTTGGTGGGCTCATCGTCATCCCCGCACCCTACGAACATCGGCAGGGCCACGAGCGCGAGCGTCAAGACCGCCAGTCTGCTCACACGGTGTAGTCTCATGGGCTCACTCCTGGTTCGATTACAGCAGGTCATTTCAAGATGCGATCTTCAAGCGTCATAATCAAGAAAAGCCCCACAGCTTGGTGAGCTGCGAGGCTTTCGCACATATGGGTCAGAGCTACCTGGCTAACCTTCGCCGCTGCAGGCGCGAAACCTCTCGATAGCCAGATCGGTGCGCCCCCTCAGAGCGTGGGGTGCTACGCGTCCGCAGAGCCCTAGTCCGTTGACCGTCGGGCACATGCGGTAGCACCAGTTGGTGCGGCTCTTGGTCAGGGGGCAACCCCAGGTGCCGCGGGAGGTCGCGGTGCGGCGGAACTGCCTATTCTTCACGTTTCTTGCGGCCATGTTCGTTCCTCACGAGATCGGGTTCGATCTGGTGAAGCCAATCGCATTATTGCTAAATATAATCGTTATGGGCCTCGACCTGAACCCTCACAAGTCGTTCATTGCGCATGTAGTTAATGATTAACTTTGTCAATTGCACTCCCCGAGGGCCCCGACTAGAATACCGAAAATCCTACAAGGAGCGTTTAGACATGCGCACTTTCGTGAAGACGGCCGCAAGCATCGTCGCGATGATCCTCGTGGCGGCGTGCGGCGAGCAGACCGACGGTACAGAGGAGGCGGCGGACCTCATGGCCGGAGCGGATGGCAACATCCTTTTGGCCGAGTGGACAGGCCCCTACGGAGGCGTCCCGGCTTTCGACCGGATGGACCTCGCTCATCTGAAGGCTGCTCTCGAGGCAGGAATGGGGAGGAACCTCGCCGAGATCGACTCGATCGCCGAGAACCCGGACCCACCGACGTTCGAGAACACCATCGTCGCCATGGAGCGTGCCGGTCGCGATCTCGACCGCGTATCGACCTACCGGGGAATCTGGAGCTCCAACATGTCGTCGCCGGAGTTCCGCGAGATTCAGATGGAGATGGCGCCGAAGCTGGCGGAGTTCAGAACGAAGATCATTCAGAACCAGGCGCTCTTCGACCGCGTCCGGACGGTCTACGAGAGCGACGAGGCGAAGACGTTGCGCCCTGACCAACAGCGCCTGCTGCTGCTGGTATACGACAACTTCGCGCGCAGCGGCGCGACCCTGACCGGAGAGAAGAAGGAACGTTACGCCGAGATCAGCCAGCGCCTGGCGGAATTGAATACTCAGTTCGGCAACAACGTGTTGGCGGACGAAGAAGGCTACGTCACTTACCTGACCGAAGACCAGTTGGGCGGATTGCCCGAGTCGTTCGTTCGAGCGGCGGCCGCAGCGGCGACTGACCGGGGCCACGAGGGCGAATACGCGGTCACCAACACGCGCTCGTCGATGGACCCCTTCCTGACGTTCTCGGACGAACGCGACCTTCGCGAGAAAGTCTGGCGGACGTACTACAGCCGCGGTGACAACGGCGACGAGCACGACAACAACGCGGTGATCGCCGAGATCCTGCAACTGCGTGACGAGCGTGTGAAGTTGCTGGGTTACGAGAACTACGCGGCGTGGCGTACGGAGAACCGCATGGCCAAGACGCCTGAGCGGGTCTTCGAGTTGCTGGAAGCCATCTGGCCGGCGGCGCTGGCCCGGGTCGAGGAAGAGGTCGCCGACATGCAAGCGATCGCCGACGCGGAGGGCGCCGGGATCACGATCGCGCCGTGGGATTACCGTTACTACGCCGAGAAGGTCCGCCAGGCGAAGTACGATCTCGACTCGGATGAAGTGAAGCAGTACTTGCAGCTGGCGAACCTCATCGAGGCGATGCACTTCGTCGCTGGCGAGCTGTTCGACTTCCAGTTCACGCCGGTGCCGGAAGGCGAGGTTCCCGTCTTCCACGAAGACGTGAAGGTATGGGAAGTCACGGACAAGACGTCGGGCGACCTGGTCGGGCTGTGGTATCTCGATCCGTTCGCACGCACGGGCAAGCGGTCCGGCGCCTGGGCGACGTCATATCGCAGTCATGAGAGTTTCGATGGCGAGATCACGACGCTGGGCTCGAACAACTCCAACTTCATCAAGGGCGCGCCGGGCGAGCCGGTTCTGATCTCGTGGAGCGACGCGGAGACTCTGTTCCACGAGTTCGGCCACGCGCTGCATTACCTGTCATCGACCGTCGCCTACCCGACGCTCAACGGCGGCGTGCGCGACTACACCGAGTTCCAGTCGCAGCTGCTCGAGCGCTGGCTCCTGACCGACGAGGTGATCGACAACTATCTCGTCCAC
>Ga0209536_100002071_pt1 | contig 32704 bp, 27 predicted proteins | sample DeeMarSeWOR28_12_FD_187461 | JGI IMG/M metagenome (GOLD analysis project Ga0209536, IMG submission 187461) | Marine sediment microbial communities from White Oak River estuary, North Carolina - WOR-2-8_12 (SPAdes) (version 2) | ecosystem: Environmental > Aquatic > Marine > Intertidal zone >... | reverse complement strand
CGAAGCGGGCGACCGGTCTCGAACCGGCGACCTTCAGCTTGGGAAGCTGACGCTCTACCGACTGAGCTACGCCCGCAACCTGACAGTCAGCACCAACACTCTGGCGACACCAATGGGGCGGGAGGGACTTGAACCCCCGACTTCTGCGATGTGAACGCAGCGCTCTAGCCAGCTGAGCTACCGCCCCTGAATCCGGTCCTGCCACGACCGGCGTACGCCGGGACTCCGTCTCTGTTCCAAGCGGGCAACCGGATTCGAACCGGCGACCTCAACCTTGGCAAGGTTGCGCTCTACCAGCTGAGCTATGCCCGCGAACCCCCCAGCGCGCCGGCCGCGGCCGACGGTGGAGGCACAAAAGCCGGGTCCGCAGACCCGGCCTCAGCGCGGTGAGGATGTTATGCTCCGGGTCCGGTCGATGTCAATGTTCGCGGGGCGGTCTGGTGACGCCTAGCTTGTCGCTTTCGAACCTGACGACAGCCCCGGAAGAGCATGAACGAATCCACCGACCTGGTATCGAATTCCGGCCGCGAGGCCCTCGATCGAATCCTCCTCGTCCTCTACGAGCCGCAGGACCTGGTGAACATCGCCCTGGTCGTCCGGGCGATGAAGAACATGGAGCTGACGCGTCTATGTCTCGTTTCGCCGGCCGAGTTCGATGCGTGGCGCATCACCGGCATCGCTCACGATACGGAAGACATCGTGGCACGCGTCCGGATCGTCGAGTCCTTCGAGGACGCCGTCGCTGACGCCGTCCGGGTGGTGGCGACCACGGGGAGGCGGCGGGCGAAGCGCCAGGAATGGTCGGAGCCGAAAGCGGCGGCGGCCGGGATCATCGAGCGCACCGGCGGCGGCGATGTGGCGATCGTGTTCGGCCGCGAGGATCGCGGCCTCCCGAACGAAGTCCTGGACCTGTGTGACGAGGCGATCTGCATCCCGACCAACCCGGAGCACCCGTCCCTGAACCTGGCGCACGCGGCGCTGCTCGTGTCGTACGAATTGCGCGAGGCCGCCCGCGACCTCGGAGGACTGGAAGACCGCGACCTGTCGGGCAAGCGCAGGGATCAGGCGCCGCCGGCGACGGCCGCGGAGATGGAAGAGTTCTTCACCCTGTGGGAGCAGGCGCTGGACCGGATCTCGATGTTCAAGGGCGGCGACCAGCACTCCAAGATGCGGAGCTTTCGCCGTTTGTTCCGGCGCGCCGCGCCCGATGGCCGCGAGATCCGGCTGCTGGAGGCGACGGCGTGGCGGATCCTGCACCACGCCGACCGAACGCTGGCACGCCTGTCGGACCCGGCGACGGATGCGGCCGGGGAACCCGACGCGGGCGGCTACGCCGAGGCGGAGACCGACTCCAGCGCCGAGGCCGACAGGGCCGCCGGCGCGTAGTACCGCTCCACGTATTCCTTGAGCATGCGACGGGCCGAGAAGCCCGTCCCACCGGTCCGGATCGCGTGCTTCATCACCCGGATCCAGCCGCGCGGCACTCCGTCCACGTCGCGCCGGTAGTACAGGGGCGCGATCTCCGACTCGATCGCATCGTAGAGCGACAGGGCATCCGCTTCGTCGCGGGAGGCCGGGTCGCCTTCCAGTACGATCGGCTGCCGCGGATTGATTGCCCAGCCGTTCAGCCGTGTCCAGCCCTCGGCCCACCAGCCGTCCAGCGTCGAGAGCTGCGGCACGCCGTTGATCGCCGCCTTCTCGCCGCTCGTCCCGCATGCCTCCATCGGCGGGCGCGGGTTGTTCAGCCACACGTCCACACCCGAGTACAGGTCCCGGGCGACGTTGATCTCGTAGTCCTCGATGAACGCGATCCGGCCGCCGAACCGGGTCTCCATGGTCTTCCGGTAGACGTCTCCCAGCAGCTCCTGGCCCGGATGATCAGCCGGGTGCGCCTTGCCGGCGAACACCAGCTGCACCGGTCGCCAGGTACTGGTCAGGATCTGCTCCAGGCGATCCAGGTCGCTGAAGATCAGGGATGCCCGCTTGTAGGTCGCGAACCGTCGTGCGAAGCCGATGGTCAGCACCTCGGGATCCAGCAGCGTGCCGGCTGCGATCACCTGGCTCGCGGCGGAGCCCTCTTCCCTCCAGCGGCGCCGTGCTCGCTGCCGCATCGAACTGAACAGGCGATACTTGCACTCCAGGTGCGCCCGCCACAGCAGATCGTCCGGCAGGTCCAGGGCCCGCTCCCACAGGCCCGGCTCGTCCTGCATCAGCAGCCACTCAGGCCCCAGGTAGCGATCGAACAGCTCGCGGAACGAGGGAGATAGCCAGCTCGGGAGATGCACGCCGTTGGTGATGTGACCGATCGGCACCTCGGCCTCAGTCGGGGCCCCCGGAATCTCGACCGCGGCGTGCGCTGACGTGGTCAGCGGCTCGAGGGGCGCCGCCCCCATTCCGGCCTCGTCGTCCTGCCCGGCTCCCTCGGGCCACAGTCCCTGCCACATGATCCGCGCCACCTGGCCGTGCAGCCGGCTCACGCCGTTCCTGTGGTCGGCCGTGCGCAGCGCCAGCGCCGACATGTGGAATTTTCCGTCGTCCTCCGGGTGTCTCCCCAGGTCCCAGAGCATCTCCAGGTCCATGCCGAATCCCGCCACGTACTCGCCGAAATAGCGTTCCACCATGTCCCGCGGGAAGAAATCGTGTCCGGCCGGAACGGGGGTGTGCGTCGTGAAGACGGTGGTCGCGGAGACCCGGCGGATCGCCTGTTCCAGCGACACGCCACCGGCCACCAGCTCCTTCACCCGCTCCAGCACCATGAACGCCGCGTGGCCCTCGTTGGCGTGCCACACGCCCGGGTGGATCCCGAGGCTGCGAAGCACCCGCACGCCGCCGATGCCGAGAACGATCTCCTGGCGCAGCCGCATCTCGAGGTCCCCCCGGTACAGCTGGTGGGACAGAGCCCGGTCGTCGGGGTGGTTGCGCTCGATGTCGGTATCGACGAGGTAGATCGAAGTCCGACCGATCGCCAGACGCCAGACGCCGAGGTGCACCTCGCGGCCGGCGAGCGTGACGATGGCGTGCGTCCCGTCATCGCCGTTTCCCCACACCCGCTCCAGCGGCATCGACTCGGGCTGGAACGGCTCATCGATCGCGTGCTGTTCGCCGTTTTCCCCCAGCCGCTGGCGGAAGTACCCCTTCTGATACAGCAGGCCCACGCCCTTCAGCGGGACGCCCAGGTCGCTGCCTTCCTTGAAATGGTCTCCGGCGAGGATTCCGAGTCCGCCGGAGTAGATCGGGATCGAGGTGTGGACCCCGAATTCGGCGCAGAAGTACGCGATGCCGCCGTTGCCGGCGTCGCCGTATCTGTCCTTGTACCAGCTGCGTCGGGCCGCCAGCACGTCCTCGAACTCGGCCATCACCGCGTCGTACTCGCGAAGGAACAACGGATCGCCGGAAAGGGCCTCGAGCCGCTCCGGCTCCAGCTCGCGCAGCATCGCGACCGGGTTCTTCCGGGAGCGGACCCACAGGTTCAGTCCGAGCCGCCGGAACAGCGCCCGCGCCTCGGGCTGCCAGGCCCACCAGAGATTGCGGGACAGAGTGTCCAGACGGGCGATGCGGGCCGGCAGCGCCGGACTTCCTGGTTCGTTCACGGTGTCTTTCGAACTCGGATCTCGGGTTTCGGTTTCTCGTGCACTGCCACCTCGCCCGGAACGGCGCGGGCCCGGCAGGAACGTCCTCCCGGGCCCGTGGGATCCGACGCGAGACGGCGGAATGTTAGAGGCGAGCGGCTACCTTGTCGAGCAGGTCCGCGTTCGAGCTGGTCCTCCGCATGATCCCGAGGACCTCGGAGAGCGCATCCTCCGGCGACATGCCGGACAGTTCCCGGCGCATGGCATGAGAGGCGGCGAGCGCCGGGTCGGAGAGCAGAAGTTCCTCCCGCCGGGTCGCGCTGGACAGGAGATCGATCGCCGGCCAGAGACGGCGATCCGCCAGGTCCCGGCTGAGCACGAGCTCGCTGTTCCCGGTGCCCTTGAACTCCTCGAAAATGACCTGGTCCATCCGGCTGCCCGTGTCCACCAGCGCGGTGGCGATGATCGTCAGCGATCCGCCGCCCTGCTTGGGGTCCACGTTCCGGGCGCTGCCCAGGAATCGCTTCGGCTTGTCCAGTGCCGACGCGTCGAGACCGCCCGTCAGAGTCCTGCCCGTGCCTTCCTCGACTGCATTGTATGCCCTCGCCAGGCGGGTGATCGAATCGAGGATGATCACCACGTCCTGCCCCATCTCCACCCGCCGGCGCGCCCGCTCCAGGGTGATCTCGGCCACCTGCACGTGTCGCTCGGCAGGATAGTCGAAGCTCGAGGCCACGACTTCGCCGTAACCGTGCTGCTCCATTTCGGTCACTTCTTCGGGTCGTTCGTCCACGAGCAGAATGTAGACGAGCGCCTGCGGGTCGTTTCGGAGGATGCCCTCTGCGATCGCCTGCAGCACGAAGGTCTTCCCTGCCTTGGACGGCGCCACGATCATCGCACGCTGCCCCTTCCCGAGCGGGCAGAACAGGTCGATGATCCGGTTCGTGTAGTCGGGCTGACCACGCCGTTCGAGGCCGCACTCGAGGACCAGCTGCTCGTTGGGGTGAATGGCCGACAGGCGGTTGAAGTTGGGGCGCTGCCCGAGCTGATCGGCCGGAACGCCGTTCACGGCGAACACCTTCTTCAGCGGCGGGCTCTTGCCGGCAGAAGGGGGATCGCCGACTTCGCCGGAGATCTCGTCACCGGAGCGCAGGCCATATTTCTGGATCACCCGCTGCCCGACGTACACGTCCTCGGAGCTGGGAGTATAGGAGGCCTGCGGACGGCGGATGAATCCGGAACGGCCGTTGCTCATGACCTCGAGCACGCCGAGAAAAGCTTCGTTCGTCACTCTTCTTCCATTTCGTACGGTGACCGGTCCGTCGGATCGAATCAGACCGGGATTCGGTGCGCCCCACCGCGGAGCCTCTCGACATCCAGCGGGCATTCCGAAGGAAAAACGGCTCGGGGCCACGACCTCTGAGAAAAACCCGTCACGACTGCCGACACTTCCGGCGCGCTGGCGGGAACGGGCCGCGGACTCGCGGCCGGTCCCCTGAATGTGACGGTCTTACGGGCCGAAATCAACCGCCGATCAAAACATCAGCCGATACGTGAGCCGCAGGTCCCGGCCCGGCAATGGCACCGTGTCCTTGAGAACGGAGACGTGATTGCGCGCCTCCTCGTCCGTCAGATTCGTTCCCCGGAGGAGAATTTCGTGTCCGAGCGAACCCGTGAAGAAGGCGTAGCTGACCGACGCGTCGAGCATCGTGTACCCGGGCGTCTCCGTCTCGAACTCCGACACGCGCGTCTGCTCCTCCACCCTGCGCACACCGAGAGTCGCCCTCCACCGGCCGTACTCCCAGAGCGCGCCCGCCCCCCAGCGAAGGGGCGGGATGTAGGGGAGGGGCTCCCCTGTGTCGCGGACCTCGGCCCACACGTAGTCGCTGAACCCCGTCAGCGCGAGATGGTTCTCCGGCCTGTGCAGCAAGGAGAACTGGAGGTCGGCCTCGAACCCCCGGAAATTCGCGTCGGCCTGCTCGAAGGTCGCGACGGCCAGGCCGTCCGCGGTCGAGTCCGACGGCATGAGGAAGATGAAGTCGTCGAAGGCGGTGAGGAAACCGGCCACCTGTCCGCTCAACCGCCCCTCGGAGAAGGTCACGGCCAGGTCTCCGCTGTACCCGATCTCGTTCCGGAGGTCCGGATCGCCGATCTCGTACAGCCGGGTCGCGATGTGCGGACCGTCGGAGAACAGCTCTTCGGCCGAGGGCAGTTTGGTCGAGCGCGAGGCCGTGGCCGCGACCGTGACCGCCTCCGACGCCGACCAGTTCACGCCCAGCGATGCGGAGAGCCCGTCGTTGCTGCGCCGGAAACCGGCCGCGGTCTCGTTCTCGTGCCCTTCCCAGCGGCCTCCGAAGGCGAAGCTGACCGGCCCGACGGGGATCTCCTCGTACAGGAAGAGAGCCAGCACGTTCGTCTGCGTCTCGGGAATGAAGGCCTCTTCTCCCGTCGCCTTCAGGTCCCGGGACCCGTACTGCACGCCCAGCGTTCCGGCCAGGGGACCGATCGGTGCGTGCGTCGCCTCGAGCCGGGCCTCGAGCGCCTGCGAGTCGAAACGCGTCCCGACCTCTTCCCCTTCGAACTCGGTGTGCGTGTAATCCGCGAATCCGGCGCGCAGCTTGGCGGTCCGAACGACCGCGGACCCGAAGTTCCAGGCGCCCTCGAGGTCGGCCCGGAACTGGTCGAGGTCGAGCTCCACCGCTTCTTCGCCGTTCTCCTCTCCGTCTCCGTGCTCCCCGCCCTCCTCGTGCTCGTGCTCGTGGCCCGGGATCCCGTATCGGGTTCCGTAACCGGTGACCGCTGCGCCGAGGTATCCCGCCGATCCTACCCAGGACGCTCCGAGCGATCCGGTCAGCGTCTCGAGGGCACTGTTCTCGATCACGCCCGGTTTCTCCTCTCCGGGAAGGGGATCCGGTTCAGCGTAGCCGGGGATCCGGAAGTCCGACGTTTCCCGGATCAGACCGCTCGCGTGCAGACCGAAGGAGCCGACCGAGCTGTTGAGCGAGGCCGCCCCGTTGATCTCGTCGTTGACGCTTCCCCCCTGCAGCTGGGCGAAGCCGGTGAGCGGATGCGTCGAGATCTCCCGCGGGATCCGGGCGTCGATCGAGTTCACGACTCCGCCGATCGCCGAGCTACCATAGAGCAAGGTCGAAGGGCCGCGGAGAATCTCGATCTGACCGGCGAGCAGCGGCTCGGAGGCCACCGCGTGATCCGGCCCGGTCGCCGAGACGTCTCCCGTGCCCACGCCCGACTGGAGTGTTCTCACCCGGTCACCCTGGAGGCCCCGGATCACCGGACGGCTCGATCCGGGACCGAAGTAGGTGGAGTTCATTCCGGGTCGCTCGGCGAGCGTCTCGCCCAGGCTGTTCAGGCCCAGCTCGCGCAGCTCCCGCCCAGCCACCACGTCCGTCGGCTGGTAGACCTCCGACCGCGTGCGCGCACCGGGCCCTACGCTCGCGATGATCGGCTCTGCGTGGATTGCCGGCTCGAGATCGATCCTGACCTCGAGCTCCTGCCCCGCTGCGACTTCGAGCCTGCGGGTCGCCTGCCCGTACTGGATGCTCTGCACCTCGATCAGGTGGCTGCCGGCCGGCAGGGTCAGGGACAGGCGCCCGTCGTCGTCCGTGTGCACGTGACGACCGAGGCCCACCACGCGCACGACGGCATCGCGGGCGGGCTGACCCGATGGGGTGAACGCCTGCAGATTCACGATCGCACCGGCCTGCTGGGCGACGGCCCCTGCCGGGCCCAGCACTCCGCTCGAGGCTGCTGCCATCGCCAAGACTGCGGCACGCCGCAGCATGCGTAGTCCAATCATGAGTGAATCCGGTCTTTTCGCGTGAAACTCCGTTTCCTCGGGCCCGCGACTCGATGCACGGGTGCTTCCCGGGGTTCCCTCAACAGCCGCCGGACTACGGGGCGGGAGGTGCCCTCGGGCCCTGAGTTCTGGCGTGGAGCTTCAGCGCGTGGAGCGGGGGCGGCGGTGCGGGCGTGGAAACGGACGATACGGGAACGACGTAAACTCCGGTCGAGACCGGTGGGGGGGCGATGGGTGTCGTCGATGCGAGCTGGCATACGACGCAGCCCGTCGTCGTGCCGCCATCATCGTGACCGTGCGCCGACGTCCCGAGAAATCCCGCCAGCAGCAACAGCGTGAGGATGAGCGAAACCGACCGGCCGACACGATGGGTCGAGCGCGCCGATCCGCCATGGAGCCGTGGAACCCGGCATCCCGTTCGGGTGTCTTCTGCGGTCCGTGTCACAGGTGCAGTCTAGAAATAAGAGCGGACGATCACAATTGTGAGCAGCTTTCGCAGCAGATACTCGATCGGCCGACGACGGGTTCCCGGCCGCACCTCCGAGCCTCGTCACGGTCGACGGATGACGGGCTCCGGGTTCGCGGCGACTGCCTTGCTGGTGGCGACCGCCGGTGCCGCCGCGGCTCAGGACGGCGCCGATCCGATCAGCCCCTGTCCCGCGGCCCTCGATGTTCTCGTGGAACGCAGGCTCGCCGAGGAATTCGAGCTCGCGGCCGGTTCCGGCGTTCGGGTCAGCCGCTCGCCGGGAGAGGATGGATGCCTCGCCACCGTCGCCGGGGTGTTCGAGCCCGGCGCGGACCCTTCCGAACTGGCCCGTGACCGACGGCGGGTGATCCTCCGGCTGTCGGACCTGGCTGCCCTGGCCGGAAGGGAGGACGAAGTGGATCGCTTTACCATCCTCCTGTCCGACTCGGCCGATGCGGAAGCGACGTCGGCCCGGGTCAATGCCCTGATGCCGGGGACCCGGACCCTCGGTGGTGCACAGGTCGCGGCGAGGGCTTCGACCACGTTCGAAGTGGTCCGGCGCTTCCACCGTGCGATCGGGTTGATCACGATCACCGCGGGCGGCGTCTTTCTCGCCTGCATCATGACCCTCAAGGTTCAGGAGCGTCGCGCCCAGGTGGCTGCGCTCAGACTCGTGGGGATCTCGAATCGGACCCTTCTCGCATGGCTCCTGCTCGAGGCAGCGCTCGTATCGGCGCTCGGGGGACTGATCGGAATCGGAATCGGACGTGCTGCCTCTGCGGTCATCAACCACTGGTACCAGGGCGTGTACTCGACCACGCTCGAGTTCTCGATCGTCACCGGCGAGACGGTGGCCGTCGGCCTCGCACTGGCACTGGTGCTCGGTCTGCTGGCCGGCGGTGTCGGCGCCGTGAGGCTGTTGCAGGTCGACGCGCTGCAGGAGGTGGGGCGATGATCGGAGCCGGAAGATGACCGCATGCTGATCTTCCGGTACTCCGCGCGCGAGTTGCTCCGACACCCGGTCCGATCGCTGCTGGCGGTCCTCGGCGTGGCCGTGGCCTGCGCGATGCTCCTGGACATGCTGATGCTGGGCGGCGGTCTCAACGCGAGCTTCCGCAGCCTGTTGACCAGCGCCGGTTACGAGCTTCGCGTGTCGCCCGCCGGAACGCTTCCGTTCGATACCGGAGCGACGATCGCCGACGCGGGCCGCGTGCAGCGCTCGCTGGAGGCCGACACGGCGGTCGCGGGCGTCGCACCGGTGCTCGGTTCCAATCTGCTGGTGGAGGGTGGCGAAGCGGAGCGGCTGTTCGTGCTGGGCGTCACACCCGCCGAACAGGGCATCTACCGGTTGATCACAGGTCGGGACCCGGATGCGGGCAGTATCGTGATCGGTCGTGAACTGGCCCGCGAAGGGCTCGCGATCGGCGACACGCTCGCGCTGCGGGCCCCCGGAAGCTTCGCGGATGCGGGACGCCGGACCGTCCGCTACCGGGTCGCAGGCATCGCCGACTTTCTTTACGCCTCATCGGGTGAACGGTCGGCGGCGCTGGATCTGCCGGCTCTGGCGGAACTCACCGATCAGCCGGACCGCGCCTCGCTGATGATGGTGCGGCTGGCGGAGGGCGAGGACCCGGAGGGGGTCGCGGCTTCCCTGCGCGCGCTGCACCCCGACCTCGAGATCGCCTCGGTAGGCCAGCTGGTCGAGACCGCCGCGCGCCGCCTGTCCTATTTCCGCCAGCTGGCCGCGATCCTCGGCACCGTGAGCCTGATCGTCACGACTCTCCTGATCGGCACGATCATGGCGATCTCGATCAACGATCGGTACGGAACGATCGCGGCCCTGCGCGCCATCGGAATCTCGCGGCGCTCGATCGTCGCCGCCTTCCTCGTGGAGAGCCTGCTGCTGTGCGTCGCGGCCGCGGCCCTCGGACTCGGCCTCGGCCTGCTGGTGGCCGGTCAGCTGGAGCGAATCCTGTCCGACTTTCCGGGACTGCCCGAGGCGATCCGGTTCTTCGTGTTCGAGCCGGACCGGCTCGCCTGGGCCGCGGCCGGCGTGCTGCTCGCCGGCGTCGGGGCCGCGCTCGTTCCCGCGATTCGGGCGATGAACGCACCGATCGCCGCCACACTTCACAGGGAGGAACCGTGACCGGCAGGGCTGGCACCGGACCCGGAACGAATGACCGCCTGCTGGTGGAGGCGCGCGACGTCCGACGGGAATATCGACTGAAGGGCGACCTGATCGAAGCGGTCCGCGGCATCTCGCTGGAGGTCCGGGGCGGCGACTTTCTCGCCATCGTCGGACCGAGCGGGTCGGGCAAGTCCACCCTGCTGCACCTGCTCGGCGCGGTGGACAGCCCGACCTCCGGGACCGTGTTCCTCGACGGTTCCGACGTGACGGCAATGAGCGATCCCGAGCGTGCGCGCTTCCGGCTGGAGCACGTGGGACTCGTGTTCCAGCGCTTCCACCTGCTTCCGATGCTCACGGCGCTGGAGAACGTGGAGCTTCCGATGGCCGAGGCCGGGCTGGGGCGGCGGGAACGCGAACGCCGGGCGAAGGACCTGCTCGGTCGGGTCGGGCTCGGCGACAGAATGCGTCATCGTCCCGGAGAGATCTCGGGAGGCCAGCGCCAGCGGGTGGCGGTGGCACGGGCCCTCGCCAATCGACCGGCGTTGCTGCTGGCCGACGAACCGACGGGTGAACTCGACCAGAAGACGTCCGCAGAAATGCTCCAGCTGTTCACCTCGTTGAACAAAGACGGCACCGCGATCGTGGTCGCGACGCACGACCTCGAGCTGGCGGCGGGAGCTCAGCGGCGGCTTACCCTGGTGGACGGGAAGATTCACGAATGATCGGTCGACTGGTCTGGCAGTCGCTGGCACAGCGCCCGGGCCGCTCCCTGCTTCTGCTGCTCGGCTACGGGCTGGGCGTCGGAGTCACGGTCGCGCTGCTCAGCATCGGAGATGCGCTGGTGGAGCAGTCGCGGGATCGCGACCTGCTGGGCGGGGGAGACCTGGTCGTGGTGCCGGCCGGTATAGACCTGGAAACCCTGAAGACGGGCGGCGTGAGCTCGCTCTATTTCACCGTGGATCAGGCGCGCTACCTGTATCGCGAGATCCTCACCGGGCCGCGGCAGGCGGGCGACATCGCAGCCGCGGCGCCGTGGATCGACGATGCGCTGCTCTACCTGGGACTGCCGGATACGACCTTCGCCGTGGCCGCACGCGGTCAGATCCCGAGTCGCGCCGTGGCGCTGGGGGTCGGCCCGGATCTGCTGGAGGGCGAATGGCGTGACTCCGATGCGGACCGCCGGTGGATGTCGCCCGGCGACTCCGCGCTTCGAGCGGAGATCGATGCGTTCCACCTTCCCACGGGGCCCGCGGCGAGCGATTCGACCTGGGCGGAGTGGCACTATTTCAACATTCTCTCCCCGGACGGCGACTACTGGCTGTACCTGACCTACCTGGTCGGCGGTCAGCTCGAGAATGGAGCCTGGGGCGGACAGATCCTGGCCAACCTCGTGCGACGGGAGGGGACCGAGCGCCGATTCGAGGACCGACGCGAGTCGGACGAAGTCCGGTTCTCGATCGATCGCCCCGACCTCGACATCGGCGAATCCTCGGTGCGACTGCTGCAGGATGGAAGCTATGCACTGCAGGCCCGGGTGCCGGCCGCGGATGGCCGCGGTGATACCCTGACCGTGGACCTGGTTCTCGACCCCTCCCCGCGGCGATACCTCCCTCCCGTGGACGTGTCCCCGGGGGGATTCACCTCCGGCTACGTGGTCCCGGTGCTGGACGGCAGCTCGGTCGGAACGATCTGCCCCGGCAGTCGCTGTCTGCAGCTGGATGGCGCGGTTTCGTATCACGACCACAACTGGGGCGTGTGGAGAAATGTCACGTGGGATTGGGGGTCCGCCCGGGCCGGTGATCTGTCGATCCTGTACGGCGGGGTCGAGCGCGGTGCCGCGGGCGGCGGGCGGTTCCTGTTCGTGGTGGACAGCCTGGGATTGCGCGGGGTGCTCCCGATTCGCGACATCGAGTACGAGTGGTCAGACGCCGGGACGTATCCCGACGGCGGGCGGAGGCCGAGCGGCTTCCGGCTGCGGGCCGCGCGGGGTGCCGACTCGCTCGGCCTGCGGGTATCCGTGGAGCACGTGAGGACCACGCCGCGAGAGGAGGACGGCGCTTACTTTCATCAGATGCGCGGCGTGGCAGAAGTGAGCGGCAGCCTGCTCGACGAGCCGGTGAACGAGAGCGGAACAGGTTTCTTCGAGACGTGGACCCGAGACAAGGAAGCCCCATGAACCGAGTCGGCGGCTGGCTGCTCTGCTGTGTCGGACCCGTGGCCGGGTCGGTCGCCTGTTCTCCGGGCCCGGACGCGGCCCCCGTGGATGACCTGCGAGTCGCCATCGAGTCCCGCATGGCGCAGACGGGCGCCGAGTACGGAATCGCGTACCGGGACCCCGGGACCGGCGTGGAGCTGCTGATCAACCCGGACGAGGAATTCCATGCAGCGAGCATGATGAAGGTGCCGGTCATGGTGAGGCTGTACCGGATGGCGGAGGCCGGATCGCTGGACCTGGACGACCCGATCGAAGTGCGCAACGAGTTTCGCAGCATCTTCGACGGGAGCGTCTACTCTCTCGATCTCGAGGAAGACAGCGATTCCACCCTGTATGCGGCTGCGGGCACCTCGATCCCCACCCGGGACCTGATCGACCTGATGATCACCCGTTCGTCGAATCTCGCCACGAACGTGCTCATCGAGCTCGCCGATCCCGACTCGATCGCCGCGATGCTGGAGCTCTTCGGAGCGGCCGGGATGAAGGTCCTTCGGGGCGTGGAGGACATTCCGGCCTACCGGAACGGGCTGAACAACACGACCACCGCACGCGGGCTGCTGGAGTTGTACGACGCCATGGGATCGGGACGCGCCGCGGGGCCGGAAGCCACGGGAGAGATGCTCGACATCCTGCTCCGCCAGGCGTTCAACGACGCGATCCCGGCCGGTCTGCCCGACGATGTGCCGGTCGCCCACAAGACGGGATGGATCACCGCGGTGGATCACGATGGAGGTCTGGTCTACCCGGCCGGGGAGCGGCCCTATGTGCTGGTGGTGCTGACGAGCGGCGTGGAGGATGAGACCGTCACGCGCCAGGCGGCAGCGGAGGTGAGCAGGCTGGTCTGGGAGTGGAGAAAGGCGAATCGGACGTCGCCCTCGGACTGAAGGCCCTCAGCGCTCGGCCTCCGGGTGTCGGGCGCCTACCTCGCCCGCGCGATCCAGCGACCACTTCGCCATGATGGGCCCCGCCAGTTCGTGAACCGCGACCATTCCCACGAAGAAGCCGTACAGATCGGCGCCCCACGTAGGGAATTTCCTCGACAGGAGCTCGGCCATGCCGAGCGCGACGCCCGCCTGCGAAATGAACGCCCCCCACGCCGTCTTCCGCACCACGTCCGGTGATTTCCCGATTCGACCGCCGAGGTCGGTCCCGACGAAGATGGCGATGGCCCGCACGCCGACCAGCGCGAGCGCCCACACCCAGACCTCGGCCAGTTCCGCGAGGTGCACCGCTGCGCCCGCGAGGCTGAAGAACACCGCGTACAGGGGAAGTGACGCGGCCTCCAGCGCCTCGACGAACTTCTCGCCCCTTACCGGAAGCACGTTCTCGATGGCGAATCCCGCCGTGAGCGCCATCAGCAGCAGCTCGAGGTGGAGCATCGCCGCGATTTCGACCATGATCCAGGCCACGGCGATCGTGAACAGAACGAGATGCTGGTTGACCCAGCGCAGGTAGACGGCGATGGCGACGCCGACGACCATTCCCGCGGCGAGGGACCCGCCGATCTCGCGGGCGAGGTCGGCTGCCGCGCCGGGCTCGGCCCCGCCCGGCTCGACCAGCGAGTAGGCCAGGGTGAGCGCGACGGCGAACAGGATGATCACCAGCACGTCCTTCAGCACCGTCACGCCGAGTACGGTCGTCGATACGGGACCCTCGGACTTGGTGTCCGTGATCACCGCGATCGCGACCGATGGACTGCTGGCCACGGCGATCGAGGCGAACACGATGGCGACCGCGAAAACGACGTTCCACGGCCTGCCGGCCGTGAACGGCAGATACGGGCGGAGCAGCAGGACGGCGGTACCGACGAACAGCAGGATGGTCGCCGTCTGCACCAGGGTGATCGAGGCGAGCGATCGGTAGGAGCCCCGAAGTCGCCGCAGGTTCAGCTCACCGCCGGCCGTCAGGGCGATCAGGGCGATCGCGAGGCTGCTGAACGGCTGCAGGTCATGGACCTCCGCGTCCGACAGGAAGCGGAGCACGCTCGGTCCGATGACGAGACCGACCATTATGTAGCCGGTGACCCTCGACAGCCCGAGCCGGTTCGCGACCTGGCCGCCGATGAACGCGGTGAGCAGCAGGATCCCGAGATTCAGGGTCTCCGCCGCACCGGGGATCGGCGCCGGCTCGATGGCGCGCAGTACCCAGATCGCGAACAGCAGTACCGCGAGGGCCAGGCCCCGCGAAAGTGCGCCCTTCCAGTCCCGTTCGCCGTGTCCGCTCAACTGCCCGGCTCCATCAGGCGTCGCCCGATACGCGGAGCACCGCGGAACCGTCGATGCCGTCCTGTTTCAGTCGGATCAGTGCCTCGTTCGCCTGCTCGAGCGGATACTCCGTCACTCGCGCCCGGACCGGCACCGCGGCCGCCTCCTGCAGCAGGCCTCTTCCGTCCTCTCGGGTGTTGGCCTCGACGCTCGTCAGGGTCTTCTCGTGAAACAGGCAGGCGTCGTAGTCCAGCTCCGGCACCGGGGTCATGTAGATCCCGGCGCAGGCCACCGTGCCGCCCGGCCGCACGGCCCGCAGCGCCGCGGGCACGATCTCTCCGGCAGGCGCGAAGATGATCGCCCCGTCGGCCAGGTGCGGGGGAGACTCGTGCGAATCGCCGGCCCAGGCTGCTCCCATCCGGCGCGCGAGGTCCCGGTGGCCATCACCGCGGGTGACCACGTCCACCGTGCACCCCCGGTGCAGGGCGAGCTGCATGACCACGTGGGCCGAAGACCCGAATCCGTACAGAGCGATCCTCCCGCCCGGAGGCACGCGGGACCTTTGCAGCGCCCGATAGCCGATGATCCCGGCGCACAGCAGCGGCGCGGCTGCCAGGTCGTCGAACTCAGCCGGAACATGGTACGCGTAAGCAGCAGGAACGACGGCGTACTCGGCGTAGCCTCCGTTCTCATGATATCCCGTGTACCGGGAGTCGCGGCACAGATTCTCCTGTCCGGACCGGCACCAGCTGCAGGTCCCGCACGTCCCGCGCAGCCAGGCGATCCCCGCCCGGTCGTCGATCGCGAACCCGTCGCACCCCTCGCCCAGGGCGTCGACCGTTCCGACTACCTGGTGGCCGGGGACGATCGGCAGTTTCTGCTCGGGCAGATCTCCCTCGACCACGTGCAGGTCCGTCCGGCATACTCCACAGGTTCGCACCCGCAGTCGGATCTCGCCCGGCCCGGGCTCCGGCGCCGGCAGATCGACGAGATCGAGCGGCCGGGTTTCGATCGGCGCGGTGTTGCGCAGCAGCATGGCTTTCATTTCGGCCTCCTCTCGGCCGGGCGGGGGCAGCGACCCTGAAACGACAGGTGTTCAAGGAGCGTATACGACTACGCGACCGCTATCTTCGGAACGTACGGGACCCGCGTCTCGCAGACGATCCGTCGGGCGCTCGACATTTCGGTTTCAGAACCGAGACGCCGTCAAGCCGATTCCTGGAGAAACATCGATGTTCCGATTCCCTGTCGTCATGCTTACCGCGCTCCTGGCGCTCCCGACCCTGGCCTCGAATGCAGGGGCCCAGACGCCTTCGGAAGAGGCCCGCAGGCCGATTCCCTACCCGATGACGGTCTCGCCACAGTTCGCCGCCGCCGTCGAGTTCGGCTCGCGGACCATGGAGGGGATTCCCGGGCCCCGTTATTCGCAGCAGTCGGCGAGATACTCGATCGAGGCCACCGTGGACCCGGGCAGCAAGCAGATCGAAGGAACCACCCGGATCGTCTACCGGAGCGCTTCGACCAGCCCCCCTTCCGTTCTGCGCGTCCGCCTCGCGCAGAACCTGCACGCGGAAGGGTCTCCCCGTCACGACCCTGCGGAGGTGACGGGGGGCTATGAATTCAGCCGCGTCGTCATCGAGGGAGCCGAGGTCACGGCGGACGCTACGGACCGGCCCCGCTACGAGGTGAACGGCACGGTCATGCTGATCTGGCTGAACGAGGCGATGGCCGCTGGCGACACCGCCGTGGTGGAACTCGACTGGTCGTATCGGATCCCCCAGGCAGGCGCGAACGGCCGGATGGGCTGGGACGCCGACAATCTCATCTACCTGGCGTACTGGTACCCGCAGGTGGCCGTGTTCGACGATGTGGTCGGCTGGCAGGGCGATCCGTTCCTCGGCCGGGCCGAGTTCTACGCGAATTTCGCGGACTACGACGTCCGGCTCACCGTGCCCGCCGGTTGGACGGTGGTCGGCACGGGCGAATTGCAGAACCCCGATCAGACCCTGGCTCCCGCCGTTCGCGAGAGGCTCGCGCGGGCGGAAACCAGCGACGAGGTCGTGCACGTGCTGACCGCGGACGATTTTGGCCCCGGCGCCGCCACGGTGGGCGCGGATGGAGAACTGCTGACCTGGCACTACACGGCGGGGCAGGTTCGCGATGTCGCCTACTCGCTGACCCGCGAGTCGCTGTGGGACGCCGCCCGCACACCCGTCGGCGACCGTGACGGAGACGGGCGTGCCGACTATGCGCGGGTCGATGCGATCTACCGGGCCGAAGCCGCCTCCTGGACCGAGGCCGCCTCGTACGCCCAGCACGCGATCGCCTTTCTGTCCGAATACCTGGATTATCCCTACCCCTGGTCGCACATGACCGCCGTGGAGGGCCAGAACATCATCGGCGGGGGAATGGAGTACCCGATGATGACGCTGATCGGTGCATTCAACGGCATGCCGGCTGCGTTGCTGTATGGAGTGATCGCCCACGAGTTCGGGCACATGTGGTTTCCGATGATCGTCAATTCCGACGAGATCCGCTGGGCCTGGATGGACGAGGGAACCACGAGTTTCATCACCGCCCAGGCTTCCGCCGACTTCTACCCCGGCACCGACCCCGAGAGCATGGAGCTCATGCAGTACCTGGGGGCGGCCGCTGCCGGGTTCGATGCGACGATGATGCGCTGGACGGACTGGGAATATCCGATTGCTTGGGGAGTGGCGGCCTACGCGAAGCCGGCCGCCGCGCTGATCGCGCTGCGTGAGCTCGTCGGCGAAGAGGTGTTCGTGGAAGCGCTTCGCGAGTACGTGGACACGTGGGCGTTCAAGCACCCGAAGCCCGAAGACTTCTTCCACTGGTTCGAGAACGCGACAGGAGAGGATCTCGACTGGTTCTGGCGCAGCTGGTATTACGAACAGTGGACGCTGGACCACGCGATCGAATCGGTGGTCGTGGACGGGCCGCAGGCGATCATCACCGTCGAAGACCGCGGCGACCTGCCGATGCCGGCGAAGATCCGGATCGAGCGGGAAGACGGATCGGTGGAATCCGCAGAGGTGCCGGTCGAGACCTGGCTCGGCGGAGCACGAACCGCGGTTCTCAGGGTCTCGGCGACGCCGGCCATCAGTCGCGTGCTACTGGATCCCGATCGGAAGTTCCCGGACCGCGACCGATCGAACGACAGCCGGGCTCCGACGACCGGCGACTGACGATCGGCGCGACCTCGGCGCCGGGGAGACCGGTCAGGCAATCGGGACGGCGGCCGCCTCCAGTACCGGGAGCGCGGCCCGGCCCGTCGCCCCCGCCCCGGCCCTCAGGTCCGTGGCAGTTCCGGACAGCAGCATCGGCTTGAGCGAGCCCGGCTCCAGACCGGGACCGCGAAGCCGCACCCGCAGATAGTCCCCGGAGAGCCCCGACGAGGGGCTCTCCACCGCGACCAGCGCTCGCTGTCCGACGCGGGCCGCGGCGTGCGCCGTCCCCTTCTCGATGCCGATCTCGCGCAGTTCCAGCGCCCGCGCTGCAGCGGTCTCCCGGGGAACGCGATCCTCGAGCGAGGCTGCGTGCGTCCCTTCACGCGGCGACCAGGGGAATACGTGCAGGTAGGTGAAGGGGAGCTCTCGAATCAGCTCCCGGGTCGCCGAGTGATCCTCCTCCGACTCGCCGGGAAATCCGGCGATCACGTCGGCGCCGAGCCCCAGGGGCGCGACCCGCTCCACGATCTCCAGCACCCGCCTGCGGTACTGCTCCCGGGTATGCCAGCGCCGCATTCGTCGCAGCACCGGATCACTGCCGCTCTGCATGGGGACGTGGAGGTGCGGCGCGAGGGCACCGCCGGATCCCTCCATCAGCGCCAGGAGCGCATCGTCGATCTCGGTCGCCTCGATGGACCCCAGCCGGAACCGGACACCCGGAACGGACTCCAGCAGCTTCGCGACGAGCCCGGAAAGCCGGGCTCCGGCGCCGAGGTCGAACCCGTAGTGCCCGATGTGGATCCCCGTCAGCACCAGTTCGGCGTGGGCCTCCGCCTGGGTCCGGGCCTCTGCGACGATCTCCTCCGGCGGACGCGAGCGGCTGCCGCCGCGCGCCAGGCGGGTCGCGCAGAACGAGCACTTCCGGTCACAGCCGTCCTGGATCTTCAACCAGCCCCGGCTTCCCCGCCGATTGGATCTCAGCAGCGCCCCACCGATCGGTTCCTCGTCCGTCGCGGCCAGGTGGGACTCCGGGGCGACGGCCAGGGCCACGGCCGCGGGGTCGTGCCCGGGAACCACCCCGTGCACCTGATCCATCGCCTCGTATTCGGCCGCGCGCAACGCGGACGAACAGCCTGCGACGACCAGGCGAAGCTCGGGGTGACGACGCGCCAGTCGCCGGACCGCGCGCATCGCCTCGAGATCGGCCGTCTCGGTCACGGTGCACGTGTTGAGGACCGCCGTGTCGGCGTCGGCGACATCGTCGACGGTGACCGCCCCGCGGCTCTCCAGCTCCTGGCGCATCCGTTCGGTATCGTACTGGTTGGCCTTGCAGCCGAAGGTGTGATACCACACCGCGGCGCCACGCCCGCGAGGTCCTGCCAGATCGGCTCGGTTCGTCATGGCGCCAATCCTCGGGGAGAACCCGGCGTTGCGCAACTTCTGGTGCGCGTCAACCATTGGCGCACGGGCACTATCCAATTCACTGCATGAACACGGGGACAGCATTGGCCGAATCGCGACACGGCGATCCCCCGGGATCGCCCGACGAACCGGATGACGTCCGCCGAGCCGCGGCCGGTGACGTACAGGCCTTCGAGCGACTGTACCGGTCGCATGTGGCGCGCATTCACTCTCTCGCGAGACGGATGCTGGGAGAGGACCTGGCCGACGAGGTGACGCAGGACGTGTTCGTCAGGGCCTGGTCGAAGCTGGACTCGTTCCGGGGCGATGCGGCTTTCGGCACCTGGCTGCACCGGGTGGCGATCAACCTGGTGCTCGGAAAGCGGCAGGAGCTCGGTCGCAGAAGAGAACGGTTCATTGGAGACGGAGAGGCGGTGCTGGACCGGCAGTCACGCGGCAGGGAGCGTCCGACCATTCGGCTGGAGCTCGAATCGGCGCTGGATCACCTGCCCGACGGAGCGAGACAGGTATTCGTTCTGCACGACGTGGAAGGTTACAAGCACCGGGAGATCGCGGAGCTGCTGGGAGTCACGAGTGGAACGAGCAAGGCGCAGCTGCACAGGGCGAGAATGATCCTGCGACGTCACTTGAGTCGCTGAATACGATGAGGAACGAGACGATGAACGAAGACCGGTTCCAGAGACTCTCGGAGTACCTGGACGGCGGATTGACCGAAGCCGACGTGTCGGCCCTCGAGGCGGAGATCGACGCCGACCCCGAGCTCGCGGAGCTCCTGGAGGAACTTCGCGAGGTGAAGCGCGCCGCCACGGAGGTCGCGGAGCGCGAGCCGGACCGGGATCTGTGGCCGGGAATTGCCGCCCGGATCGAGTCCGGCCGGGTCATCGATCTGGCGACGAAGTCCCGTGCCCGGCGAAGCCTGACCTTCAGCATTCCACAGTTCGCCGCCGCCATGATCGCGACGCTGCTGCTTGGCAGCGGTGCGCTCTGGGTGGCGAGCTCGCTGGGTGAATTCTCCGGCAGCAGGACGGGCGCGAACGCCGTCGCCGGCGCCGATGATCCGATCACGGTACCCGGGCAGGATCAGGGTCTTCCGGTCCGGCTCGTCGAGAACGCCCCGACGCGCAATCCTTCCCTGAAGTCCGATCTCGCCATCGCGGCTCTGGAGGCGCGGCTGGCGGAGGGAAGGGACAACCTGGACAGCACCACCATACGCATCATCGAAGAGAGCCTGGCGACCATCGACCGGGCGATCGCGAGCGCGTCGGCAGCGCTCGAGTCGGATCCGGGGAACGTATGGCTGAATCGACACCTCGCGGACTCGAAGTCCCGCAAGGTCAGACTGCTTGAGAAGGCCGCCGCGCTCTCCGCGGTGCGTACCTGAAGTTACACAGGAAGGAACGAATCATGATCACGCAACTTTCGGCCGCTCTGCTCGCCACCCTGGCGATGGCCCCGCAGCAGCAGACCGACACGACGCTGGCGGTCGCTGCCGATGGCCGGCTGGAGATCCACAACGTGATGGAAGGGTCGGTGACGATCCGCACCTGGAACCAGGCGCAGGCCCGTGTGGTCGCCGACTACGAAGGGGACAATGCCGTGGAGGTCACTTACTCGGCCCCGAAGCTGTCGGTCCGGGTGCGACCGGAGCGTCTCGGTGACGACGCGACGGACCTCGATCTCACGATCCCGAACCGGATGTCCGTCGAGGTCAACGGCATCGAAATGGAATTCGATGCCGAGGACCTGGGTGGGAACGTGGCCGTCAACACGGTCGAGGGCGGCGTCTCGGTGAGCGGCGGCCGGGGGAACATCACGCTCAACTCGGTGGAGGGGGGAGTCACGCTGACGGGCGCGGAGGGAAACATCGCCCTGGTCTCGGTGGACGGAGACGTGGCGGTGTCGAATTCGGCCGGAGTGATTTCGGTGCAGAATGTGGATGGCGACATCTCCATGGAGGGAATCACTTCGGACAACGTCGAGGTGAACACGGTGGATGGCGACCTTCACTACCGGGGTACGATCCGCGACGACGGGCGGTACTTCCTCTCCACGCACGATGGTGACATCACGATCGTCGTGCCGGACGGGACCAACGCCCGGGTGTCGGTCTCGACGTTCAGCGGCGACCTGGAAGCTGATTTTCCCGTCACCCTGTCCGGAGACATGGACCAGCGGAGCTTCTCGTTCACGCTGGGCTCGGGGAAGGCGCTGCTCGAGATCTCGACGTTCGACGGCGTGATTCAACTGCTGCGACCATAATTGCCAGAACTTGCGGAGGAGAACCGACGATGAACACGGGAATGAAGATCGCGGCGCTGGCCCTGGCCGGTCTCGCCGGGCTTCCCGGAATCCTGGCTGCACAGGACTTCGAGTGGACCGGGCGCGTGGATCGGGGCGACCAGCTGGAGATCAAGGGGATCAACGGGGAGATCGACGCCACCTACACCTCGGGATCGCAGGTCAGGGTGCGCGCCGAGAAGAAGGGGAAGAAGGACGACCCGAACCAGGTTCGGATCGAAGTGGTCGAGCACTCGGGCGGCGTCACAGTCTGCGCCGTGTATCCCGACGATGGAGGTCGCAAGAACGAGTGCAAGCCGGGTGACGGCGGTCACCTGAGCTCGCACGACAACGACGTCGCCGTGCACTTCACGGTCGAAGTCCCGGCGGGTGTCGCGCTGCATGCGAACACGGTCAACGGGGGCATCGATGCGGGCGGTCTTCAGAGCGACGTGATCGCCTCCACGGTCAACGGTGGGGTCAGCGTCTCCACCAGCGGTGTCGCGAAGGCGAACACCGTCAACGGATCGATCAAGGCGTCCATGGGCCGGGCCGACTGGACCGGCGACCTGGACTTTCAGACGGTGAACGGCAGCATCACGGTCGAGATGCCGGCCAACGTCGGAGCCCGCGTGAAGGCCAGCACCGTGAACGGCGGAATGGAAACGGACTTTCCGCTCACCATCCAGGGTAAGTTTTCCAACCGGAAGATGGAGGGCACGATCGGAGACGGCGGGCGCGATCTCAACCTCGAGACCGTTAACGGTTCGATCCGGCTCAAGAAGTCGGGCTGAGAACGGGACGCCCGGGACCCGTCAGCCGCGGGTCCCGGGCCGTCTTCAGCTCTGCTTTCCCTTCTTCTTCTTCTTTTTCTTGCGCTTCTTCTTCGAGCCGGACTCGGCACCCGAGTCCTGGTCCAGCGGTTCAAATGACCCTTCGTCCAGTTCCTCGAGGATCAGCAGTGCGTTCTCTTCGATCTCGCGGATCGTCTCCCGCATCGCTTCGAGGCGCTTCTTGCGGATTCCCTCGTACAGCCGGTCCCGCACCTGGATGGCGAGGGGCGCCCGCTCCATCACGAACGCTCTTCCCAGCGGCGTGATCCGGATGAGGGTACACCGCCTGTCTTCCGGGTCCGGCTCTCGTACCACGTAGCCACGCTGCTCCAGGCCGTTCAGAATACGCGAAGTGTTGGGACGGTCGCGGAACAGGGCGGCCCCGAGCTCCGACTGTGACTGTCCGTCGCGAGCCAGCAGCCGCGACAGGACGCGCCACATCTCGGGGGTCACACCGGTCTCCGTGGTGTCCACGACTTTCAGGAACAGCACGCGGAGCAGGCGGGCCGTTCGCTGGATCAGGTAGGCGGGCGCGTCGTCGGACCTGCGCCCGCGGGCAATCCCGCTTCCTCCCCCGACTTCATCAGTCATGCTTCCGCTCGCCGCTGTGCACGGTTCCTCCCCGAGGTTAGCTGCCTGCGCAATGTCTGGAACAGGGTGTGGCGCCGCTGAAGGCACGGCAAGGGTGGGGATCAGGAAGTCAGGGCCTGCAATCGTTCCGTAGCATCGCGGAATCTGGGCATGGAATCTATCTCATCGCCCCAATCACTCAGCAGCTCCCGGTAGGCGGCGACCGCGGACTGCCGATGCCCGAGCGCTTCGTAGACGCGTCCCTTCGCGTAGAGAATCACGTGATAGTCCACGGGGAGCACGCGATCGGCGTCTTTCACCTGTACTCGTTCCGCTGCCTCGACCACGTTCCGCGCCTCGTCCGCCCGGCCCAGCTCCAGCAGCTTCCACACGGACCGATACCGACCGAGTCTCGAGCCACCCCAGGTGCTGTCCGCGGCCCAGGCGACCGACAGGCTGCCCTCCAGGCCATCCGCGCGCAGGTCCGGGCGATCCTCGGCATTTCCGATCTGTTCGACCGTCTCGTACGCCTCGACCGCACGCGCGAATTCGCCTTCCCAGGCCCATGCGTCCCCCGTGAGCAGGCTGGCGTACCCGCGGACGGCCGGGTCCGGGTTCTCGAGCCACGGCTTCAGTTCCCTCCGGGCGCCGGCCGGGTCTCCCTCCCGCAGATAAGAAGTGGACAGCCGGCTCATGGCTCGGGTATCGGCCGGATCGATCTCCAGCGCTGCCCGGTACTGGGCCCGCGCCGCCTCGACCCGTTGCAGGCCTTCGTATACCCGGCCGGACTCCAGGCGCGCCCGCGCCGGGTCTCCGACGATCGCGACGTACTTCTCGAGCGCCTCGTTCGCGGTCCGTTCGTCGCCCTGCACGACCGCCACCCTAGCCAGCTGGGACCAGGCGCGTGCCTGTTCCGGATCCAGCCGGACGATCTCCTCCAGCGCCTGGCGGATCTCCTCCTCGCGGCCGGGCACCTGCTCCAGAAGCTGCACCATCCGGTAACGGGCCCCGATGCTGTCCACGCTGAGCGAATCCCAGGTCTGGCGCAGGTCGATCTGGAATTCCTTCAGCTTGTCGATGTCGCCGACCAGCGCGAGAGGCGGTCGCATCGGCTCACCGCCCCCGCGGCCCGCGAGCACCAGTTCGCCCTTGTCCGGAGATCCGCCGGCCGCGGTCACCACACGACCTGACAGCAGGCTGGCCACGGAATCGGACAGGGCGAACACGTCGTCGCCGCGCACACGTTCAGCCGCGACGATCGTCCCGTCGTTGAGATCGATCAGCTGCGCCTCGACGGCCAGGTCGCCGGGTTGACCGTGGATCGATCCGCGCACCATGCGCCGCGCGCCGGAGGCCGAAGCAATGTTCATCGCCACATCGTCCGGGATCCGCTCGGTCTCCTCGCGGCCCGCCTCACGCAGCAGCTCGAACAGTCGCTGCGGGCTCACGACCTTGAGATCTCCCGTTCTCGCCAGACTGGAAGTGAGCATGTCCGACAGACCCGGACCGAGCCAGTCGAGGCTGTCCTGGCCGGTGCTGTTCACGAACGGCAGGACCGCGACGGAGAACTCGCCCAGCTCCGCAGCGGCGACCGCCGATTCCGCCGCCGGCTGTGAACCGCCACGATTCGCTCCGACTTCCTCTCCCACGGAGATCCGGTAGGTCCCGATCGCGGCGAGAACCGCGAGCGTGAGCAGCAGCGAGGCTTCGGTCTTCGCGACTTGCTGTCTGCCCTTCTCGCCGTGATACCACGCGATGATCAGCGCAGCGGGAAACCCCAGAATGATCAGGAGGACGGCGATGTCGAGCAGGCGGGGCGCCAGCCCGTAGTTGTCGACGAAGAAATCCGTGGCCTCCAGCAGCAGCCAGGCGCCGCCCGCATATACGGCGGCCGTCTGAAACAACCGCCTTTCAGCCAGTCTATGCAGAAACTCGCCCATGGCCAGTCAAGATGATTCCGTGTGGGAGCTGTCGCCAGCGCACTATTCGTATGTCGCACCGAGTCGAAGCATGTCGTACACAATTGGACACCTGGCGGGTCCGGATGGATGGCCGCCCCCCGATGAGAACGACGCCGCCGGGCGAAAAACCCGGCGGCGTCGGACACCTTCGGCTTCGCCAGCGCCTCGAAGCGCTGGCGATCGCGCTCGACAGCTCAGTCCGAGCAGTAGATCTCCTCACCGCTCCAGGCGTCGGTGCCGATCGGGTAGAAGCGGAACTGGGCGATCTTCAACCCGTCGTTGTCGTAGTCCCACCAGTACGAGGCACCGTCCACGCCGAACAGCGGGGAAACGGCCCAGTCTACGCACTGCGTATAGTCGTAGACGCCCTCTTCGATCTCGAGATACTCCACGCAGTAGTCGACATAGAGCAGGTTCTTGCTCTCGTTCCGGAACGTCGACTTGCCCTTCTCTCGACCGATGGTGATCTGCTGCACCCCGCCTGCATAGTCGATGGCGCACCAGGTTCCGAGACTGTCCTCGTAGCAGGTCTGCATCTTCGCAGATCCGCCGGGTTTGCCGAGCGCGCGCACGTACACGGAATACTCGGTCACACCATCACAGTCGGGGTCCGGGTTCGGCAGCTGGAACGTCGCACCATCCGAGTCGGTGCCGTTGGCATCCAGAACCGCGAACTCCCCCTCCCCGAGCATGATCTTCGCTTTGCCGTCTTCCGGCACGAAGATGCGGTGCCCGTTGTTGCCGTCCATCGTGGCCGACTTGGTCTTCGGCACGCCGATGATGTTCAGATTGAAGTGCTTTCCGCTCGGGGCTCCGTTGCTGTTCTCGATTACGGGAGCCGGTTTGCCGAACGTGGCGGAATCGGGCTCGGTCGGGGTTTCCTGGCAGGCACCGATCGCGGCGACGAAAGCCACGGTCGATGCGAACAGAATCCAGCGGTTTGCTGACATGGCTGCTCCTTGTCGGCTGGCCTGACCGGGGGGCAGGCGGTTGGACGGGACACGAAAGGCTGCAGGCAGGACGCAAGAATCACGCTCACAACGACGTGATTGGGACGCTCGCACAACGCATTGAAGGGCGGGCGCTTGCCAACCTGTTGCCGTCGAAGATCCTTCGCACTCGCTGTTGAGCGTCTCCAACACCTGCGGCACCCTTATCACACCGGACGGACAGTCGTGCAAAATCTCGTCATTGTGACGGAAGCGGTCGCAGCCAGACCGGTTCCCTGATCGTCGGCCTGCCACGGGTGAGCACCTATCGCTATGCAATATAACGCGTTACGGGCCACAGCCGTAATCGGACGACTCTGGCCCTTCCGTTGCAGAATAGATGGCGCTTGTCAGCACGGAACGGACAGGACTCAGACAGACCTCGAGGGTGGATCGGGAAATGGTGAACACGAGAGCGGGAGCGGTCGTATCGCGTCACGCAGGCGACGAGCGCGGGGCGGCCCTGGTAATCGTACTGATCGCCCTGGTCGGGCTCACGGCCCTGGCCGCAGCGGGCATGATCACGACGGGAGCGGACGTTCAGATCGCCGAGAACATGGACGCCTCTACCCGGGCGTTCTTCGCCGCCGACGGGGGATTGCACAGCTACATAGGCTCGAATGCCACCGGAGCGAGCGGGGCGACTTTCACGCCCGACTCGCTCACCACGGTGACGGTCACGCCGACGCGACTGACGGAGATCGCGGGCGGCAGGGTCCTGTACCGGATCACTTCGACGGCCGTGTACGTGCCCGCCCCCGGCGACACGGCGAGTCGTACGGTCTCGGCCGTGGCCATCTACTCGGACGGTTCGATTCTCGTGCCGGCCTCCTTCACCTCCGCCGCCGGGCTCATCAAGAACGGGACGGCGGGAACGATCTCGGGCCAGGACTGGGCAACCGCGGGAAACCCGCAGTGTCCGAACTCCCCTAAGCCGGCCGTGGCCGGCGTCAAGGTCCCGCCGTCGGGCTACACGCAGGACGGAGGTACGCCCGTTCCGGACGGTGACCCGCCGATCGACGAGGGACAGACCGGCAGGCAGATGCTGGAGAGCATGGGCCTGGACTGGGAAGCCGTGGTGGATGGCGGCCTGATCAGCCCCGATTATACGATCCCGCCCGACACCTGGCCGAATTTCGGATCGCTGCCGGCCGACGAGTGGCCCGTCATCTTCGTCGACGGCAGTACCGCCGTGAGTCCCAGCAACTCAGGCCGGGGGACGCTGATCGTCCGGGACAACCTGGCGATGAACGGCTCGTTCAACTGGGACGGAGCGATCCTGGTCGGCGGGTACATCACGAGCAACGGATATCAGACGGTGGAGGGCGCCACGGTCGCGGGCCTGAACATCCTGCTTGGCGAAAATCCCGCTTCCACCGACATCGGAAACGGCAACAAGGTGTTCAAGTACCACTCGTGCAAGTTGAAGCAGGCGACCGATGCCGCGTTCGCAGGGCTCGCCCCGGTCCCGGGCACCTGGTCCGAGGTCTTCTAGGGGAACGCCAACCGGTTCGGGGACCGCGACCGGGCTCCTTGACCTGGGCGCATAAGCAGGAAGCGGGGCGCGCCTTCCGACACCGTAGGAAGGCGCGCCCCGCTCGTCATATCCGTATCCGAAGCAATACTCCAACGGCCTCAGTTGCGGAACGGAATGTCCAGCTGGATCGGTCGCTGCACGTCGTAGCGGTTCGCTCCATCCCCCAGCGCAGTCGCCGTAATGCGGATTGCCCGGACGTTCAGGAGGTCCCCGGATGTGACGCTGGCCTGCGCCGTGCCGTCCGCCATGACGTAGGAAAACCCGGCTCCCTCGTCGAACGGACCGATCAGTTCCTGGCTGCCACGCCACAACGCCGTGCGCGTCTCGAAGAAGGTCGACGGAGCGAACCGATACGTCAGATAGCCGTAGAACCGAACGACCGAGCCGGGCTCGGGTCGCATTCCGATCCCCGAATTCCAGCCGGTCAGAACCGCGTAGGAAGCGTCGGGGAGCCCGGACGGCGCTCCCGTCGCCACGCACGACGCCCTGGGAGTGGACCCCGTTGACGCCTCGGTAGGCAGCCACGCGTCCGCATAGGTGAATGGCTCCTCGTAGGGGCCCGACACGGCCGCGCCGATCGAGCCTCCGGTGATGTTGGCATCCGTGATCCGGTCGAAGGCGAAGGCGGTGACGGCATCGGCGGCGGTCGTATCGCAGACGATCGCCCGAATCAGGTCGAAGCGGATTCTGACCGAGTCCGCCTCGGCCGCTACGAGATCGGCGGCTGAACCCATGCGGAGCTCGGTGGCCACCAGGTCCATCGAGGCGCGCAGGCTCTGCTCGGCATACAGCTGATCGTCGGTTCGTTCGTAGAACCGGCTCTGGCCGATGAGGAGAGACACCAGCGCCGAAGCGAGGACGCCGCTGATCACCAGGGCGATCAGCGCCTCGACGAGCGTGAATCCGGATTCGTCCGAATGCGGACGAGCTCTGTTCATGGTCTCGATCCTCGGCATCGGTCCTTCGAGAAGTCCTTCCGGGTTCATTACATGGCCGGCACGGTCACCGTGTCCGGCTGCAGGGTGGTCGTGTCGGCCGGAGTCGTCGTGCTGTCGCCGGCTGTGCCACCGCCACCGCCCAGCATGCCCGTCGGGTCATACGGCATCGGCAAGCCGCGTGGCCGGTAGACTCTGGCCGTGAAGGTGCGCTGCGCGGCCGGTCCGGAGCCGTCAACCACGGCCTGCACCTCTCGCACCCGAGAGGAGATGCTGGTGACCGTCAGACTGACGGGGTAGTCCCGGCCGCCAACCGACACCGTGTCGATCCGGTTGACCGCCGAGTCGAAGCCCTGCAGCTGAAGCGTCTCGACCATGATCTGCCCCGCCGTGGCGATGTCACTTCTGCGATCCGCGATCCGCGCCTGCGCAGCGGAAGCGAGGGTCAGGCCGCTGACCGCCAGCAGCCCGATCACGAGAATCGTGAACGCGATCATCGTCTCGACAAGTCCGAAGCCGTGTTCGTCGCGGAGATCCTTCTCGAGGCGCGCAGCAAGTTGGCCGAGTTTCTGTCGCATCTGTTCCTGCCTCATGGTGTGATGATCCGTGCCCGGCCGACCCCGTTGACCTGGACGCGACGATCGCCCGAAGCGCGGCCCACATCCACCTGCGCGAACGCCGTCGTCAGCATGCCGCGCGAGTTGAAAGTGATCGAGTCGCCTGCCGCGCGTACGTTCAGAGAATCGACTGCCAGGTCGGTGCTGGAGTCCAGGATTCTCGCTGCCAGGGTGTCGCCGGCAGCCGTGCGAATCACGTACATCCGGTTCGACTCGTCCGCGACCAGCGAAACGTTCTGCCGTTCACGGATCGCGTAGCTGCGCGTCATGGCCATGTCGGCTGCGACCACCGTCGCGGCACGATTGAGAATCGCCCTCTCGCGGAAGCTTCGGTACGATGTATTCGCGATGAGGGCGACGAGGCTGAGGATCGTGACGACGATCAGCATCTCGACGATGGTGAAACCGCTCTCGCACGTTCGGTGTCCGGGCCGCATCTTCTCTCGATCGATCGGGTGCCTCGCATCCGGCCGGCATGGCCGGATCGATACGCCCGGGAAGGGAGCAATTCGCGGACCAGCGGCCGCAGCGGAGCGGTGCGGCGACTTCACTGCGAGGGACCAGGTTCACGCGCAGGGATTCGCTCGTGTACCTACCTCGTAACCCGCTCAGATTGTGTGTCTTACGATCATCCTTGCGGGCGCTTGCAGATGCAGCGCGCGGCACCGATGCAACACCGTGGGACGCGGACCGCAGCGGGGAACGGAAGGCAGCCTGCAAGGAGACCGGGACGAAGGCAACTGCTTGGACATGTGCGAAAGATGACCCTCGACTGGGAGAGAAGATGCTCCAGATGAACGGCTTTCGGGCCACCGTGCTCGTCGCGGCGACCATGACTGGAATCCTGACGTCCTGCGCGGGTGAACCGGAAGTGCCCGCGGAGACGGAGCGACTCGTTCGCGATCAGGGTGCCGCGGCCACGCAGGCCCTGATGAGTACGCTGCAGGCGAACCTGGTGGCCGCGATGCAGAAAGGAGGACCGACCTACGCCGTCGAGTTCTGCGCCGGCGAAGCGTTGACCCTCACTGACAGTGTCGCCCGACAGCTGGGAAGCGGCATCTCCCTCAAGCGGGTGTCCGAGAATCATCGGAATCCGGTGAACGCGCCGGACGCCGCCGAGGTCCGCGCACTCAGGCATTTTCAGGATGTCCTCGCGGAAACGGGCTCGTTGCCTGAGGACTGGGTACAGCAGACCTCGAACGGCGAGCTCCGCTACTATCGACCCCTCGTGATCGCCGAGCCGTGCCTCGCCTGTCACGGGGATGAGACGACAATGGATCCGGCCGTGGCCGAGGCAATCGCCGCCCGGTATCCCGACGATCGGGCGACGGGCTACGAGACCGGCGACCTGCGCGGGGTGATCCGCGTCACCGTTTCGCCCGATCGCATCGGACGGGCGGAAGACGGCTGACACGCGACAGCCACGCATACAGCGAAGGACACAGCATGCACGACGAGAGATTCGAACCGCCGCAGGTCGGCCCGCTCGAACCCCCCGATCGACTCCTGATGGGGCCGGGCCCCAGCGACGTGCATCCGAGGGTGCTCAAGGCGATGAGCACCCCGCTGATCGGCCACCTTGACCCGGCGTTCGTCGAGATGATGAACGAAGTTCAGGAGCTGCTCCGCTACACGTTTCGGACCCGGAACCGCTGGACGATACCGGTCAGCGGAACGGGATCGGCGGCGATGGAGGCGGCGTTCGCCAACCTCGTCGAGCCGGGCGACGTCGTGGCCGTTCCTTCGAACGGCTACTTCGGGGAGAGGATGGCCAGCATGGCCGAGCGGGCGGGAGGTCGCGTGGTCCGGGTGGACGCTGCCTGGGGAGAACCGCTGGATCCCGCCGCGGTGGCCGAAGTACTGGTCCGACACCAGCCGGCGATCTTCGCCTTCGTGCACGCGGAGACCAGCACCGGCGCGCTGCAGCGACAGGTTCCCGAACTGACGAGGATCGCACACGACGCCGGCGCCCTCGTAATCGCGGATACGGTGACATCGCTGGGTGGCGTGGAGCTGCGGGTCGACGAGTGGGGCATTGACGCAGCTTACTCCGGCGGGCAGAAGTGCCTCTCCTGTCCGCCCGGCGCGAGCCCGCTGACCCTGAACGATCGCGCCATGGAGAAGGTCCTCGCGCGGAGCCGGCCGGTGCGCAGCTGGTACCTGGACCTCTCCCTGCTCCAGTCTTACTGGGGGGACGATCGCTCGTACCACCACACGGCGCCGATCACGAACGTCTACGCGTTGCGGGAAGCGCTGCGACTCGTGGCGGAGGAAGGGTTGCAGGAGCGATGGGCACGGCACCTGAGGGTCGCCGGAGGCCTGAAAGCAGGCGTCGAGGCCATGGGTCTCGCCATGCTGCCGGAAGACGACTGGTGGCTTCCCAGCCTCAACGCGGTCCGGGTACCCGAAGGGATCGACGCGAAGCGCGTGATCCGCTCGCTCCTCACGGGGTCCGGAATCGAAATCTCCGGGGGCTTCGGGCCGCTCGCCGGACGCATTCTCCGGATCGGCTGCATGGGACATTCGTGCCGGCCCGCCAACGTTCTGGCACTGCTGCCGGCACTCGCCGCCGCCCTCGAAGAGCAGGGCTTCGCGCCGGATGTCGGGGCGGGTCTGGAAGCCGCCGTGGAGGCCATGCGGAACTGACCCCGACCGCGCTCAGTCTGCCGGGTTCTGCACGAACAGGTGCGTCCAGTGACTGTCCACGAGCCCCACGCCGTGGTGCGTGAACGCGCAGTTCTCGATGTTGGCCCGGTGGCCGGCGCTGTTGATCCACATGTCGAACGCCGTCTCTCCGCTGGACGTGCCCCAGGCGATGTTCTCCCCCGCTGCACCGTTCCAGTCCACTCCCGCGTTGCGGAGCCGGTCGAACGGAGACTCTCCATCCGGGTTCGTGTGTGAAAAGAAGTCACGGTCACGCATGTCCTTGCTGTGTGCTTGCGCAACCTGCGCCGTGGGCTCGTGCCAGTTCAACGGCTCGCAGCCTTGCGTGACCCGTTGAGCATTGACGAGATCCACGAGCACGACGACCTCGGCACTCGCGGCGGGCGGCGGATTGCTGTCGACACCGGGATCGAAGGGACTGCCGTCGTCGGCGCCACAGGCGGTGATCAGGAGCGCGAGCAGCGCCCCGACTCTTCTTGCTGAAGGTATTCCGCGAGACACAGCTTCTCCTCGGCTTCGGTTTCGGGAGCGCCGGATGCGCCCGAGGGCACATCCGGTCGCAAATCCCGGTCCCGTGGCGCGGAGAGCTGTGCCGGTCAGGCAGGCTCCGGCTGCTTCGCGAAGGTGGCGAGAAGTGTCTCGTCTTCGCCGTACAGTTCCAGCTTCGTCCCGTCGCGCACGTACACTCCGCGGACCGCCTGCAGCGTCTGCAGGGTCAGCTGCTCGAGCTCCATCAGCGGCGGCGGACACAGCTTCCGGGTGCCCGCCAGTGGACCGAAGGACAACGAATGTCCCCCCTCGATCGTGTAGCTCCCCGTGTACTGGTTGCAGCCCGACGATCCCCCGACCCGACCATCGTTCATGAAGGCGATCGTCACCCCGCCATGCTGTGACGCGAGAAGCTCCAGCGCCTCGGAGGGATCGGTTGCCGCGGTCGAGAGAACGTCGTCCGAGAAAGACACGAGCGACCACTCGCCCGCGATGATCCCCGCACCGGCGTTCGCCTCGGAAGAGGCGGCCGTTTTCGACACGACCTCCTCGAGGATCCAGCGGATCGAAGAGGCATCGGCGGGCGGGTTCTCGACCTCCTCGGTGCGCACGCGCAGCTGGTAGTCGTAGCCCTCCTCGTACTCGAAGCCCTGGATCTGGTCGTAGAACATGCGCCACTCGGCGTCGGGGGTGTCCCGGACCTGCAGGCACTTCATCGGCCCGACGCCCACGCAGTCCACCCGGAAGTGCGCCACGTACAGCGTACGGGTCGCCTCCCCGTCCCCGGTGGCTTCCGAGCCCGTACCACCGCCACCACAGCCGC
>Ga0209536_100002069_pt1 | contig 32714 bp, 24 predicted proteins | sample DeeMarSeWOR28_12_FD_187461 | JGI IMG/M metagenome (GOLD analysis project Ga0209536, IMG submission 187461) | Marine sediment microbial communities from White Oak River estuary, North Carolina - WOR-2-8_12 (SPAdes) (version 2) | ecosystem: Environmental > Aquatic > Marine > Intertidal zone >... | reverse complement strand
AGATCTATCAAAAACCTGTGATACAGGAAGAGAGGGATAAAGAAATCCCTTATCGTCTGGCAAGTTAGATTTTGTAATTTTATATATCAGCGACGCATAGCGTCGCTGATATATAAAATCTAGGTGATTTTGATAGCCCAGGTTTTATAGCGTGTATTGTAGCGAAGAATGAATTGATTTCCGGTATAGGTAACCACTTTAAAAAAGCTATAAGTCGGGGCACCTGCTTTTTGACTTGCCTCATGCCAGCGCTCAAGAATGTCTTTGACCTCCCATTTTTTATCCTGATAGACAAATGAAATGGGCCGTTCATTTGGCCGGTAACCACAGTAGCTGACGACTTCAATTTGCTCATATATCATTAAGTTATTTTCTACCTTGATTGTAACGAATTTTATTAGGATCAAACCTGTTGATTTTGCTTTTTTGCTCAGTTGGATGACCAATTGCCACCAACGAGATTGGAATAATATCTTCAGGCAAATTTAGCAATTCTCTGAGGTTTTCAACTCTTTTTTTTCTTGGATGTATTCCCAACCAAACGGCCCCTAATCCAAATGAGTGAGCAGCAAGCAGAATATTCTCCGTAGCAGCAGCACAATTGAGTGCAAGATAATCGACGCTTTCCTCCAGTTTAAAATCTCCACAAACAGCAATCGCCAGAGGCGCCTCTCTGAGCATATCTGCATAGGGATGAAATTTTGCTATTTCTTTCAGAATATTCCTATCATCGATAACGACAAATGACCATGATTGCGTATTTCGGGCCGATGGTGCCTGCATGCCTGCGATCAGTAATTTTTGTATTATCTCCTGATCTATTAATTCATCAGAGAAGTGTCTGATACTTCTCCGTGAAATGATAGCCTCAAAAGTATCCATGTAATTCCTCAAGAAATTTATTACAAAATTTCGTCACAAATAAATAGTATGTTATTTTATGATGGAATTATATAAATTTCCAAATTCCATTTGCCAAATTCCAGTTTTCCAGGAATAACAGAAATTTAGACTCTAATCTTAGAATCGTTGAATTAAAATTAGTATTCTGACATTTGGATCACACCGCGTCGTAGATCCCAATTTATCAGGATAGGCAGATTCGCCCACTGGCGAATTTTGGCATTTGGTATTTTTTAAGATTTTCCATCTCTTTAAATTAAGGAAAAAGAATTGTCTTCAGAAATTCCCTTTATTATCTCCGGCATCGTGTTTGGTTTGGGGGGCGGTCTTACGCCGGGTCCTCTCATGACCCTGGTGATCACTGAGACCTTGAAACATGGAACGAAAGAAGGTCTGAAGGTTGCAATGGCCCCTTTGATAACAGATCTGCCGGTGGTTCTTCTTTCCATTTTCCTTCTTTCCAGGCTATCCGATATAAGCGTTGTAATTGGGATCATATCACTGATTGGGGCTGTTTTTCTGGTATATCTTGGATATGAAAGTTTTACATTTAGTGGCGTAGAAATCGACACCAAACATTTTAATCCACAATCTTTAAAGAAAGGAATTATCGCCAATATTTTTAATCCGGCTCCGATATTATTCTGGATTTCAGTCGGAGCGCCAACAGTTTTAAAAGGATACGAAGTCAGTGTGATGGCCTCCGCTTATTTCATATTCTTTATGTATTTTTGCCTGGTAGGTTCAAAACTACTGACAGCGATGCTTGTCGGTAAATCCCGGCAGTTTTTGAAGAGTCGCAATTATATGTTGATTATTAAAATTTTGGGTGTGGTTTTGTTTGTATTTGCTTTAGTTTTCCTAAAAGATGGATTAGAAATGCTAGGCCTAATTTAATGACATCCCGCAATCGCGGGATGTCATTAGATTAGTTCGTTTTTTGTTTAAACATTACGGGGATGCTTTGGTTGGTCGGGCCACCGATTTGAATCACCCGCCAGTTTTCATCGTATTTTTTTATCATGCTCTTCAAACAATCAGCATGACTTATTGACTGTTCACACCCTTCCCATTTGAATATCTCGACCCGGTAATGATATTTCTTTTTTTCGCCATTGACACGAACTTCAATCTCAATGGAACTCTCAGCATCCATCGCCGGCAGTTGTATATTTATACTTGGCATTGTTTTAACCTCCAATTTTACATTTGCACTTTAAGCATAGGGCAAAGGGCATAGAACATAGGGTTTGGAATAGCAACATTTGTGCGATTATGATCATAGCAATAGTGTTTTTTGAAAACTGGAAATTTTTCTGCATAAAAGATCCAGATCAATTAATATTTCATTTCTAAGTTCTGTAGTGACCAATTTCTGTCTGTTTAAAACAATTATGATATTTGCATTCTCGAATGTAGAACGACGTGCTATATTTAGAAAATTCTTAAAATCTCTCTTAGAATTTGAACCTGATCCTTCTGCAATATTGTTTGACATACTCAATCCTGCTGCTCGAAGTTGCTCAGCAAATCGATAGAGTCACTTTTCGTCCAGATGATGTGCTATTTTAAATAGCTTGTCTCCAATTTCGATTGCCAACTTCCAGATTTAAAGGTCCTGAAATCTGAATTTTATGATTCTATCAGCCACTGTCTAAATTTTTAGTCCATATCATAAAATTCCATAAGTTTTTTAAACTTAATGCTGCAAATTAAATGGCATACAATCAATTTGCCCTATGCCCTATGCGAATTATTCATAACGAAGAGCCTCAACCGGATTGGCCAGGGCCGCACGAATAACATGTGTTCCAATTGTCGCGATCGTAATAATCAGGGCCAGCACGAGCGGCCAAATAAACAAGCCAATTCCGATATCCATCTGATTGGCAAATGATTGCAACCACTCGCCGATGGCCCAATACATCACCGGTGTTACCAGGATAAACGAAATAGTGATCAGTTTTATGATATCCAGTGTTAATAAACTTAAAACCTGACCGATATCAGCACCCAATACTTTTCTTATTCCTATCTCCTTGGTTCGTTGGGTGACCATAAAGGCAATCAGACCGAGAATACCGATACTGGTAACAAAAATTGCTAAGACTGCAAAAATGGCAAATATTTTTCCAAACAGAATATCAGATTTGTACTGCTGATCGAAATAGGAATCGAGAAAAAAATAATCGAAAGGATTACCGGCAAATATACTATTATAATAATCCTCTACTATGGAAACTGTTTCACGAATGTTTCCGGTTTGGATTTTAATTGCAAAAAGACCCAGGTTGTGTCTGCCTTCCGGCATCAGTCGGAAAATTTGCGGTACATATGATTCTTTTGGAGATTGCTGATGATAGTTTTTTAATACACCTATGATGGTGTATATTTTCCCCCAGTAGTCAACCTGTTGCCCCACTGCTGCTTCTGCATTCTCGAAACCCATCCACTCAACAGCCCTCTCATTAAATATCAGGGCGTCCTGATCAGCAGGTCGGTCAATGGAAAAATTGCGACCGGAAATAAACTCTAAATTAAAAACATCAGTAAAATCATAATCGATCCCGACAATCAAATAATTTTTTCCTTTATTTGCGTCTTCTCCAGCCTTTCTGATACCGCCATTATCCCAATAGAGCTGTTTGCCCGGAACCTCTGTTACCATACATATTTTTTCTATATCGCTTTCCTGCCGAAGTGTATTTTTAAAGGTGATTAATTTTTCCCCAAAACGATCGTCTTTTACTCTTGGCGCTTTGACGACAAGAATTTGTTCTCTATCAAATCCCAGGGATTGATTTTGCATAAAGTTTATCTGATCGAATACGGCCAGAGTACCGGTTATCAAAGCAAGTGCCATTAAATATTGGAACACAACCAATGATTTTCTTAATCCAATTCCCTTATCCGAAGCGCCAATCTTTCCACGAAGTGTCGCACTAGGTTCAAAGGAGGATAATTTGAATATTGGATAAACACCGGAGAGTATAATACCACCGATAAAGAAGAAAGGGATCGCTATCCATACCCAGGGCTGGCTCCAAAATTGAAAAGAAAGTGGTACAGCGGTTAATTCACCAAACCATGGCATGAATAATTGGATAAGTAAAAGTGAGGCAAACAGCGAAAAAAGATTTATAGCAACTGTTTCTATAAAAAATTGAAACATCAGTTGTTTCCTTGATCCACCAACTGTCTTTCTCAAGCCAACCTCCCGCGCTCTCGTCAAGGATTGGGCTGTAGAAAGATTAATATAATTTACACAGGCTATAATCAATATAAACAAGGCAATGATAAACAGAAAATTAACAGAAAAGCGATCACCATTAACCTCAAATTCCTGCATAAAATGGGATTTAAGATGGATGTCTTTTACCGGTTGTAACGGTAATTCCATAACCATATTATAATATTTTAGAGCTTCGCCGAATTCAGTATCAATCAGCTCTTTAATTTTTCTGTCAAATTCTGATAGGCTTGCCTCCGGCTTTAGAATGAGGTAAGTGTACATCCCCGTATGACCCCAATTTTCCATATAATCGGGTCCGGATCTTTTTTCAAAGTTTTCAAATGAGAGTAAAAAATCAAACTTGATATGAGAATTGTTCGGAATATCCTCAAAAATGCCTGCCACCTGGTAGGTGGCTCTTTGATCTACCTTTATTATTTTTCCATAAGGATCCTCGTCAGCAAAGTATTTACTAGCCATCGATTCCGATATAAACGCCTGGTCAACACCGCCCAATGCCTTTTTTGGATCCCCCTTGATGAAGTTGAAATCGAATATGTCAACAAAGTCGGGTTCTGCATGAAATACGCGTTCCTCTGTGAATTTGATATCCTCATGGGAAATGACAACACCACGATAACGAAACACCCGGGCAAGCTTATCTACTTCCGGGAATCTCTCTCTGATTAATGCACCGGCCGGAGGTGTACAAGACGCAAAGCGGACAGCAGAACCATTTTCGCTAATTCGTTCATATCGTAAACGGTAAATTTGATCAATCTTTGAATGAAAGCGGTCATAGCTTCTTTCATATTGAACGTAGTGAAGTATCAGAAGACAGGCTGTTATCCCAATAGACAGACCGAGGATATTAATTGTAGAAAACAATTTTGTTTTAATTAGGTTTCTGTAGGCAATCTTTAAATAATTCTTGATCATTGTTACTCCAATTTTTCTCTCGCAACGGCCCCCGACATGCATATCTCCATCCTGTCGACATGTCGGGATGAAATCATCCAGGATTTCAGCAGCGTTCTGATTTTAGATTTTTAATCGTGGATTTTGGAATATTTAAAATTCAATTCACATCCTGCATTCCAAAATCCAAAATATTTTATTTTTTCATGCTCTTCGTGTCCTTCGTGTTAAATAAATTATTAGAGTGTCTCAGCTCTTTTTTATTTTTAGGATTATTACCCGATTTGATTTCATAGCGACCTTTGAGAACACATTGTCCTTTGCCCGGTACACAGGTGATACCGTTCAACTGACAGATCTCGTTATTCCAATGTGGACAATCCCAACTCATCTCTCACATCACCTATCTTTTTATGTTAAATGCATAGGGCAGAGAGCAAAGAGCAGAGGCAAAAAATCCACAACGATACCCTCTGCGCCATGCCCTATGCCCTTTGCATGTTATTCATACCTCAGTGCTTCAATTGGATTTGAGAGTGCTGCTTTGAGTGCCTGAGAACTAATCGTAATCACGGCAATCAGTAATGTAAATGATCCGGTAATTATAAATATCCACCAATCGATCGGAGTTCGGTATGCAAAATCTTGTAACCATTGCGTCATGATATACCAGGCTATTGGCCAGGCAATTAAATTTGCGAGAAAAATCCATTTTGTAAATTCTTTTGATAGCAAAAATAATACCCCGTAAACAGATGCTCCCAATACTTTACGTATTCCTATCTCCTTTGTTCGTTGTCCGGCCATAAATGAAGCGAGCCCTAACAACCCTAGCGCTGATATAAGTACAGCCAAAACTGAAAAGTAAAAAAACAGTTTCCCCAATTGTTGTTCCTTTTGATACAACCTGTCAAATTCCTGATCCAAAAATTGATATTCAAAAGGAAAATCAGGGGCAAATCCTGTAATAACGGATTCGATATACACAATTGTTTCCTCTATATACTCCGGTCGGATCTTTACTGCAAGATAGCGATTCCATCTGGAATCTATTGCGATGGCCAGGGGATCAATATCGGAATGCAGAGATTGAAAATTAAAATCTTTAATAATACCGATAATATGAGACCGGCTTAATATTTTTTTTCCAACAGGATCTTTTAATCCCATTTCTTTTATTGCAGCCTCATTGAGAACTAAACCGACACTATCAGAAGTGATTTCTTCAGAATAAAATCTGCCTTCAACCAACTTAATATCAAATGTATTGAGGAAATCATAATCAGTAAAGATAAAATTTATCAGGACAGATTTCTCTTCGAGGTTTCCCTCCCATTGATTTATATCAACACTTTGAAACTGACTGATGCCAATTTTACTGGAGGTCACGGCAACATTTTGTATTTGAGTAGATTTTGCTAATTCACTTTTAAGTGATCTTAGATTAGATGAGAGTCCCTGATTCAGAGGCAGGTAGATGATATGATCTTTGTTAAATCCCAAATTTTGATTTTTAATGAAATTTAGTTGATTGTAGACGACAAGAGTACTGATGATCATAATCACAGAAATCGAAAACTGAAAAAGGACAAGAAAGTTTCTAAAAGATAAAGATCCGGATATTTTAGAATTCTTAAGAATTGAGACCGGCTGAAATCCGGATAGATAAAAAGCAGGATAGCTCCCAGCTAATATTCCGGTAAAAAGTGTAATTGAAATTAATAGCATAATACCGGATATCGTAAAAATTGTCTCTAAAGACAAACTTTTACCGGTCAAATCGTTAAAAACAGGGAGAAGTCTCTCAACGAAGATCAGACTTAGAATTAAAGAAATAATTGCTAAAAATAGTGATTCACCTAAGAACTGAAAAATAAGATTCTTTCGATTGGCTCCTATCACTTTACGCAGACTGATTTCTTTCATTCTGACCGCTGAACGGGCTGTGACGAGATTTATAAAATTTATACATGCCAGTATTAATAGAAAAATACCAATAAATGTAAATATATAAACATAGACAATAATACCACCGCCATTTAGATTATAGAGATGAATGTCTAAGAGGGGTTGTAAATATAATTTTGGTTTAAAGGAATCATCGGGATTTTTCTTGATGATTAAATCGGCTATCTTTTGACTAAAATTAACACTATTACTTTCAGGTTTAAGTAATAAGAAGGTATTATATCCATAACTATTCCAACTATCGCTTTTTCCTCTGCCTGACATTGCATATAGGTGGTCAAAATGGATGATGGCATCAAATTGTAAAAAACTATTTTTTGGAGGGTCTTCTATGATAGCCGTGACGATAAAATCAGTTTCGTTATTCATCGTGAGAATTTTAGAAATTGGATCTTCATCACCGAAATATTTTTTTGCCGTTTTTTCAGTCAGAATAACGGAAAAAGGATTTTGAAGGGCAGTCTGCGGTTTTCCGGAAATGAACTGTATTGAAAAGATATCAAATAATGAAGCAGTCGCATATCCTAATTTTTGTCTGAATAATTGTTCACCCTGTTTGATCAGGATCCCGTCCTGAGAGTAATATGTGACTGAATGTACTACCTCAGGATAATCATTTTTTAATGCCTTGGCAAGTGCCGGTGGTGTCACAGAATAATGTCGTATATTATCGTAAGATTGATCGGCAAAGACCACCCTGTATATCCTATCAGCGTTATAATGAAAACGGTCAAAGCTTAATTCATCCTGTACCCAAAGAAAGAGAAGAATACAAACTGTTAATCCGATAGCCAGTCCAAATATATTGATTAAAGAATAAGCTTTATAGTTTTTCAAATTTCGAATTGAGACTTTCAGATAATTTTTAAACATATTTAATCCTCTTATTAAACTGTAAAGCCAGAATGACATTAAATATAAAGTATCTCTTCTCTGTATAACTTACGTTTATCGGACTATTCATATCTTAATGATTGAATCGGATTCACATTGGCTGTTTTTACTGAATGGTAAATCACTGTCATTAAAGCGATCATTAATGTCAGAAATCCCGCTATAAAAAATATCCACCATTCAATGGTGATCCGGTAAGTAAAATTTTGCAGCCAATTTGTCATGATTATATACCCGACAGGCCAGGCAAAGACATTGGCCAATAGTATCCATTTTGTGAATTCTGATGAAAGTGACACTATAATATGATATATAGATGCCCCTACTACTTTACGAACGCCGATTTCTTTGGTACGCCTTGTCATGATTAATGCGGAGAGTCCAAACAGACCAAAACAGGCGATGAAGATGGCAAGAACTGAAGAATACGTAACAATTCTGCTCCAGCGCTCCTCCGAATGGTAAAATTGAGCAAACTTTTCATTCAGAAAAAAATATTCAAAAGGTTGATCGGGGACAATTTGCTTCCAGGATTCTCCAAGTAGATCCAGAGTTTGTGATATATTTTCAGGTTTTATTTTCACAAAGAAATATTCAAGGGGAACAAACGGATCCAGGAAAAATACCAGCGGTTCAATTTTTTCGTATAGAGACGCATAGTGAAAATTCCTTATGACTCCAATAACTTCCACTTCCCATCCCATCCAGTCGATGACCATTTTCTTTCCGACTGGGGATTTCCAACCCATATGATCCACCACCGCTTCGTTTATAAGAATTGCCCCGGTTGTATCGGAGGCAATATCCCGTGAAAAATTACGACCTTCTTTTAGAGTCATTCCAAAAGTATCAACGAAATCATAATCAATTTTGGTATGGTTGATGGATAGTAATGAATTCTTACTTTTTGCACTGGCACTATGAAAGCTACCCGCCGGATATGAGTAGGCTCCACTGACGTTAAGTATCGAACTGTGTTTGTGTAATAATTCCCGGTAAGTATCAAGCGTTTGTTGACTATTAGTACTTCGGTAAGGTATAACGACAATTTGATCATGATTGAAACCGAGGTTACGGGTCTTTATAAAATCTAATTGATTTGACATGACCAGGGTACAGGTGATTAAAAATATGGATAATCCAAATTGCACCACAATAGATGCACGGGAGAATACACTTCTGCCACCAATTCCCAGATTACGGCGGTAAAGATCGGCAGGCGGATACTTTGATAACAAAGTTGCCGGTATAAAACCGGAAAGCAGACCGATACCCAGGATAAACACAAATGCCCATATAACAAAGTATAAGGTGTCTGTATAGTTAAAATTAAGAGATTTTTCAGCGAGCGTATTAAATGTAGGTAAAAACAGCTCTGCCATTAGAATTCCAATTAAAAAAGCTAAAGTTGTGATTATAACAGTTTCACTACAAATCTGTATAATAATTTGTTTGCGGGCAGCTCCTAAAACTTTTCTCACGCCAACTTCTTTATAACGCAGTGAAGCAAGAACTGTTGAAATATTCATAGAATTAAAACCAGCAATAAGGAGGATCAAAAAAGTAATGCCCGCTAGAATATATGAATAAGTCATACTGCTGGCAGGGGCCATGGTTTCCTGCACAGTAGAAGCAAAATGAATATCTGTAAGGGGTTGCAAACTATAGATTATCCGATCATTCTCTTTATATTTTTTTACCAGCGGTTGTATCTTTTTATTAACATTCTCAGCATTTACTTGATTGCTTAATTGGATATAGGAATGAACTGAAAATAATCCCCAATGAGCATAATAGTCTTCACCAAATAACTCTCTCAGTTTTTCAAACGAGATAAGGATATCGTATTGAATACTTGAGTTTTCAGGCGGATCGTCTATGATTCCGTTAATGGTAAATGAATGCAATACACCATATCTTATTATATTTAGTTCTTTACCAAGGGGATTCTCATTTTTATAATATTTTGCCGCTATATTCTTACTAATAACTGCTGAATTTTTGTCCCTGAGAAGTTCGTCCGGATTTCCCTGAAGGACTTTAAAGGAAAACATTTCTAAGAAATCAGCATCCGTGAATGTAATCCTCTCTGTAAACAAATTGTCCTGATGCTTCACGGTATAGTGTGAAGATAAAAACCTGGTTGAAAAAATTACTTCGGGGAGTTCTGTTTTTAATGCCGGGGCTAAAGGTGCCTGGGTTTTTGCCTGAATAATCGTTGCGTTTTCGCGCACAAATGAAGAATTAATTTGATATATCAAACCTTTATTTGTATGAAAAGAATCGTAACTCAGTTCATTCTGAATAAAAAGCAGAAATAAGAGACAGCAGGCGATCGCAATGGCAAGTCCAAGAATATTAATGACAGAATGTAATTTATATTTGAGAATGTTCCTGATGGCTATTTTGATATAATTTTGAAACATTAACTATTCCTATTTCTCGCAGCGGCGCGGCGGATAGAGCCTCTCGCGACGAGAGATTAAATCTATTCATACCTTAGAGCTTCCACTGGATTGGAGCGGGCTGCCTTAAATGACTGAAAACTCACCGTTATCATTGCAATTACTAGAACGATCAAACCGGAAAGTATGAGAATATCCAGCCCGATAGGCACTCTATATGCAAAATCCTGAAGATAGATAACCATGATTATCCAGGCAATCGGCCAGGCGATGGCATTGGCAATCAAAATCAGTTTTATAAATTCTTTTGAAAGTAATAAAAATAAATTGGGTACCGAGGCACCAAGTACCTTTCTCACACCGATTTCTTTGGTACGTTTCTCGGCCATATAAGAAGCCAACCCAAATAATCCAAGACAAGAAATAAAGATCGCCAGTAATGCAAAGGAACGAATAATCAACGTCTGATCCTCGATCCATCTATACATACGGGCATAGTCTTCATCTAAAAATCGATATTGAAAAGGATATGCAGGATTAAACTCCTCCGATTTTTTCTTAAGGAATTCTATGACATTAGACGTATTACCGGTATTAATTTTCAAAAACATATAATTGAATCCTTTGACTTCCGGATTGTTAAATATGATCAAAGGTCCGATCTGTCTATATGCTGGTTTATAATGAAAATCATTGACAACACCAATGATTTCCAAGGATTCTTCCTTGCGTGTTAACATTTTATTGACGACCGAGCCTCCACCCATTATCTCCGCAAATTTCTCATTAATTATAACCCGGTTACTGGTTGCTGAGGTGGTTGTAAAGAAACGACCCTCGATCATTTTCATGCGAAATGTTTCCAGAAAATCCTCATCGACAACGAGATAGGTAGTTAAGGGGTTAATAGCCGGATCACGGCCTTCCCAATTCCAATCCTGCCCGTTCCAGTATACTCCGGTTGGTGAGTGTGTAGAAAATGTTATATGTGATATATCCGTATTTTTTAACAATTCGTTTTTGAAACTCAGATAGTTGCCTTTTAAACCTCCCTCTACCGGCATATAAATAATCTGTTTTTGGTCAAAACCAAGGTCCTTATTCTTGAGGAACTTTGACTGATTAAAAATCACAATCGTTGCGATAATCAAGATGATTGATAAGGTGAATTGGGTGACAACGAGAACTCTTCTGAATTGATTTGCCTGAAGACCTGATCGGATCAATCCGGATAGTACAGTCACCGGTTTGAAGGAAGAAAGAAAAAGGGCCGGATAAATTCCGGCGATAAAACCAGTTATGAGAAAAACACAAATGATGCCGATTAATAGTACCGGATCAGTGAAAGGAGTAAAATTGATCTTTTTGCCGGTAAATTCCTGAAATCCCGGTAATAAAAATTCAACAATTAATAAAGAAAGAAAAATGGAGATGAGGACAAATAAATAGGACTCAGCGAAAAATTGATACACCAATTGTTTTTGTTGTGCACCGGAGACCTTTCTTAGTCCTACTTCTTTTGCCCTTCCGGTCGATCGGGCCGTGGTCAGATTCATATAATTGATACAAGCGATCAGCAAAATTAAGCAGGCAATAAACACAAAGGTATTAATTTGTGCCTGATTCCCCCACAATTTCAGATACATATCCTTAAATGGATATAAAATTGGCTCCGTATTCGATTCAGGATAGGATTTTTTTACCCTGTCTTTAATTTTGGCGCTGAATACTCTATAATTGGCATTTTTATCGAGTTCTAAATAAAGTCTGAATGCCAGATTATACCAGGTATCAATATAATTCTGCCGATAAATTTCCCGGGTAAAGGTGATTGGTATCCAGATGTCAAAGCCAATTGTTGAACTGGGATTCGGATTTTTCATCAAACCGATGATTTTGAACTGGTATTGATTGTCAACAATAATCGATTCTCCAACCGGATTTTGATCAGGGAAATATTTTTCAGCGATCCTTTCCGAGATCATCATCACATGTGAATTTGATTCGGCCTCTTTATGATGACCCTGTAGAATTGGTAATGTAAAGATATCAAAGATTGCCGGATCACTCATATGGATACGTTCTTTAAATTTTTTCTCCTTATAGCGAAATAGAAACTGCGGATTGCCGTTGTGAATACGAGCTGAATTAATTACTTCCGCATATTCCGCTTTCAATGCCGGGCCTAACGCAGGGGGAGCACCACTGCCTTGCTCACGAACGCTTCCATATTGTTGCCAGGTTCTGACGAGGAAGATCTGATCCTCTTTTTCATGCATCCGATTAATTCTCAGTTCGTCCTGCACCCATACAAAAATAAGGATGCAGCTGGCCATTCCAATTGCCAGCCCGGAAATATTAATGAGGGTGTAAACTTTTTGCTTACGCATGTTTCGTAAGATGGTGATCAGGTAATTTTTTATCATTTGAATCTCCTTTTTACCGCAAAGACGCAAATACTATTCTAACCACAAAGAACGCAAAGTTTTTTTTTAGATTGTCCTACCCCCTAAATTTTTAGCCCGCTGGTCCGTGACATCAATTCTCACTACTATCATAAGGCCACTGCAGGAAACAGAATTATATTTCTTTGCGCCCTTTGCGGTTTCATACACTTTAACCCTAAGCACACTGGACTATTCATATCGCAATGCGTCAATCGGATTCGACAATGCTGCTCTGGTTGATTGAAAAATCACAGTGAGTAAGGCTAACACGAGCCCAACCATTGCTGCGATTAAAAATATCCACCAGCTGATATCAATCCGATATACAAAATTATCAAGCCACTGGCGCATAAAATACCAGGCCACCGGCCAGGCAATAATATTAGCCAGGACTACCCATTTGAGAAACTGCAGAGATAACATCGAGGTTATCTTTGGAGCAGAAGCACCCAATACTTTTCGAATGCCGATCTCTTTGGTTCTTTTCTCGATCGTGTAAGAAGCCAGTCCGAATAATCCGATACACGATATAAAAATGGCTAATAATGTAAATATATTGATTATCTCACTCATCCGAATTTCCATTTCATACAATCGATTGTATGTTTTATCCATAAATTCAAAACGGAAAGGATAGTCTGGAGCAAAAGTGTTTATCACCTTTTCTATATAGTCTATGGTTTCCGGGATATGATCGGGTTTGATCTTTATATAGATGTATGTAAGAAATGGTTCATGCATTCGGAATATTGAAGGAGCAATTTCTTTGTGCAGGGAATGTGCATGAAAATCATTTACGACACCGATGATTTTGACTCTTTTATACGATTCTTCAAAGGCGGGATGATTGAAATAAACTTCCTTACCTATGGGTGAATCAAATCCCATCAAACCTGCAGCGCTCTCATTGATGATACACGCTTCTGCTTTATCAGTTGAAATGGACCGCGAAAATGGTCGGCCTTCTATCATTTTCATGCCAAAGGTTTTGAAAAAATCATACTCAACCATGTTGTATGGCATGATGATTTCATTCTTGTCAAAATGTCCTTCCCAATTGACACCGATATATGATCCGATATTAAAGGGTGTGCTGGCAGCAGAAGTGACACTAAGGATATTATTATTTTTTTGAAGTTGGTTGCGATAGGTCTCAAATTTTGAAACCAGATCCTGGTTACTGATCACATTAATAATAAAATCTTTCTTTATACCAATGTCTTTATTTTGAATAAAATGCAATTGCCGGTTCCATATTAAAACACAAATTATCAATCCGATGGAGATGGCAAATTGAATGATTGTCAATGCTTTACGGGAAGTATTTCCAAAACCCGAGGTGTATGATTGTTTCTTCAATATTTTAACAGGAAGAAAGGAAGAAAGATATAAAGCCGGATAACTTCCGGCGATGAGTCCGGTGATGACGGTTATCATGATGAGAAAAAGCAAGGTATGACCGGGTTGCCCTGAAAACAATTGCAATTGTTTCATCGTCATCTGGTTAAATGTGGGTAATAGCATCTCAACTAATAAAACACCGATTCCAAGTGAAATAAATGATATGAATAGAGATTCACTTAAAAACTGCATGATCAGCTGTTTGCGGTTGGCACCTACAACTTTTCGAACGCCTACTTCAATCGCTCTTTTTGTTGCCTTTGCTGTTCTCAGATTCATGAAATTTATGCATGCGATCAGCAATATAAAGAGAGCAATAATCGAAAAATAGCGGACCATTTTAATCAGTCCCGGTGTACCATGCTGATAAAGGTGAACCTCAGTCAGAGGTTGCAGAAATGGATACATTTCTGCATCGGCATTCACATATTCCCGGTAAAACTCATGAATTTTCCGATCCATTGTCTCCCTGTCAGTTTCTTCATTGAGCATCACACAGGTATAGCCGGTAAACTCCCAGCTGTTAAGGCGTTGCTGGGTCATCAGGTCAACCCGGCTAATCAAATCAAAACGAATAGAGGAATTGGCTGGAATATTTGCAATTACGCCAGTCACTTTAAAATCATGGTCATATCTATCGATATAAATTGATTTGCCCAGTGGATTCTCGTCGCCAAAATATCTTTTAGCTGTTTGGGAAGTTAATACAACAGCGTGTTTATCCCTGAGGGCGGAATCCTTTGAACCATGTATAAATTCAAAGGAAAAAATATTGAAAAAATCCGGATCTGCCAGGTAAAAATTACTTTCATCAAAAGATTTATCCTGATATTGAACCAGGGACCGGCTCCACGGCCAAAGACGGGTATATGCTTCTATTTCCGGGTAAACCTCTATCATTGCCGGACCCAATCTCCATGAAGAAGAAGTAATCAATCCCATTTCGGATGACATGGTATTGATCCGGTAAATCCGATCTTTATTCTCATGAAAACGGTCAAAACTGAGTTCATCAAATACCCAGAGCGAGATCAGTATAAAACAAGCGATACCAATAGAAAGACCGGTGATGTTGATCATGGAGTACAGCTTTTGCCGTACCAAATTCCGCAGTGCTATTTTAAGATAATTTCTCAGCATATGTTTTCTCTAATTTTCTCGCAGCGGCGCAGCGGATTGAGCCTCTCACGACGAGAGAGGCTAAGCCCGTCGCGCCGCTGCGAGAAATTCTTGATTATTCATATCTTAAAGCTTTGACCGGATTTGCCAAAGCTGTCTTGAGTGCATGGTAACCAACTGTTATGCTGGTGACGACGAAAAGAATAACCATTGTAATAATAAAAGGTAATGTCCCAATGTCCGTCTGATAGGCAAAATTCTGCAACCAGGCCCTCACAAAAAACCAACCCAAAGGCAAGGCAATTAAATTAGCGACCAGGATCCAGATAAAATATTTTTTGGACAAGAGATACAGAATATTATACAGAGATGCTCCCAGTGTTTTTCGGATACCCACTTCTTTAATCCTCAGTTCTGCTGAATAAGACGATAACCCAAAGAGTCCCAGACAGGATATAAAAATTGCCGTAAAGGCAAAGGCTTTAAAAAGATCGCTCATTTGTTGTTCTGAATCATAGAGCTTTCTGAGATCATCTGAAATAAATGAAAAAACAAACAATGTGCCGGGTGCAATATCATTGATGACCTTTTCAATTTCGGTAATACTTGAGCGAATATTTGTCCCATTGATTTTAATTAATAAGTATGCTGTGAGAGCTGACTTTAATTGGTGCGACCGGGGAAAATGTTCTATGACAAGTGGTTCAATATGATTGTGTAAAGAGGCAAAATGAAAATCCTCAACAATACCAACAATTTCACCACGAGTGTCGAATACCCCGGAGGCCATTTTGCCAACAGGATTATCAATTTGAAGAAGGTCAGCTGCTTTTTCATTTATGAGAAAAGCTGATCTGTTATCAGTGAGTTTAGAAAAATCTTTTCCTTGTATGATATTTAAACTCAGTACCGCCGGATAATCTTTATCGACACGAATAAACCGGAATTGACTTCTTTCCCTGGCGTCCGGTGCACCTTGAACATGGAGAGATTCAACACTTAACCGGTCTCCTGAAAGATTTGATACAACCGATGCTGCCGCAACACTAGGTATCTTCTTCAAATGATATTTGATGACGTCCGGATTCTTTGTCGCTATCTGCTGTAAATCATTGTTCAGTTGAACCGCGATGACATTTTCCTTGTCAAATCCCAATTTTTTATTCACGAAAAAATTAAATTGTTTAAAGGTAATTAACGTGGTAAAGATCAGAAACGTAGAAATGGCAAATTGAAAAATGACTAATCCCTTTCGGGTCTTTGCTGTTGCGGAAAGAGGATCACGTAATCCTTTTAGCGACTGAATAGGATGAAACCGTGAAATAAAAATTGCCGGATAAAGACAGGATATAAATCCCAGGAAAATTATAATAAATGAGACCAGTAGGATATTTGAACGATAAAAAAATGTCGTAAAAATATAATTCTTTCCGGCAAGCGAATTATAAACCGGAAGCAGCATCTGAATCAAAAATATGCTGATCAGCAACGCAATCAATACGTAAAGTAATGATTCACCGGTAATCTGACCAATCAATTGAAATTTTCTTACTCCCAGAACTTTACGTATACCAAATTCACGTATTCGCTTAAGTGCCTGGGCCATTGTGATATTAACAAAATTGACAGCAGCAACAAGCGTGATAAAAAATGCGATGAGCGAAAAAATGTATATAAACTTGATATCACTATTGGCTTTAAATTCCTGCTCCAGTTTGGAATGCAGGTGAATGTCTGTAATTGGTTGAATATGAAACTTGATACGCGTCAGTAAATTCTCTAGATCTTCAACACCTTCAAAATACTCAACAGTGAAAGCAGGAAGTTTCTCCTCCACGACCGTCTGAAGATGACTATCCTTTAGTACTATATAATTGTAGAGTGCGGCCCACCCTTTCGCCTGGCCCAATTGCTCCTGACCAATTTCACGCAGGAATATGTAAAAGGTGGGAAAAGATATCAGATAGGCAAAATCAAGATGGGTGTTGGAGGGTATATCCTTCACTACCCCGGTCACTTTAAGTATATCTTCTTCGCGTTGATCAACTCCTATACTAATCATTTTTCCGACAGGGTTTTCTTCATGAAATATTTTTTTTGCTGTCGATTGGGTCAGCACAATTGAATTTACCTCTTTCAAAGCCGATTTTGGATCACCTGCTATAAATTCAAGATCAAACATATCAATACATGACTGATCCGCTAAAAAGCCACTGTTAACTTTAAATCTTCTTGGGGATTCATTTATAGGAAGATACGATAATATCTGAGAGGGTAGAACAAACAAGCGGGAAGTCATTTCAATCTCAGGAATAACCTGTGGCATATAATCAGGAATGACAGGGGATGTGGTTGCCCAGTGACGAATATTATCGCCTTCACGCATTTCGCATGACACCCGAAATATTCTATCGGCTTTTGGAAAATGGCGATCGTAGCTCAGCTCATCCTGTATATAGAACAGAATTAACAGACTGAGAGCGATGCCCAGCGAAAGTCCGCAAAGATTTAAAAATGTATCGAGTTTATTTTTGCGCATATTACGCAAGGCTATTTTCAGGTGGTTTAGTATCATCAATTTACCTCTTTCATACTTTGAGACATTGGATCAAAGCATAGGGCATGGCGCATAGAGCATAGCGTATAAAGACTATCAAACGCTCTGCGCTTTGCTCTTTGCGCTATGCATTTCGCCCAACGCACCACGCCTCACGCACGGACGATCCGGCCGTCGAGCAGATTAATGATCCTTTTACCATAAGCCGCCTTTTCCTCTGAATGGGTGACCTGGACAATCGTGGTACCATTCTGATTGAGTCTCTTAAATAATTCCATGATCTCTTTACCCTGCTCTGAATTGAGATTACCGGTTGGTTCGTCCGCCAGCAAAAGTGTCGGTTTAGCGACGATCGCCCGCGCGATACCAACCAATTGCTGCTGGCCACCGGATAATTGATATGGGAAGAGATCCTTCTTGGCCACGATATTAAATCGATCGAGAATATCGGCAACCATCGCTTTTCGTTCAGATCCCTTAATCTTTTGATAAAGTAATGGTGTTTCGATATTTTCATAGACCGTCAATTCATCGATCAGGTGATATTGCTGAAAAACAAATCCAATTTCATGCTTATGTAATTCGGTTCGATCTTTTTCACTCAGCTGATGGACGGCTCGATCACGAAAATAATATTCACCCTGATTGGCCTCATCGAGCATACCCAGGATGTACAAAAGGGTTGATTTTCCGGCACCGGATGGACCCATCACGGTGATAAATTCACCCTCTGATATATCAAGACTGACATCGTTTAAGACATAGGTTTTGACAAATTTGTTGGTGTAGAACTTGAAGATGTTTTCGATGTGGATCATTATCTCTCCTTCACTAGGTGGCTATCAGCCCAGAGCCGACAGCTGAATTACGACGCAACGTATTAATTATTGTAAAATATATTTTTTCGTTCATATTGTTAGCTATATCCCAGGATTTTATCATCTAATGTTTGAATCTTTTGAGTCAGATATTCTTTTTTTGTGGAATTAACCAGTTGTTGTTCAAATAGTATCATTATGATATTTTCTACTTCCAGTGTCAATAAGTGAGCTTGTGCTAAAGAACGGATGACATCTTCTTTAGGGGTAATATCAGTTATCGTGGCAATCGAATTGGAAAGGCACAAACAGGTTTTCTTCATATATTCACAGAATTTGTCAATATGCTTATTATCCAAATTCTCAGCAATACAACAGAATTCTTTTGCGAGTTCGATTGAATCTTTCCAAATCTCCAAAATTTCATATTTTTGTTTTATCATATGTAGTTCCAACCAACTAGTTGAATCTCTCGTGACGACGCAACGACGCGACGTTTTCGTTGGGTCAACCTTAATACAAATTTTTAGCCGCGATTGCGGATTAACATTTTCGATTATTTTATGAAAGTTACTCATGATATTTGTTTTAGAGCTGCGTTATCCTTACCTAAAATTGATAAACCTGGTTTTGTTTTCGTTGCGTCGTTGCGCCGCTGCAAGAAATATATTTTCATTATATCCTCGCTTTTTCCATCATGTTCTCGGAGACGATCTGGCCATCAAAGAGATGGACAATGCGATGGCTGTATTCGGCATACATCGGTGAATGTGTGACCATCAAAATGGTTGTTCCGTTGTTATTTAAATCTTCCAAAATCTTCATCACCTCGTCACCATGGGCTGAATCCAGATTTCCTGTTGGCTCGTCGGCCAGTATCAATTTTGGTTTGGCGACGATTGCTCTGGCAACGGCAACCCGCTGTTGTTGTCCGCCGGAAAGTTGTTGCGGAAAATGATTTCTGCGATGCATGATCTCCATCTGCTCCAGACATTCCTCAACCCTCTTTTTGCGATCTGAGGTGGAGTAGCCAAGATAGAGCAGAGGTAATTCCACATTTTCAAAAACTGTCAGCTCATCGATCAGATTGAAGCTTTGAAAAACAAATCCGATGTTATTTTTTCGTAGATGGGCACGTTGCCTCTCGGAATAGCCTGATACCTCCGTATCAAGAAAATGGTAGTCACCTTCCGTTGGATTATCCAACAATCCAAGCAGGTTGAGGAGCGTAGATTTTCCACAACCGGAGGGTCCCATAATGGCCATGAACTCACCTTCTTTCACTTCTAAACTCACTTTGTTTAAAGCGGTTGTTTCTACTTCTTCTGTAGTGTACACTTTGACTAAGTTTGCTGTTCGGATCATTAAATTCTCCTTAATTTTAAGGCTATCAGCCATCAGCGATCGGCTTTCAGCCAAAAACTCTATATAACTGATTCTATTAGTTTCTTTTTAAGAGAAGACAGCATCTTTTTAATCGAATGAATATCTTTAGTTAATTTGGTATAATTAGTTTTAGAAAGATAGCCAAGTTCAAATGCCAGAAAAATCTGATACTCCAATTCTGAGGCAGATCCCAACGCTATTTGTACAAACCGTGAAAAATCTTTGTCTGTTCCTCTTCCGCATCCTTCAGCGATATTAGAAGGAATTGATATACAAGACCGTCTGATCTGATTTGATAATCCATAAGTTTCATCTTTAGGAAAAAGAAGCGTTGCCTGATAAATTTCTTTCACTAACTGATGACTCGTTTCCCAGACTTTTAAGTTTCTAAAATTTTGCATGTTTGAGAATTGCTCCTTTAAACTACTCTTGTCATCCTACAACCGCTGATTGCTGACAGCCGATAGCCGATAGCAATACTTCGTCTTTGCGAGAAATCAATCCTCCTCAAGCACAAGAACATCATTATCTCCGAAACTTTCGTATGATGATGTAATCACCCTCTCCCCTGGTTCGAGGCCTTCCAGAACTTCAAACATTCGGGGATTTTGCATCCCGAGTCGGATATCCCGCTTTCTGGCATATTCTCCGCTTTCATCGAGAACATAGACCCACTGGCCACCGGTTTTCTGATAAAAGCCGCCGCGGGGGAGAAGTATTGCTTCACTCAAATTTCCTAATTCTAAACGAATGTGGGATGTGAGACCGCGTCTGATTCCAGCCGGTTCAGACTCTACAAAGACAAGATCCACATTGAAACGGCCGTCCCGGATTTCAGGATAAATTTTATCGACAACTATTTTATGCGTACCGCCGGCGAAATCAAACTCACCTTCTAATCCCCTTTGTATGCGTGATAAATGATACTCATCTACAGCAGCACGGACTTTAAATCCCTCCAATACATCCACCTGTCCTAGACGCTGTCCGCGGTCTTTCGATTCACCAATCTCGGCATTGAGCGACGTAAGGTGTCCGCTGATTGGTGCCCGGATTGTCAAATTTTCAAGTTTGCTTTTTACCAGGGCAAGGTTTTTTTGCATTCGGTCCAGGGAGGCTTCTAACTGCCCGATTTGAATCTTACGGAAGAGAGAATCCTGTTTGTAGGATTCTATTGCCAGTTCCCGCCTTTTAATATTGTATTCATATTGATCACTGCTTTCTTCAAATTCTAATTTGGAGATGAGGTTTTCTTTGAGTAATTCTTTTTTACGTTTATAATCCCGCTCAAGCATTTTTATCTGAAAATCAAGATTTATAAGTTCAGATTTAAGATTAAGGCGGTTTTGTTCCATGGCCAGACGGGTATTGCGTAAATTATTACTTTGCTCAAATAGCTCCGCTTCCCGAAACATGATATCCATTAACAAATTGGTATTGCCCAGTTCCAGGATTTTATCGCCTTGTTCAACCATGGTCCCTGCTTCTAAAAAACGTTTCTCTACACGTCCGCCTTCAATCGCATCCAAATAGACAGTTTTGATCGGGATGATATTACCGGTTACGGGGATGTATTCTTTAAAAGGTCCTTTACTGACGGTGGAAATCGTAATCTTTTCCGTTTCTACATTCAGTTTTGAACTTGTATCACCAAAAAGCAGATTATAGATAACGATAATGCCAAATAATCCACTGAGACTATAGACAATGATCTTTTTCGGTGGCCATTTTTTCTTTTCAATCAGACGATCCATATATTCCAATCCTGTTTATCGGTTTGACCGTATTGGTTCAACAACCATGCCATAAAAATAATCTGAGCAAGTAAAAAAGGCCTGATTTGTCTACAATGAAACAAATTGTCATTCCTGCGAAAGCAGGGATCCATTTTTTAGAAGTGAATAAGATACTGATAATTAATATCTTACATAAACGAAATATCTCCTGGATTCCCGCTTGCGCGGGAATGACAGTGAAGATGACTAGTAGGCATATAAATTGCAACGATATTCCCTATCAGAGGAAATCGCGATCATATTCGATTATTATTGTCCATAAACAGACAGTCACTGTCCGATTCCGAACACTTTTCTGTTTCGTTTTAGGAGATAAATTGTTATTTTACAATCAGGCAGCATTGTCAATAAAGGCAAATTTTTTTAACCACGAATTACACGAATTTTGCACGAATTATTTTATTAATTATTTTATTCGTGTAATTGGAATCAATTCGTGAAATTCGTGGTTTATCTTTGCGTCCTTTGCGGTTACAATCTTATGAAAAAAGAACAAGCGAAAATACTGATCATCGACGATGATGAGGACATCCTCTTTGCCTTTCGGCTTCTCGTACAAAAGCATGTCACGGAAGTACACACTGAAAAAAATCCGGATAATATCCCTCAATTACTTTCAGCCAGCTCCTACGATCTGATTTTTCTCGATATGAATTTCGAGCGGGATGTGACCAGCGGAAAAGAAGGATTTCATTGGTTGAATAAAATTCTCGACATTGATCCTGCGGCTGTTGTCATATTGATTACGGCTTACGGAGATGTGGAAATGGCGGTCAAAGCAGTTAAAGAGGGAGCAGTAGATTTTATTTTAAAACCATGGCAAAATGAGAAATTACTGGCGACGATTTCTGCCACGTTACAGTTACGCAAGTCCCGCCTGGAAGCCAACCGCTTACGGGTACAACAAAAACAGCTCAGCGCCGATATCGATCAGCCCTTTCAGGATATCATCGGAAACAGCAAGCCGATGAAGTCTCTGTATCAAACGATAAGCAAGGTAGCCGGGACCGATGCCAATGTTTTTATTCTTGGAGAGAACGGTACCGGTAAAGAATTGGTGGCCAGAGCGATACACCGTAAATCACTGCGAGCTGAGAAGGTATTTATCAGCGTGGATATGGGGGCGATCACTGAGAGCCTTTTTGAAAGTGAACTGTTCGGCCATGTCAAAGGGGCTTTTACGGATGCCAAAAAAGATCATACCGGTCGCTTCGAAATTGCCAATGGGGGTACGCTTTTTCTGGACGAAATTGGCAATCTTCCATTATCCCTTCAATCAAAATTACTAACAGTACTGGAGAATCGTGAAGTGGTGCCGGTTGGTTCTAATCGATCCCAGCCAATCGATATACGTCTGGTATGCGCTACCAATATGCCCATCATAGAGATGGTAAAAGAGAACCGCTTTCGCCAGGATTTGTTGTATCGGATTAATACTGTAGAGATCCACCTACCCCCTCTAAGAGAACGCCCAGAAGATATTCCCTTACTGGCAGACCATTTTATCACTATCTATGCAAAAAAGTATAAAAAAGATATCTCAAAACTGGCACTGGCGGCTCTCAGCAAATTGGAGGCTTATCACTGGCCGGGTAATATCCGTGAACTGCAGCATGCCATCGAGCGGGCAATTATACTAAGTGAAAGCAAGACTCTTGATGAAGGTGATTTCTTATTTTCTCCGATAGATGAAAAAAAGGAGGGAATGGTTTTTGAGAGTCATAATCTGGAACATATCGAAAAAACAGTGATCGAACAGACCCTTAAAAAACATAGCGGCAATGTCAGCACGGCTGCGAAAGAGCTGGGCCTTACCCGTGCCTCGCTCTACCGACGCATGGAGAAGTTTGGGTTGTAATTTTGATTCTCTCAATGGCACCCGATATTATCGGGTGCCATTGAGAGGAATAAAATGATTATCAAACATTTCAGATTACAGGTCATTACCCGCATCATCCTTTTAGCGGGGATGATTTACCTCTTCATTTATTTGCTCGATACAACAGAGTTGTATGCGACCCTGATAATAATCGCTGTGCTGTTCATTTACCAGGTGTACGCATTGATCCATCTGATGGAGACTACTAATCGCCGCCTTACGACCTTTCTTGAAGCAATTCGCCATGCCGATTTTTCTCAGTCTTTTCGGGGAACCGAACTGGGTAAAAACTATCGCCAGTTGAATGAAGCATTCTCGGATGTAATGAAGAATTTTCAAAAGATCCGTAGCGAAAAAGAGGAAAACTACCGATATCTGCAAACCGTGGTTCAGCATGTGGGAATTGGTTTAATTGCCTACGATCGTAGTGGTAAAATTGAACTGATCAATACGGCGGCAAAACGATTACTGAATGTGACACAGATTGGCCATATCCAGACTTTGCAATCGCTGAGTAAAGAATTGGTTCAGAAACTGCTGGAAATGAAACCACGTACGCGCGATCTGATACGTATTCAATACGAAGACGATATCCTCAATCTGGCGATTTATACGACGGAATTCCGTTTGAGGGGAAGGGCACTAACCCTGGCCTCGATTCAGAATATACAGAGTGAACTGGAAGAACAGGAGATGGAAGCCTGGCAAAAGATCATCCGCGTGCTTACCCATGAGATCATGAACTCGATGACCCCTATCTCCTCGCTGGCAAAAACGATCGATGAATGGCTATTGGAATTTGGAAAGGGGCAGGAGGGCAAAGAGACTGAGGATGTTCGGGAAATCCAGGAAGCGATTACAACCATACAAAAAAGAAGTGAAGGATTGATCCACTTTGTTGAATCCTATCGCAAACTGACCCGCGTGCCTCAACCCAACTTCCATATTTTGATGGTGAACGATCTGTTTAAACGGGTGGTGCAGCTGATGGAGAAGGAACTTGAAGACAAAAAGATAAATTTACGTCAATCGATACGTCCGCAGGAATTGACAGTAACGGCCGATTCTGAATTGATAGAGCAGGTGTTGATCAATCTGTTCAAGAATGCAATCGATGCCATGAACAAAAATATAAAAGGTCAGATTCTTCTCAGCGCGGAGAAAGACCAGCGAGGAAGAGTGATTCTCAGTCTGACCGATAATGGTCAGGGGATTGATCCGGAAGCGCGGGAAAAGATTTTCATTCCCTTTTTTACCACCAAAAAAACCGGATCTGGTATCGGTTTGAGTTTATCGCGTCAGATAATGCGTCAGCACCGCGGTAACATAACCGTCACCTCCGTCCCAAATAAAGAGACTACTTTTAAGCTTATTTTTCCTTAATCGCCAAGACGCAAAGACTATTGAAACCGCAAAGAGCGCAAAGCTTGAATTTTATATTTTGGATCTGAGTTTAGGATAATATATTGGTTTAAAAGATGTATTTGAATTATCTCAATCATAAGGTGAAAATAGTTTATATTTATGGTCGATATATTATCCATACCTGTAATCTATAGCCCTAATTTTTTCTTTGCATCCTTTGCGGTTTTTGCGTCTTTGCGTTAACAAGACAGTGAAGCGTTGCATCGATGCTACAATTAGGGCAGACACGGAGATCCACCCCTACAAAAAAATTCTTGCCTTCTTGGATAAAATTTCTGATAATATCTCAGTATCTTATAAATCAACATCAGATTAATGGGATCAAGAGATCAAATCTATTCACTTGGCATCGATATCGGGTCAGTGTCGATTGCCTATGTACTCCTCGATGATCAGGACAAGATCATCTCCAGTGATTATCGATTTCATTCCGGTAATATTCTCGCCTGTCTAAAAAATTCATTATCAAGTCTGGATTGGACTCAGATTTCCTCAGTTGGTTATAATCAAAAATCTGCTGATTTTTTTTGCGATGGAATTTCGATTAATGATCAAATTGCTCTGGTAGAAGGTATCAAATGTGAACACAAAAATGCCAGAAGCCTTTTTACCATTGGTGGTGAAACCTTTGGCCTGATCCTGTTCGATGAGAATCAGAGATATCAAAAATATATTTCAAATTCTTCCTGTGCTGCCGGAACCGGTTCCTTTCTTGATCAGCAAGCCGAAAGACTGGGCTTAAAAGATAGTACTGAACTCAGCGAGAAGGCTCTCTCCTATGAAGGAGATCCACCAAAAATTGCCACCCGGTGTGCGGTTTTTGCCAAAACAGATCTGATCCATTGCCAGCAGCAGGGGTATTCCCTGAATGCTATCTGTGCCGGATTGTGTAAGGGTCTCGCTCTCAATATTGCTGACGCGCTGCTCGGAGGAATTACCCTGAACGATCCGGTTTTTGTCGTAGGCGGCGTCAGTAAAAACCGGAAGGTACTCTCTTATTTATCCGATATCATTGGCCGGCCAGTATCTATACCGGGAACGTCATTATTGACAGTAGCTATCGGATGTGCTCTTGTTGCCAGAGAACAAAAAAATGAAAATGAATCTTGCGCTGGGTATAATCTTCAAAACCTGATCAATCAGCAAACGGAAAAGAAACACTACTTTTTTGATCCCCTGGATTTGAATCTCTCAACCTTTCCCGATTTTAAAAAACATCATCACTATGTGGTTGAAAATGTGGAAATCGATATTTATCAGGTCCCCAGAACAAAGAAGCCAATTCCTGTCTATCTGGGGCTGGATATCGGTTCCACCAGCACCAAGGCAACCCTAATGATGGCAAATCGCCGTAAAAATAAAATCATTGCCGGATTATATACCCGTACCAGGGGACAACCGATCTTGGCAATCCAGTCGATCTTTAAACAAATCAAAGATATCGAGCAGCAATTCTCATTTGAATTTAAGATCATGGGAACAGGTACAACCGGATCCGGTCGGAAGTTTATACAAAAGATCCTTAATACCGATTTTGCGATTGATGAAATAACTGCTCATGCCCGCGCCGCTTTTGAACTTAATCCTAAAATTGACACGATTATCGAAATTGGCGGTCAGGATTCGAAGTTCACTGTGATGAATAAAGGACAGGTGACCTTTTCGGTGATGAATTATGTTTGTGCAGCGGGTACAGGCAGTTTTATTGAAGAGCAGGCGAAGCGTCTGAACGTCCGTTTAGACGAATATGCCGGTTTAGCATTGAACACACCTTCACCCTTGACAAGCGATCGCTGTACAGTTTTTATGGAAAGGGATATCAATCATTTTCTCAGCCAGGGATATTCAAAAAAAGAGTTGTTGGCGGCCACCTTGCATTCGGTCAGGGATAATTATCTGGCTAAAGTGGCCCATCTGAACAAGATCGGTGAGGTGATTTGTTTTCAGGGAGCGACAGCAAAAAATGCGGCGCTGGTCAGTGCCTTTGAACAGAAATTGCAAAAGCAAATATATGTTTCCCGCTATTGTCATCTGACCGGGGCATTCGGTGTCTGTCTCATTCTTAAGGAACAAAAAATAAAATCGAGTCACTTCAGAGGTCTTCATTTTTACAAAGAAGAGCTGTCAATCGAAGAGGAGATATGCGAACAGTGTAATAACCATTGTAAACTGAATCGTATCTTCGTCGGTGGAGAAATTGTCAGCTGGGGTTATCTCTGTGGCCGGGATGAAACCGGAAAAACCCGTCGACATCTGGAGAAAAAGCAATTTGATTTTCTTCGAAGTCGTCGTCGGATATTTACCCCTACAAAAAAATCTAAAATAGTCTCTCAAAAAGTGACTGAAAATGAACAAAAACCCATCCTGGGAATCGATATTGATATATCGCTTGATAAGTTGAAAGAAAACTTTGAAGTGAATCTGCTCAATGTGCGTCACAAAATATTCACCATAACCCAGGATGATATTCCCCCGGAAAAACTAAAGAGTGAGATAAAAATTGGACTGCCGGATACACTCTATATGCAGGAATATCTCCCTTTCTGGCATTTACTTTTAAAAAAGCTGGGATATATGGTAGTTCGCGGACCAAATAAAAGAAGTTTTATAAAGGAAGGTAAAGAAATCTCAGCTGCTGAATTCTGTGCGCCGATCTCCGCCTGGCATGGAAACATAATCCATCTGTCAGAAAAGACAGATTATGTGTTTGCCCCTCAAATGTTCGAAGAAGAAGAGGAAGTTACTAAGAAAAATTTTTGTTACTATTCCAATTATGCAGTCTCTATTGTCAAAAATTTGCCAAGAACAGATGTACGAAATAAAATTATCGCGCCGGTTATCGACTTTTCACAACCAGCGATGTACAATATTCATCAGATTTACGAAAATCTACCGCAAACTCTAAAAATAAATCAATCACCTTCAGATATTCAAAACGCCTATCATGAAGCCTGGCAGTGGTATACATCACAGAAGAATTTGCTGATTGAGGTGTTTAAAAAGCAATATAAAGCATCGACTGATATATCAGTTGTTCTGCTAGGCAGACCTTATCTTGTCATGGATTCGGAGTTCAATAAAAAAATCCCTCAGAAATTTACGGATATGGGAATCACTGCCTTTTTTCAGGATATGTTACCCTGGACGGAGAACAGTTCTCACCCTGCGTCTGCAGATTTCCTGGAGTGGAATCACTGGAAGTACGGAATGGAGATCCTCGAAGCGGCAGAATATATCGGTAAAAAGGATGGACTTTATCCTGTTTTCCTGACCGCTTTCAAATGCTCACCAGACTCCTTTTTGCTTCATTATTTCAGAGATATTATGAATGCCTACGAGCGACCTTATCTAATTCTGCAAATCGATGAGCATGGATCTGATGTCGGGTATGAAACAAGAATCGAATCCGCAGTACAGACCTTCCGAAATCATCACAAACAGAAAACGAAGCCGGAAATCAGGAAAAAGCCAAGCGGCATTCATCTTGTACCTTACCGCCCGGAAACAGTCCTGATCCCCGATTATGACACCCTCAGTTGCAGTTTGATCTGTGCTGCTTTTGAAAAAGCAGGATATAAATCCTACCTGATCGAGGAGTCCGAAACAACGATCACTTCCGGCCTTCGTCTCAATGATGGACAGTGTTTGCCGATCAGTGCAATCTCTCAGGCGGCAATAGATACCATAAGGAAATATAATCTTCATCCGGAAAAGACAGCACTTTTTTTAAATACCATCACTAATCTGGCCTGTAATTTTCCTCAATATCCTATTATGGCAAAAAAAATATTTGAGGATGTAGGGAATGGATTTGAAGACTTACAGATATTTGCTTCCGAATTTGAGATGAAAGAGTTCCCTATAGAAGTTATTACCGATGTTTACATTGGATATTTGTTGGGTGGTTTGTTAAGGCGCATTGCCTGTCGAATTCGCCCCTATGAAATTGTACCGGGAACTACGGACGAGATCATCGAGAGAGGGCGTCAGCTGCTTTACAAAACGACTGTATCAAGGAATTCACGAGAAGAGGTTTTTGCCAAAATCCTGAATCAAATCAGAGAGATACCGGTCAATAATGAAATCGGGACGAAACCAAAGGTTAGTATTATTGGTGATTTGTATGTAAGGGATAATGATGTGTTTAACCAGCAACTGATCAAGGAACTGGAAAGCTATGGAGCCGAGGTAGTTACCACACCCTTTACCTTTATTCTGCGTCTGCTAGCTTTTAAGCATAAAAATATATTAAAAGAGGATGGCCGCTATATCAGTCTGGTAAAATTCCGACTGCTGATTGATTATCTGGAAAAAATAGAGCGAAAATATTATAAAATTGCAGAGAAAGTTATACAGGAATCCTTTCCACCACTAAACGACAAAATATTTGATGTACTTCAGGATTATGATCTGATCCTTGATCATGGTGGAGAAACAGCACAGAACATTTTGAAAGTTTTCGCACTTATGGAGCACTATCAGGATCTTTCTCTGTTCATTCATGTGAATCCGATTTTTTGTTGTCCCGGCCTGGTCAGTGAATCGATCTTTAAAAAGGTGGAAAAAGATATCGGTATCCCTATTATTTCAATCACTTATGACGGCACCACCACCCGCCGTAATGACATCTTAGCACCTTATATCCATTACCTCAAACAATCAATTCCGTCATGATAAGAAATAATTCTTACCGCTAAAGTCTTTTCTAACCGCAAAGACGCGAAGTTTTGCCTCCGGCGGCCTACTTTTTGAAGGACCAAAAAGTAGGCAAAAAGTCCTGGCGAAATTAAACTCGCGGAAAGTCTGGTGCCACGCATAAATCTCATTGCTCGCGACCCACATTAAAGATTTTGAATACGGGAGTCCCGATGAAATCGGGAAACGTAATTTCGCCCTTTAAAAAAGGAATTTACCAAAACCTCAATTTTAAAACATTAATATCTAGCTTTGCGTTCTTTGCGGTTAAAAACTATCATGGGAGAATCGGAAATAACTCGTAGCGTCTTTAAGGTTTCAAAGAAAAAACAAGGGAGACGATACATGAGCGGCAAGAAGAAGGTTACAGGAATTGGTGGGATCTTTTTTAAAACAAAAGATCCGGAAAAGATGAAATTCTGGTATGAAAAAAACCTGGGATTGGTTACCAACGAATACGGATCAGTATTTGAGTTTAGGAGTACAGATGAACCGAACAACAAAGGTTATCTGGTCTGGGGTCCGTTTACTGAAGATACTAAATATTTTGATCCTTCCAAAAAAGAGTTTATGATAAACTATCGGGTTGAGAATCTGGTGGAGCTTCTTGAACAATTACGAGCAGACGGGGTGGAAATTGTTGGCGAAATCGAGGAATATGAGTATGGAAAATTTGCTCACATCGTCGATCCCGAAGGGAATAAGATTGAATTATGGGAGCCTGTCGATAAAGTCTTCACCGATCTTTACGAAGGTAAAACCACTCATTAACCGCGTTTCTCGACATGCCTAAAGAATAAATAGACCACGGATTACACGCATAGGAACACTTCATCATCCTCCGGAATACTAGTTGGTCTTGTTTCTTTGGTGGATTAGAATTAATTTAACTTTAGAAACATAATAAGAATTTTGAGGTTATCAATGTTGTATATTCAAATCGTGGGTAGTGGAGTTGGTGACTGTGAAGATCTGGAAATGATCTGTCGTCAGGTCCTGGATGAAAATTCAATAGTAGCAAAAATTGAGCATATAACAGATCCAAAGAAATTTATTGAACTCGGTGTGCTTGAACCTCCCGGATTGATGATCAATGGTAAAGTGGTCAGTACCGGTACCGTGCCGGATGAGGTGAATTTACTGGCCTGGTTTTTTGAGGCCAAACCGTAGATTTCAATAGACCACGGATGACACGGATTTGACGGATTTCCTCGGATTTCTTTAATAGGTTATTGTATGTCAAAATTATCCCTTTATACAAATAGATGTAATAAACGACTATTTATCCTTGGTATAACATAATTATTTTAATCCGTGAAAATCCGTGTCATCCGTGGTCCATCAAATCGAGTGAAACAGATATGATAAAATCCTTTCTAAGAAAAATACTATTTTATGGGATTGGCTCTCTTGCAATCCTCGGTATTTTTTCCTGTGCCGAAGAAGAAAATCGAGAGAATTTTTTAGCGATTGTTGAAGATCATAAGATTACACCCGAGGATTTTCGTTTCTTTTACGAATTCGATCCGAATTTTGGGATCGATTCTTCGGGTATAGACGCATTAAAAGATCAGCTGGACCTTTATATCGATCGCTTTCTGGCAGGAATGAAGGCGGTAGAAGATGATTTGTGGGAAGATCCGATTTTTGTCCGTGCATATAAATGGGAAAGACGGCAGGCATTGCTCAGGCAATTATACCGGGAGGTGGTTGAGGAAAAAGTGGTCATTACGGATGAAGAAACACTTCAGGAATTTATGGATCTGAGCGTGGAAGTTAATATAAGGCATCTGTTCACAAAAAACGAAGCAAGGGCTGAAGAACTTTACCGTCAACTAAAAAGTGGTGAGAGTTTTGAGTATCTGGCATCACAAGTTTTTCAGGATACAGTTTTAGCAAAAAACGGTGGCAATCTCGGATGGTTGCGATTGGCTGATTTTGATGAAAATTTATCAAACGCGATTAAAAAACTACCGGCTGGTCAGGTCAGCAAACCTGTATCTTCAAACTGGGGATACCATATTATTGAAGTCCTCAATCGTCGGGAAGAAAAAATTATCGTTGAGGAGGATTACATTAAATTAAAACCTCAATTATATAAACGCATTAAAAATCGTCAAACCAGAAAACTGTCAAACGAATTTATAACAAACTATGTGGGAGAACTGAATCCACAGCTGGATAGAAATTCATTTCGATATTTATTATATGTTTTAGTTCCTTCGACTGAGCTGGAAAAAAAGGAATACAGCTATAAAATCTTGTTGACTGATGGACTTATAGCTGCTGCCTATGAGGAATTGGATGAACATGTCGATAAAGTTCTCATTTCTTACCAGGGAGGTACAGTCACGATCCGGCAATTCCTGGATGCCATGCAGGATATTCCTTTGGGGCATCGTCCCGAATTTATAAGTGTGCGGCAACTTTCAAATCAGATTGGTATCTGGCAACGCGATAATCTACTACTGGAAAAAGCAATCGCTCTTAATCTGGATGAGAATGAACAGGTGATCAAAGAAATAAATGAGTTTATGGCAGAGCATAGTTATTATTACTATCATAATCAAATACGCGATAACTCGCGGATACCATTTTTCGTCGTAAATTATTTTCAATTATCGCCTGAGGCCCGGGCAAAGGCTCAAAATCATCCTCTGGCCCGCTTTCACAACCTGGAAGACTGGCGGTGGTGGAAGGCACAACAAGATTTACATCAACTGCTGCGAGAGGAAAACCCCACCATTTGGATCAACCAAGCCTTACTCGAGCAAGAGAATTCTGAAATCGATTGGAATCATCAGATACGAATGTTCATGGTACGAAAACCATCTTGATATTAGATTAACGGTCACCTGGACACGGCATGCC
>Ga0209536_100002068_pt1 | contig 32716 bp, 24 predicted proteins | sample DeeMarSeWOR28_12_FD_187461 | JGI IMG/M metagenome (GOLD analysis project Ga0209536, IMG submission 187461) | Marine sediment microbial communities from White Oak River estuary, North Carolina - WOR-2-8_12 (SPAdes) (version 2) | ecosystem: Environmental > Aquatic > Marine > Intertidal zone >... | reverse complement strand
TTTTTCACAGCTATCTCATAATTTTCAGCAGCCTCTTTTGTCCTTCCGGTTTGTTCCAACGCTTCTGCGTAACTGTCGTAAACATTTGCCGATTTTGGATATAATTCAATATTATATTTAAACACTTCTATTGCTTTATCAATCTCTCCATCTTGTAATAAACTATATCCAATAATATTAAATGTTGCTTCTGATATATCTACTGTGTAATCGAACTTTGACTTCACTAATGAATAATGTTCCAAGATTGCATCAAGACCTCGCGTTGCAGTTTTCATTGATAGTTGAAAATCAGAATAAATATATCTGAGACCTTTTAACATAGAAACGACAGGAATAGAGCTATGTGTTTCCTCATTAAATATTTGATAATCCCATCTTAGCGTTTTAGTATTATCTTCAAGTAAGGATGTAAATTTATCAAGACTTTCATGATATGCAGGTTCATTACCTAATGTAATAAATAGTTGTTTTTCAATGATTGAAAGATCCGCCAACGTTGATTCTGCTTCACGGATGATATACCCATTATCATACGCTAAAAATGGACTTGCCGCAATAAAAGCATTAAACAGGTCAGGCCTGCTAATCATTGCATGAGTGGCAAACACACCTCCCAAAGAGTGTCCGAAAAGAATTCTATAGTTAGCTGTTTTGTATGTTCTATTAATATAAGGGATCAATTCCTTTTGAAAAAAATTCAGGAAATTATCTGCTTCACCACGATTAGAAGTTCCCTGTATTACAGATGGTGATAAGTCCCGATCCCTATTTACATTAGGAATTCCAACAACAACCATTCGTGGTATTTCCCCGCTGCGGGCAAGAAAGTTTACTATGGCAGTGGCTATAAAAAAATTCTCTGCACCATCTATTATGTAAAGCGTTGGAAACCTTATGTTCGATTGCTCATAACCAGCTGGTGTATAAATTAAAATTTCACGTTTTTCATTTAGTATTTTAGAATCGAATTCAACTGTTTTTCCTAAAATAATGTTATCGATTTGCTGCTGTGCAAAATACAGATTGAAATAACCGAACAGAACAATTAATAAAATTGAAATTTTCCAACCGGATAATATTTTATATTGCTTTGTCATTATTGTATCTCCTGATATTTTATAAATTATGGCATTTTTTTCTGATTTATCAATCACGTTTAACCTTTTCATACTCATAAATAAAGGTTTGGTGCCAGGATCCGGGAAATTCCCAATATTCTTTAATTAAATTTCCAGATGTATCATATTCAAAATTTATAGTGCCGATGTTCTTTTCATCCTTTTCAATAATTCCTTTAGACTTTCTTCCATTAATATCATACTTATAGATTATTGTACCGTAAAACCAACCGGCTAAACCACTACAGATTGCCTTAATTAAATTTTCATTTTCATCGTATTCATAGTCAGTGGTACCGGAAACTCCATCTGATCTGTTAAAGTGTTCTGAAATTAAATTTCCCTTTTCATTGTAATTATATAATTGGGTTGAGTAAATACCATCCGAAAATTCACGGTATTTTTTAATTAACTTTTGCTCATCATCATAAGTATAAAAGTTTTCGGAACTTCTGCTCCCATCATTAAGCTGCCAATGAGCTTTGTGCATTAATCCTTTCTCATCATAATCAAAAGTAGTTAATCCCTTCTCTCCGCTTTGATTCTCATAATAGAGTTTTATCAGCCTTAAATTATTGTCATCGGTATTAATAATATTAGTACAGACTGCATTGAATGATGGCGAACAAAGTAATATTACAGTTACAAAAAAAAATTGAGCTAATTTTATTACCATTTTTCCACCTATTTCAACAACATTATTTTTTTGTCCCGCAGGTGCGGGATTTCAGTTCGGCATAGCCGAACTTCAATTTCTATTTTAACAGAACCATTTTCCTGGTCCCAACAAAATTTCCCGCTTCTCTGATTGCGGGGTATACCTCCAACTTGTAGAAATAAATTCCGCTCGGCAGACCGGTCGCATCAAACTCAACCTCATAAATTCCTGCGCTTTTTTCTTCATCAACAAGAACAGCTATCTCATTTCCTAAAACGTCATAAACCTGAATTGTAACGAAGTTTATTCCGCGCATGCCAGGCGGGTCCGGTATTTGATACTTAATTTTTGTTGTGGGATTGAACGGGTTGGGATAATTTTGATTGAGCTGAAACCTGAAAAGGTTTTTTGATTCACTTTTAATATCTGATGGCAAATCCTTTACACATCTTATTGAGTATTTCATCACTTTGTACCAGGCAAGTCTTCCACAAGCTTCATCATTGTGTGATAGATATCTTTCTAATGCTTGTGATTGATTTGTTTGAGTTGATGTCCAGAAAACGGCTGCGGTATGCAATAACCAAAACTTATTTGGATTAAAATAGGCATCAAATTCTCCTGCAGGTAAACCGGTAAAGCCGCTGCTGTTTGTTGCACCTGTGTTCGGAGGTAGCCAGTGTTCTGTTCCAGCTTCTTTCATTTTTCCACCGGCAATAGCAGACCCCCCCAAATAATTCTCCAATACTGTCCACTCTTCATCCGTCGGAACATGCCAATCACAGGGACAAACACCTTGGTCGCCTGGTTGGTTTGAACCTTTCATTGCCGCGTCCCAGGTATATAACAATCCGTATATGACACCAAGACTATCATCATTATTATATGCCACAACGTCCGGAACGGGAGTACCGTCAGAGTAATGAAGTGATTTTAAATTTTCTTTCAACCAGATCTTTTCACCAATTATCACTGTTTCATATATGTTTCCATCATAATCTGTAACTGTTTGTTGTGCAATCCCCGTAAGATAAAATGTTAAAAAAATAAATATAATCTTCATGATATTTCCCTTTCAAAAATTAGTTCGTAGTATCTTGAAACTCCGTATAGTCCCAGGCTCGGTGTAAATATTTGAACTAACCGCCAACCGTTTTTTGTGTATTCGTCAATTACTTTCTTATATGTTTTTTTTGCTTCCGAACGAACCCAGATAAAACCCTCACCAAGCCTAACAAATTTATATTCATATCTCTTTTCCATTTAAACCTCCAACATTATAAACAGGATTTGATTTATATTGATTACTAGCACCGTAAATATTTCTGATGTGCATAAGTCCATTTAAATTGAGTTTACATGACATTGCAATTTTTATCCCTATCATTTTACTAACAACATCTTCTTAGTCTGTGAGTAATTATTGCATGTAAGCGAGTATAAATAAACGCCTGAGTTTGCAGAAGAACCATTTTCATTTTTTCCATCCCAAATAATTGTCTGAGTACCGGCTGATTGATACCCGTCAATCAATGTTTTTATCTCTTTACCAAGGAGGTTATATATTTTTAATGTTACATCAGAAGCTTCGGGTAACTCGTACATAATTGAGGTGACTGGATTAAAAGGATTCGGATTGTTCTGGTATAATTTGAACTTCTTAGGTATAAAATTCTCATCAACACTGATAACAGAGGCATTAATAAATTCTAACTTTAGTTCGGTATCCTCTGTTTGGCCATCAGAAACTTTTAAGTATACGGAAAAAGTTCCTGCTTCACTGTATGTCCAGTTAGGATTTTGATCATAAGAGTCAATGCTGCCGTCATTATCAAAATCCCACTCCCAATAATTAGCAGTTTGGTACAGATTTGAAAGATCCGTGAATTGTACATTTAATGGAATCTGGCCAGACTTTGGCTCAGCATCAAAGTCACAACAGTAATATGAGTTCTCCCACCACTTAATCTCATTCAGATCAGCCGCACCAGCAACAATATCATAATCTTTATCATTATCTATATCATTGATGAAAATCGGCCAGGCACCGTAAAAAGGATACTTAATTGTTTTTTTATTCCATTGATACGGATACGATCCATTACTGCTCCACCAGGCAATTTGATTTAAACCTTCTGCCGTTCCGACTACATCTATATCACCATCTAAATCAATATCACCCGGATAGGAAATTAAGGCGTTAGTGAAACTACTTGTAACAATAATTTTGGTCCATTCAACGGGATTCCCACCATCATTTCTCCACCAGGCAATTTGATTTACTGCGTATGCGGTTCCAAGAATATCAAGATCTCCATCAGCATCGAAATCAAAGAGAGATACTTTGTGAGCACCATTAAAATCATTTGCCACTGAATATTTTGTCCAGACTGTCGGCGATCCTCCCTCGTTACTCCACCAAGCAATTTCATTGCTAAGCAGAGCGGCGCCTACAACATCATTATCATTATCCTTATCGATATCACCAACAGCAACCGATCTTGCACCTATGAAACCTGTTCCAATATATTGTCTCGTCCATTCTATCTGAGAACCACCATCATTTTCCCACCAGGCAATTAAATGTCCTTGCGCTGAAGCACCAATTACATCCATATCGTTGTCCATATCTAAATCCCATACAAATACTTCGTGTGCATTTCCGAAGGTACTGTCTATCACTTTTTTTTCCCATGTAATTGGATTGCTTCCACCCAGGTTTCTCCACCATGCGACCTTGTGCGCGTACCATGCAGCACCAACTAAATCTACCAGACTATCCCCATCAACATCTTCGGCATAAACATAAATTGCACCCGGAAAATTGTCATCGACAAGTTCTTTTGACCAGTTTACAGGATTTTGTCCATCATTTAGCCAAATGCTAATTTCATTCCCACTTGATCCAGCACCGGCTATATCATTGAATCCATCCCTATTAATATCCTTAACAAACAAACCAGCCGGTCCGTTGAAATTGTCATCGACTAAATACTCTTTAAAACTAATTTCTTGAGGAAGGATAAGTTTTGTTAATATTATTATAAAAGATGCTCTATATAAAAATCTTCTTCGCATTGTATCCACCTTGTATTTTAAATAATTGAAATATTATCCGGTGATTCTTTAATTAAAAAGACTTATTTAGAATTAATGCACCAACAGGATATTCTATTAAAAAAAAGACCTTTCTATTATTATTTGAAGAGTATTTTGCCCCATCAGCATGGTTTTTCATACTCTTATTTAAGAATCCCAAAATAGTCGTGGTATCAATAAAGAAGGTTAATATTAAGAACAGAATTACTGTTATAAGTTTTGATATTTTTTTCATCTCAAACCTCCACAGATTAATATTAAAAGCCACAGCACCGCTATGGCTTTTAGAAGATGAATCTTGCTTTTTGATATGAGTTACTCTCACACAAAATTTCAAATCCAATATTTTTCAGAATGAATATTTATTCGAAAGGTATTTCTTATATAATCTGTCAAATACTTTACGAACCAGTTCACTTTCATCATTTACTGCTCTTCCCTTTAAAATGTGCAATCCAATATGGGATTCAATCTTATAAAGTGATAACCCTGCAATAATTCTTGCTTCTTCTGTTTTTCCGTTCTTTGCTAGTCGCAGTAGCGGAATTAATGCCAGATCCGATTTCATTTCACCCAAATAGTATGCACAGCTTGTCTGCAGACCAACATTATCTGACTTAACTCCATTAAGTAGATTATCCTCAATAAGGGAGAGTTTCTCTTCTGCAAATACATTAAAATTGTTATATGAGCTGGTTACATATTCTGCTGGTTTTGCCGGCTCCAAGGCAAAAAGAACTACAGAAAAAAACATTACCAGTCCAAAAACCAAAAGGATTTGGAATTGATTAAAATGTCTCATTTTTTCCTCCGTTAAATTGTTGTTTTTATTTAGATTATTTATTCAATAAGAAGTAGAATTCTTTCAGTTAAAACAGTTATCTTGTAACAAATGGATATGAATTAATCCTTCTAGATTTTTTTGAGAAAGTGTTTCATTTATTACCTCTACTACTTGTCCTTTTCTTATTAATAGAATAGCCGGAGCACCTTCAACTCCAAACTGGAATAAAATTTCTCTATGAGTTTCAAAGTCTATTCTTACTACCCTTATTTGACTATCAAATTGCTTTTCAACTCTATTAACTATCAAATCCATAAGGTGAGAACCTCCGCTCCAGTTGGCCCTTACCTCAACAAGTGTTAGTTTATGATAATCAGATATCTCAGCCATTTTAGATTTTTCCTGCATATTAGTTTCTGCTGATTTTTTCATTTTCCTTACATTACCTTTTTAAAATGTCCACGGTTGTAAATACAATTGGTTTGCCAAAGCGTAGAGACAACTGCAAGTGGTTATAAAGTTGTTTAGGTGGTAATAAATGTTGTTGAAGATAAAATCGGAAGTGTTTTAAGAAGAATTATAATGCCAAAATATCGGCATGTGCCAAGATACTGGCAAAAAATTTATTTTTTTTCTATATCTAATTTCTTCATTCTTGCTTCCAGGGTGGTTCTTTTCAGACCCAATATTTTTGCTGCCCCCTTTTCCCCGCTGACTTGCCAATTAGTTGTTTCAAGTACTTTAATAATGTGCTGTCTTTCCAGCTCATCCAAAGTCTGCAATTCAGTATCAGTGCTCTTAACAGAAACCGATTTAGGTAAAGCATCATTTAAATTTAATTTGCTACCTTCATTTGTTATCACAGCTCGTTCTATAATATTTTCAAGTTCACGCACATTACCGGGCCAATTGTACTCCGTTAATTTTTCAATCATATTTTGTGAAATAGTCTCAATCTTTTTCCCAACTTTTCTACTAAACTTATTCACAAAGTAATTAAGTAAAAGTGATATGTCCTCTTTCCTTTCACGAAGAGGAGGAATATTTATAGGAAATACATTGAGTCTGTAATAAAGATCTTGACGAAAATTTCCATTTTTGATCTCTTGATCCAGATTTCGATTTGTAGCAGCTATAATTCTTACATTCACTTTTATTGTTTTTGCATTTCCAATTCTTTCAAACTCTCCTTCTTGAAGCACTCTTAATATTTTCGGTTGTAGCTCCAAAGGAAGATCACCAATTTCATCAAGGAAGATTGTGCCTCCATCTGCTAACTCAAACCTTCCGATTTTTCTCCCAGTTGCCCCTGTAAATGATCCCTTTTCATGTCCAAACAACTCACTTTCAATCAGGTTTGCAGGCAGGGCCGAACAATTGACTTTAACAAGAGGTCTGTCACTTCTATTACTGATATTATGAATTGCACGAGCCAAAAGTTCCTTACCAGTTCCAGATTCACCAAGGACTAGTACGGTTGCATCCGTCGAAGACACTTGCTCTACTTTGTGCAGCACCTTTTTCATGTTCTCACTTTGTGTTATAATATTTTCAAAATTATGCTGCAACTTTATTTCATCTTTAAGGTATATATTTTCCACTTCCAGTCTGTTTTTTAGCCTTTCAACTTCAGATAGTGCACTTTGTAACTCATTCGAGTGCTTCGTTTTTTCATCGAGTCTTTCTGCCAGCGCTCTTCTTTTATTCTCCAATTTTCTCACTCTTGATCTATAAAAAGCAAATGCAATAAACATAACAGCAATTGCAACTATAGTCCTGAACCACCAGGTCATCCAGTACGGTGGATGAATTGTTATTTTTAATGAAGCACCTGATTCATTCCAGATTCCATCACTATTTGTTCCCTTTACTCTAAACGTATAATCTCCTGGTGAGAGAGTGGTATAGGTAGCAAATCTTCTAGATGCACTAGTAGATATCCAATCCTTATCGAGACCTTCCATTTTGTAAATGTATTTGTTTTTCTCGGGAGCCGAGTAATCTAAAGAAGTAAACTCAAATGAAAAAACATAGTCTTCATAGGATAATTCAATTTGGTCCATCGAATAAACGGGTTTATCAAAATCAACTTCTTTATTAAATTTTTGAAATGATGTAATCAGCACCGGGGGTATGAACTTATTATCTTTAATTCTGTCTGGATAAAAGGAATTAAATCCGTTTATTCCTCCAAAAAACATTTCACCACTTTTATTTTTGAAATAGGAACCGCCGTTAAACTCATTATTTTGCAAGCCGTCTTTAACATTATAATTACCAATAAATTTTGAGGCAGGATTAAATCTTGATAAGCCATTGTTAGTGCTTAGCCATAAATTTCCCTTCTCATCTTCGAGAATTCCGTAAATAGCATTACTGGGTAAGCCATCCTCAGCGGTGAAGTGTTCTGCCTTTTTTGTCTTTATATCAAATTTGTTAAGACCACCTCCCCAGGTTCCCAGCCACAAAACTCCTTCGGGACTCTCGTGGATAGTAAATATGTAGTCGCTGTTAAGGCTGGATGAATCATCAAAATCAGCTTTGAAATTTTGAAATGTGTTTGTTGCTCGTTCAAATTTATTTAAGCCACCTCCTTCCGTTCCTACCCAAAGATTTCCGGACTTATCCTCGTAAATAGTCCGTACAAAATTATTGCTAATGCTCAGATTGTCATTTGGATCATTTACAAAATGAGTAAAGGTTTCAGTTTCACTATCAAATTTATCCAAACCACTGCCATAGGTTCCTATCCAGATTGTACCTGCTCTATCTTCATAAATACTTCTTATTTCATCTGCAGCAAGGCTGTTGGGATCACCCGGATCATTTTTATATGTCAGAAAAGTATTCGTCTCCGGATTAAATTTACTTACACCTCCACCGTGTGTTCCAATCCAAAAAATACCTTTATGATCCTCAAATACAACCCGGACAATATCATTACTTAGACTATTCGGATTATCTGGATCGTGTTTGTAATAGGTATATTGATTATTACTTCTATCTAGTCTATTCAATCCGCCGCCATGTGTTCCAATCCATAAAATTCCATCTTTATCCTCATAAATCGACCAGACAATGGGATGACTTAAACTTTTTCGATCATTAGGCTTATATTTATAAAGGATAAATTCTCCTGCACCTCTGGACACTTTATCAATTCCACTTCCATAGGTACCGATCCACATTGTGCCTGATCTATCCTTAAACAGAGATCTGATTTCATTATAGCTAATCGATCGTGAATCGAGCGGATCGTGAGTATATCGTGTGAAGATTTCAGTTTTTTTATCTAATAATATTAGTCCACCACCATTTGTCCCGATCCATAATTTCCCTGAATTATCTTCGCACAAAGCATATACTTCTCTTTCTCTTAAACTAAAACTATCATTAGTATTTCGCAGAAATCTTTTAAAACCAGATATCTCCCCATTTCGATTCTGAATAACTTTATTCAAGCCACCGTCAGTACCTATCCATATATCTGAATCTTCATCCTGGTAAATTATTCTTACTGAATTATTACTTAATGTATTAACATCATTTATAGCCGATTTGTAAAAAATAAAATCATCTTGCTTTATACTGTCATGATCATTAAGCAAGATACTTAATCCATTAGCTGTGCCAATCCAGAGATTAAAGAAATAATCCATTAATAATGCTTGCACTGAGTTAGCGCCTTCAGAATTCAATTTATCTTTCTGATAAAAAAATCTTTCAATGAGATATTCGTCAGCATCCGGATATTTAGGTATCAGTTTATTCAAACCATTATCAGTTCCTACCCAGATTATGCCTGAAGTATCCGAACATATAGCATTTATATTATTATGGCTTAAGGTATTTGGATCGGATGGATCATGAACGAATCGGATTATTTTTTTTGTGTGGGGATTATATTTATTCAGTCCGGAATTGAAGGTTCCTATCCAGATATTCCCGTACAAATCCAGATACAGCGAATTTATGTCATTGTAACTTATGCTATTAATATTCTCCGGATTATTTCTCATCACCATGAAATTATAGCCATCGTATCTGTTTAAACCATCTTCGGTTCCGAAATACATAAATCCTTCACGGTCCTGTGCAATACATTTTACAATGCTTTGTGAAAGACCCTGATCCAGAAATATTTGCTGGAATATCAAATCATTCCCCTGCGCATAAATAGATAAGGAATTAAACAGAAGGAAGACGATGGAAATCAGTTTCAGATGAAACGTGGGATGAGATTCTTGGTTCAGCATTCTAAAATACCAAGCATAATTGTATAAATTGTAACAGGAAACCTAAATAAGAGAAACTGAAAACTCAAGAAATTAATACATTTAGAATATACTAATAAAACAAAAATTCCCGCCAATATTTCGTCAAATGCCAACATTTTGGCATTTCAAAAACATACACTAATTGATAAAAAAAATCTCCTCCAAATATATAACCGTCCTTAACTTTAATAAGCCGTCCCCTTAAAGAACTATCATTGGCAAATATTTTGTCTTCAACGTATAAATATTTTCACAAAGGGATACAATAATGAACAAAAAAATCTCTGAAAACATCAGCAAAACTAAATTCCAAAAGTTAACATTGAGCAGTAAACCAATTCTGCTGGAAGTGAGAACAGAATGTTGTACCCACTCTAATATTATAGATAAGATTATTAAAAAAATAGAAGATGAATATAATAATGAATTACATATAGCTAGGATAGATCATGAAACGTACAGGGAACTTTTTCCTAATCTTAGGCTGGATAGTTTCCCAACTGTTTTATTAATGAATGGAAGCAAGTTGGTTAAAAGCGTAAATGGAACAATATCCCGATCAAATCTTAAAAATCTCGTGAATGAGTTATTGGGAGTTAGTTAACAGTAACGCAGCAGAATTAAGCTTATGAAAATTTACTTACTAATTAAAACTAAAATTAAAGGAATAGACATGTTAAAATATAATTTCTATTTACTTCTATTGCTGCTTCTAATAATACAGAGAATAACATTTTCTATTGATAATCCTTCTCAATTAAAAATCACCGCTATTAGAGCAGAAGAAAAAATTGTAATTGACGGCATTTTAAAAGAGAACATCTGGCAGAGACCAGGTTTTAATAGTTTACTCCAGCAGGACCCAGACCAGGGAGTAAAACCCTCTCAACCATCGGAAGTCTGGGTAGCATATGACGATGAAGCAATCTACTTTGCCGCCAGATTTTATGATTCAAGTCCGGATTCGATTATGGCCCGGCTGGTAAGAAGAGATTTTATTTGGGGAGATCCTTCGGATGGATGTGTTTTGTATCTGGATTCATACCGTGATAAGAGAAGTGGATATTTTTTCTATGTATCTGCTGCAGGTACTCTGGCCGACGGTTTGATCGAGAATGATGCAAAACAACCAAACGATCTTTCCTGGGACGCTGTATGGGAAGGAGTTCCTAATATAGACGAACAAGGGTGGTCAGTTGAAATGAGGATTCCTTTTTCTCAGTTAAGATGCAAAAAAGGTGATAAGCAGGTATGGGGAATAAATGTCGAACGTTTTATAAGCCGTAGAGTTGAAACCGATATGATCGTTTATACTCCAAGAAATGAAAGTGGTTTCACATCAAGATTTCCAGAGCTTGTTGGTATAGAGGGTTTTACACCACCCTCTGATCTTGAGTTGTTACCTTATGTTACAGGTAAAGCAGAATATATTTCCAGTGATGCTAATGATCCGTTTTACTCGGGAGGAAACTATATTCCCGGGATTGGCCTGGATATAAGAACAGGATTAGGCAACAGTCTTACTTTAAATGGTACTATAAATCCTGATTTTGGTCAGGTGGAAGTTGATCCGGCGATAGTAAACTTAACAGATGTCGAATATACGTTTCAGGAGAAACGTCCTTTCTTTACAGAAGGTGGAAGTATCTATCGCTTCGGTAGAGGTGGTACTAACAATTACATGTCAATTAACTGGACAAATCCAAGCATATTTTATAGTCGCAGAATTGGCAGGAAACCTCAGGGTGGATTACCTGCCTATGATTATGCAGATATTCCGAACGGAACGCATATACTTGGTGCGGGAAAAGTTTCAGGACAAATATTGGGTGATTGGAAAGTAGGTACTATTAGTGCACTTACACGAAAAGAATATGCTGAATTTGATTTTGAAGGCAATCGCTCTCAGGTTGAGGTCGAGCCTTTAACTTATTATGGCGTGTTCAGAGCACAAAAAGATTTTAATGAAGGAGACCAAGGCATAGGGCTGCTTTCTACATTCACTAATCGATTTTTCGATGATCCTGTCCTAAAAAATAATTTAAATACAAATGCTTTTGTAGCTGGTGCTGATGGCTGGACTCTCCTGGATAATGATCGAACTTATGTCCTTACCGGGTGGGCTGCATTATCATATGTTAGTGGTACTCAAAATAGATTGACCTCACTTCAAAGAAATTCTCAACATTATTTTCAGCGACCCGATGCGAGTCATATTAATGTTGATAGTGCAGCAACATCTCTCACCGGATATGCCGGAAGATTGATGCTAAATAAAAATCGAGGGCAATTTACATTCAATACTGCTGTTGGTTTTATGAGTCCGAAATTTGAAGTGAACGATCTTGGATACGGAGCTTATAGTGATATTCTAAATGTACATTTTGCTACATTCTACCGTTGGAATACTCCGACTGAGATTTATCAGTATGCAGGTATCTATGCTTCCACATTTGCCAATTTTGATTTTGGCGGAAATAATACTGACCAGGGCTACACTCTTGGAGGTTATATGACTCTCCCTAATCTGTATGGTGGAGAAGTATATTTTTCTTACCAACCTGAAACTTATAATGCACGTCGCACAAGAGGCGGACCGTTAATGCTTAACCTGATAAATCAATCAATTGATTTTAACTTGAATACTGATATGCGAGAATGGTGGGTTGTAAATATTGGAGGTAATTTTGAATTTGGAGAAGATATTAATTATCGCTCCATCTCTACGAACCTCGAAATTAAAGCCACAACAACACTTACACTTTCAATTGGACCGGAGTTTTCGCAGAACTCTACACAAGCTCAATGGATTGCCAATATCACTGATCCTACTGCACAGGAAACATACGGTAAGCGTTATATATTTGCTCAGCTTGAACAAACAACCTTTGCTGCAGATATACGTGCTGATTGGATAATCAGTCCAACATTAAGTCTGCAATTATACATTCAGCCTTTGATAGCTTCCGGGAAATACTCGGACTTTAAAGCATTAGCCAGACCTAAATCATTCGACTTTGTTAAATATGGTGAGGAAGGTTCCAGTTTAGATAGAACTACAGACCAAGCCGGTTCTACAATTGCTTATACACTGGATGCCGATGGAGATGGTCCATCTGAGTCTGTTACTATAGGCAATCCTGATTTCAATTATATTTCGTTAAGAGGAAATGCAGTGCTTAGATGGGAATATATGCCAGGAGCTACAATATTTTTTGTATGGACACAGAGCAGAGAAGATGTTCAATCGGATGGTAACTTCTATTTCAGAAAGTCATTAAACAATCTCCTAAATGTTAAACCTGATAATATCTTCATGCTAAAACTCACATACCGTCTATAGCTGAGGATCAAACGTAATAAATTTAGGATATCATTTGAAGGAGAGCTTGATTTTAAAATTAAAATAATTTTAGCCAAAGAAAATAAGTGACTAGTATCTCCTGATATCTAACCAGGTTTTAAGTTATCAATAATTATCCGTAAAACACTTTTGTATAAATATTTTTATTTCAGATATTTCTGAAGAACTATGAAGAAAATAAAAAGGAAATAATTTAAGATAGGCAGCTAATACTTTAAATTTAATGATCAAAACCTCTTTAATAAAAGCAGGGTAATATCATCACTTTGCTGAGCTTCTCCCGCAAAATCTTTTACATCTTTAACCATTGATTGATTAAATTCATCTGCAGAGTACCGGGAGTGATTACGGAAAAAATCAATCATTTTTTCATCTGAATACTCTTCTTCATTTACGTTCATAGCCTCCGGAATTCCATCAGTATAAAGAAATAAGCTATCTCCGCTTTCGATTTTTAAGCTTTGCCCGGTATAGGGCATACCAAGATCCAGCATTCCTAAACCGATACCGCCAGCTTCAATTTGTTCAAGTTGCCCATTCTTTCTAAGCAATAAAGCCGGATTATGACCCGCATTGACAACCTCAACTTCGCCAGATTGAGAGTTCAGTAAAGCGATAAAAAAAGTAATGTATTTGTCTGGTGGTGAAGATCGAAATATTAATTTATTTAACTTTTCAACAAGCTCAGTTAAAGGAACATCAAATTCCAGATATGAATATAGCGCTGCATTCAATGTACTTACCAGTAAAGCTGCGGAAATACCTTTTCCGGCAACATCGGCAATCATTAAAGCATATTTCCCATGTCCGAGATCAATACAATCAAAATAGTCTCCACCGACCTCCCTTGAAGGGATATTAATTCCAGCCAATTCAAAACCTTTTATTTCAGGGAGTTCTTTGGGAATGATTCTTTGCTGAATAGCTGCGGCAAGGCTAAGTTCTTTTTCGATTCGTTCTTTTACAAGTGACTGTTCAACCAGGTAATCGTTTTCAATTGAAGCTTGCACCTGCCGTGTAATTGATTGAAGCAGTAACCCGTCCAGCTCATTAAAAGAAGTCACGCCTTTACGAGTCTCTTTTTCACTGAGTACAAAACGAAATAACTTTTTATTGAATTCGAAGGAAGACTCTATTTTCAATGGGTTTTCCAGAACCTTTTCCGGGATTACATTATTCGGGAAAGTTATCTGTTTTTCAACTTTACCCGTATCTACTCCGGTTACTAATATTATAGCTGATGAAGAGTTTGTTATTGATGCTGCTCGTTCAAGAGATAGTTCAAAGAGGATATCCCGCTTTTCGAATTTTGATATTTCTATCCCGGTATCAATCAGACTATTTAACTGTAGTACTTTCTCATTTAAATCAAAAATTAATTTCTTTACTTCCTGCTGATTTAAAAGAGAATTATAAGCACTTGAAAAAACCTGTAAAAGAATTTGCAGAGTAATTTTATCATAATCATTAAATTCACTTTTATCGAGCTTATTACCGATTATTATTCCCAGATATGATGAATCTGATAAAGGGAGTGCTATAACAGCTGAATTTTTTTCTTTGGTAAAGTATTTTATACTAAGTTTATCATGATTACTAAGTAATGCCAGGTCTTTATTCTCTATATTACTCTCTGAACTAATTGGCACCCATTCTGCATCAGATGATTTCTTATACAACAAGAAAATATTGGTAGCAAGAAAATTACCTCTTAACAAATGATAAAAATTCTTAATCATTTCATCAAGGCTGTTACAATTGATCAGTACTTCAAATCCTTCTTGAAATGATTCTGCCTGCAAAGAGAGTTTTTCAACTAAAGAATTATCGTTCAAAATGTTTCATTAATAATTATGAAATAAAGGTTGTTAACTGAGATGAGGTTTTTCCGATCACTCAAAAATAATCAAGAAGTAACTGAATCTATTGAATCAGTTTTCTCTGCAAATTGAAAAATACCCATTATTGTAAATGTCTTTTCTACAATAGGATCGAGATTGGTGAAAAATAATTTACCACCACTCTGATTTAAGTTTTCTATTATTTCAAGTAAGTAGGAAATACCAATAGAATTAACTACTTTCGATTTTTCAAGATCAAGAATCACTTTCTTAACATTATTTGCATGTTTCGAAAATTCTTGGGCAATTTTTTCTCCGCCTGAATTATTTATATATCCATCCGTCTTCATCAACAGGATATCATTATTTAACTCGGATATAATGTTAAAGTCACTACTCATTGCAAACCCCGCTAACTTAAATTTTTTATTATAGAAATTTTTGTCCCGGTCGGTTTTGATTCAATTATCAAATCATCGGACATTGATTTCATTAATTTCAATCCCCAACCGCGTTTATTTTTACCTGAAATTTTCTTTTTTATATCAGGTTCTTCAATTTCATCTGGATTAAATCCCTTGCCAGAATCTGTAACCATTATCATCAATTTCTCTTTTGTCATCGTAAATTCAACGACTACATACGGATTATCATCACCTGTATATTCCAGAGCATTGATGATAGCCTCCAGTACTACAATCCTTGCTTCACCGATTTTTTCATCGGATATTCCAAAATATTTACCCATTTTTTCCAATCCCTCAGTTGCGACAAGCTCGATATCCGGCACTTTCGGTAACTTTATTTCCAATATAAGATTCTTATCCATGTATAATTTTTCTCAGTTTAAGTAATTGATTTTGATTTGTAATCAAACTTAGCCTCAATAAAAATAATCGTTAATAAATAATTACCCAAACTTTATTCCAACATAAAGTTAAGGATTGTTAATTTGTTAAAGTGATTAATTTTACACAACCTTAATTACCACAAATGTTATATCATCATCCTGCACCCGATCTCCCATCCACTTATCCGCCTCTGTAACAAGGTTATTAATTATTTTGTCCGGTGTATTTTCGGCGACTTCTTCAAATTTATTTCTTAAACGTATGTAGTCAAATATCTCACCATTTTCATTCATTTGTTCAGGTAAACCATCAGTGAGAAGTAAAATAGTATCTCCTTCTTTTAATTCCCTTTCAACAACATTGTATGAAAATTTACGCATTGCGCCCAATGGGATTCCCTGAATTAATATCTCTTCAGTCTCTTTTGAATCAGAATTATAATAATATACCGGAGGCATGCCAGCACTTGTAATTGATAGTTTCCTATCATTAATTCTAACGAGACTGAACGACATAAGTATCCGCCCAAGTTTAATTTCCTTAATCATACCGGTACAATGATTCATAAATTCCTTAAGTTCAAGCTTTGCTGCATCAGATGTAAAAAATCCTTTCATTAATGTAACCATAGTACCGGCTTGAAGACCATGTCCTGTTGCGTCGCCAAATCCAATATTTAAAGTTCCATTTTCCTGAACAATAAAATCATAATAGTCCCCGCCTACCTCAGTTGCAGTTCTCATAAAAGCAGCTATCTTTAGGTTCGGGAGTTCCGGCAAGACTTTTGGCAGCATTGATAACTGGAGCTGTCTGGCTTCTTCAAGCTCTTTTGTTTTCCTATCATTCTCAATTTGAATAGCTCGTTTCTCAGCTTCAGTTGCTTTTAATCGTAATTCGTTTTCTCTTAGTTTTGTTTTTTGCTCACGTCTATTAATTTCAAACCTTCTGACTCCATATAAAAAACCAAGAAAAGAGACTATGTAAATTGCGTATGCAATATTAGTTCTCCACCAGGGTGGAGTTACTTCAATAAAGAGAGATTTTCCTGCATCATTCCATACTCCATCATTGTTAGATCCTGTTACCAAAAGATTATAATCACCAGGAGATAAATTCGTGAATGTTACGGAGTGATTACTACCAAGCTGAATCCAGTTTTCATTAAAGCCCTCTAATTTATATCGATATCGATTCTCCTTATTCTCGTAATAACTTAGCGCAGAAAATTCAATTGTTACAATATTGTCTTTATATGTCAACAAAATGCTCTCTTTTTCTGAAATACCCTTTTCAATTATTGGTTTTCCTTCTTCATCATCAGTGTTATACCGCAAATAATTAGTATATACTATTGGTGGCACATAGCTGTTTTCTTTGATACTATCAGGGTGAAATACATTAAAGCCGTTAGGTCCCCCGAATAATAGTCGTCCAGTCTTATTATCTTTTGCAAATGCATTTTGATTAAACTCATTTCCTTGCAAACCATCTTCAAGATAATAGTTCTTAAAGGTTTCACTTTCAGGATTAAATTTTGACAAACCATCATTGGTACTTACCCAAAGATTTCCGCGGTTATCTTCTACAATTCCATATACAAAATTGTTTGCCAGTCCGTCCTGAATATCGTAATTAGTAAAATTGTTTTTTGATTTTAAATATTTACTTAACCCCTTGGTTGTACCGATCCACATTACGCCTTTACTATCCTTAAATACCCTGATTATATTATTGTCACTGATACTTGTTGAATCGTTTGGAATATTCTTAAAATGACTAAAAGTTTTATTATCTATGTTTAATACATTAATTCCTCCCCCAAATGTTCCAATCCAAAGATTGCCTTCGCTATCGAATTCTAATGACCAGGTTGCATCTGAACTCAAAGAGGTCGTATCATTTTCCCTGGATCGGTAGTATGTAATCTTTTTTGTGTTCCGATCAAGCTTATTAATACCACCAGCATATGTTCCTATCCAAATATTCCCGTCATTATCTTCGACGAGAGCATATACTCGATTATCTGAAAGAGTATTGGGATCTGATGGATCATTAACGTAATGAGTAAAATTACCTTTGATAGGATCAAATGCATCTAAACCGCTGCTATAAGAGCCTATCCATATAGTTCCGGTTTTATCTTGCAATAATGTCTGCACGGAGTTATTTATTACACTATTTGGATTCAGAGGATCATGCATATAATGAGTAAAAATTTTACTGGTATGATTAAATTTGTTTAATCCTCCGTCTTTTGTTCCTATCCAGTAATTTCCATTTCTATCTGTCAGCATTGAGAAAACAATATTGTCATTTAGACTATTATCGTTCTCCGGATTGTGTATGTAATGTTCAAAGGCACCTGCTGAAGGATTGAAAAAGTTGATACCACTTAAATTTGTACCAATCCAAATTAAGCCACTTCGATCTTCATGAATAGAAAAAACAAAATTATCATTAATACTTGACGGGTCGTTCGGATCGTTTTTATAATGAATGAAAGTATTGGTTCCCGGATCAAATCTGTTAAGCCCTCCCCTGACTGTTCCGATCCATAAAAATCCTTGTGAATCTTCATAAAGAGGCCACACCCAATTATCGCTTAAACTATTCGGATTATCCGGATCATTCCTGTAATGAATAAATTTTCCTGTCCTTTCATCAAGTCTATCTAAACCATTGTAAGTCGCAATCCATAAATTTCCGGAACGATCGCGTAAGATAGAATAAACCTTGTCATCACTTAGACTAAACGGATCTGAAGAATTATGCATAAATGACGTATTTTCACCAGTATTGGAGTCCAGACGATTTAAACCCGTTCCACTGCCAAGCCCACCAGTCCAGACTATCCCTGAGGGTTCTATTAACAAAGCCCCAACCGTGCTTACAGTTACTCTTTGTAAATTGATACTATCTTTATTTACAACCCGAAACGATTCTAATCTGGGATTATACCTGTGAAAAGCACCACTCTGGGTTTCGAAATAAAGCGTTCCTGAATCATCTTCATAAATTGAAAAGATAAAGTTATCAGTTAAGCTGGTAGTATCTGATGGAAGGTTTTTAAATACTTTGAAGTTATAGCCATCAAATCTATTAAGACCATCCTGTGTTCCAAACCACATGAATCCACTTCTATCCTGTAAAATGCAGGTTACAGAACTCTGCGATAAACCATCCGCAATAGTTAAATGACTAAAAGAGATACGTTCCTGAGATATGGTTTCCGTGAGAAAAGTAAAGAATGAAAGTACAAATAACAGGATCACCCTGAGCATAACTTAAATCCTGATGAAAATTAAAATATTATATCCATAGAGATGAACTAAAGATATTGCATAATTAAATTTTAATATAATAGAGTCATCTCTAAAAAGAAATAGCCCCCGACCTCGGTTTGAAATCGGGGACTAAAGGAATTTTACTTCATCAGTATCATTTTCTTTGTTGATACAAATGAACCACTAATAATTCTATAAATATATATACCGCTGGCAAGCTGATTCGCATTCCAATTAATATTGTAATAACCCGCCTCCATTTCCTGATCTACCAAAGTGGTAACCAAGTTACCTAATATATCATATACCTTTAAACTTACATAGTTTTTCTCAGGTAACTGATAGTTTATTGTTGTGCTTGGATTAAACGGATTCGGATAATTCTGATCCAGTCCATATTCAGCTGGAATTAAATCAGTACTTTCTTCACCACTCTGTTTCCTAAGATTTGCACCCATTACGTTCATAGAAAATTTCCAGGCATTCGTCAGGTGGTTAAAAATATAAACGTAGTTATTTTGTTTTGCATCATCTAATGCTTTACCTAATTCTGAGTTTGCATTTTTAAGTAACTGCTCACAATTTGAAACCTGACAGGCACCTGGTAGTTCAGCTTCATCCCGCACAATAACAGCCAACTTGTACGAACCCTCGATTAAATAAGAAAGTGAAAGATCAATTTCACTGCCGAAATCAGGGCTACTTATATATGAGTAAATGTCATTAACTGCTGAAGTTACCTTATCGTAAAAGCTTAGACCCTTATTTGTCTTTAAATGATTTCCATCATTTTCAAAATATGTGAGAGCTGTTGAAAGAAACGAAATAGCATCATTAATATCCTTTTTCTCTTTGCTACTCAAACTGCAATTTTTATTAGAAGGACAATACTGCTCCATTATAGCAACTAGTTCATCCCGAGCCTTTTGGATATAGGCTTTACCGGTAAACTCTGTTGGTTCCTCATAAGGTGAAACATAAAAGGAATGTTCGGTAGTAATTAAATACTGGCTATTTCTAATGTTACCATTGGGAACATTATCCGAGGCAATGACATCAACATCATAATTACCTAACACTATTGTTTCCAGGGTTAACGTATATACACCATCTCCAATATGTGTTAAAGGACCAACAACAATTTGACCATCTGGAGCAGTAACCTGTATACCAATTAAAGCATCGGTAACCGGTTCACCAACAGTTTTTGTATCATCACCAGTCTCACTTGACTCACCACCCTGTCTGAGAGTTCCAGTAAAGACAACTTCCTCAGGTATTGGATTATTATTTTGATCATTGGTTAAAATGTATCTTTCCTGATCAGTAAAGAATTCTAGCACCAAATCGGCTTCATTAGCCATATAAACTCTCAAGGGTTCCGTAGTGTCAGGTTGTGTTACTTCTAATATTGCGTATTTCCAGGCACCGACTCCAGGATTATTTACCTTGAAAAACTTATAAGGTTTATTGAATTGTGAAATACCATGATAACCATCGAAGAATTCAACACCATACTCGGGGAATGATTGGTAATTATCCTCGGTAATTGCACCCGGAGGAAGGACCGGATTATTTTCATCAAAAGTGACACCCGGAGGCAATACTACAAGGTCATATTCGCTTCCTTGCCATTGCAGACCTAGTTCAAGAGTTCCACCCTGCCACTGGAGTCCACCTTGCCATTGCAGACCACCCTGCCATTGCAGACCACCCTGCCACTGCAATCCACCTTGCCATTGCAATCCACCCTGCCATTGTAGTCCACCCTGCCATTGCAGACCACCTTGCCATTGAAGACCACCCTGCCATTGCAATCCCGGATTGTCGGCAAAATATTCACTTGTAATCTCCTCAGATAGGTAAGAAATCTGTACACCAAGTAAACGAAGCCATATAATATTTGTGGCAGCACCTATTTCTGTAGTGCTTGCCATTTCGTAATACTCTCCCTGAGTTTCATCGGCTAGCCAGCTCATCAAGTCCTGACTTTCATTCAAACCTTCAAATCCAAATGTAAAAATTCTTATACCTGGATCAATATTCAGTTCGGTAATTAGTGAGAATGGAGAGACTTCACCTGCACTGAATAAAATTATTATCTTCTTGTTAGGCGAGGAAGAAGAAAACAATTGTTCAGCTGCTATTATTCTTTCTGCAAGATTTCCAGTCCCATTCGGCTCCAGAACATTTAGAGCATTTAGTTTGGAAGTAAAATCATCTCCAAGATTTTCTGTAACTGAACCGTTTACCCATCCCACATTATCGCCAAGCCTTAATTTATACACAAGTTCCATAGCAGCACTTTGTGAAGGGACGAAACCGTTGAGAATATCAGTAGATGTAAAATTAGTTGTACCATCGAAGACAAATACAATATCATAGTAAACATCACCAAGATTATCATAGATATAGTTTATTCCGCCTATATCATATTTTGTAATATCCAATTGATTAGGGAACCATTCTGGATCGGAAGAGCCAGGATGCAATGTATTTTTGTAAGTTTCACCATTAGCAATGCGACCATACATTGTAGCCAGCTGGTTATTATTTTTCATTTCCAGTATGTAACTAAAATCACCGGGATTATAAAGATCAGCTAATCCAGAGTAATGACCTATTTCATGTGTAGCAACATTCTGAACATCCAGAGCATCTGGATCACCTGCGGTGTCCCAATAAAAATGTTCACCGGTAACGAGAGAAACAGGATCGCCATTGAAAGCTATATCTATATCAATCAACTCACCGTTCAATACGTTATATCTGGTTCTGGTTATAGCAACAACGTTTGTAGGAGCTTCAGTTATTGTTTCCCATTCACTGGTAGTGGGAATCCAAACGATGTTATTAATCCCGTCAGCGTTTCCACCCCATACTTCAGAATTTGGATAATAGTTTCTTGTATAATTTATTTGTTCCAAAGCACTCCAGGTATTAAAACCATTTTGCACCTCATCATCATAACCCAAATTTACTACTGAATTCGCCACCTGATAATCACCATATCCATCCTGCCAATGGAGCGGAATTCCGGCAAGAGTAGTATTAACTAAATAATGGTCACCCTCATCTGTTGCTCTTTCAATAGATGTAGAAAATTCAGAAGTGCTTAGCGGATTACCATTTATGTCGAGCCTTGTTGCGGTAGCGCTAACTACTTCTCCATCCGACTCGGGGAGAACGGCATCTTTAAGATTTGCAAGAAAATCTGCATTCCCGGTTATATCAAAATCATCAGCGGTTAACTCTATCTCGCCTATGAAACGCTTTCCTTCTCTGGTATTACTTGTAGTTGAATTTGCAAAAAACTGAATTTTATAATTGTCGGGATTGCTGGTAAGATTTCCAGATATTGCTGTCCCTCCCTTAATTTCAGGCAAGGCTGTTGCATCCTGCCAGGTGTACATAATGTTTAGCACTGGATATCCTTGGGAATCATTTGTCCCGGCAGCTAACTCAATTCCCAGAGTAGTATTATCATAAATGGAATTATTTAGTATTGAATTGTTGCTACCGGACTGGACAAAAACACCAGAGCCAGTGTTATTAAAAATATTCTGATTACTTATATCATTATTGCTTCCATTTACAACAAGCCCATTGCTTGAATTATTTACTATTGCATTTGAATCTGAAAGAGAAAAATTGGAAGTGTTTAATGATATACCAAAGGCCAGATTTCCTGTAACAGTGTTTCCGGTTAAGCTGGCAGTACTATTTGAAATAGAAATACCGCCCAGACTATTTGTTCCGACTACATTATTTGTTAATTGATTCCCTGTACCGGCAGTTACAGATATTCCGAGACCGGAGTTGTTTGCAAACGAATTATCAGTTACTGTGTTATTATTTCCATTAATCATCAATCCATCGCTTGAATTACCAGAAACAGTATTCCCGGAAAGAGCATTATCATTTGAAGCATTTAATGAGACGCCAAAAGCTAAATTTCCGGCAATTGTATTTCCCGTGAAACTTGAAGTACTATTTGTTAGATAAATACCACCCAGAGTATTTGTACCGATTGAATTAGTGCTGAATTGATTTCCTGTGCTGCCATTTGAAGAAATACCAAAGCCCGAGTTTCCGGTAACAGTATTTCCTTCAAAATTGTTAGCATTAGCACTAGTAATGGATATGCCAGTTCCTGTGTTCAGGGTGATTGTATTTAGTGTTATGCTGCCTGTGCTGTTGGTTACGGAGACGCCACCACCATTGTTCGTTTCAATAGTATTGTTAGATATTTGATTTCCATTAGTATTAACTAGTGATATTCCATAACCCGAGTTTCCATATATATTGTTGCTTACAGAAGAGCCGATCAGATTATTTCCTGCACCCGCAGTAATAGAAATACCATCACCGCTAGAATTAGCTATGACATTACCATTAATATTATTTCCTGCTGAGCTAATCAATATTCCGGCTATTTGATTTGATTCAATAATATTACCACCTACAGAAGAAAGAGTTAAGCTGTAGCCAGAAGTATTATTAATTGAAAGTCCACGAATAGTGCTTCCACCCCCGGCAATATTAATGCCTCCGAATGTACCATTTACCTGAATAAGAGGTGACCCCGAATATCCGCTTTGAGTAGTTGCATTTAAATAAACTTGTTCGGTTATTACAGGTAATTCTGTTCCCGGTTGAATTACAAAGGGTGCGGATCCGGGAATGTAGAAATAAATTGTTTGACTTCCGGATAGAGCATTTGCTTCTTGAATTGCAGCTCTAAGTGTAACTTCGCCATTACCCGCATCTGCAATACCATCGCCTGGAAATAAGTCAGGTAAATCACCAGTAGAGTTAACAACTATGAAAGGCGGATGCTTGCTGTTTACTATCTCATCAATATTATAAATTCTAAGGTGGTTATTATAACTCGATCTATCTTCAAGTAATTTAATGCCGCCGAAATAAGAAAATTCCGTAAAGGACCAGCGACCATTTAAATAAGGTGCCAGCGACTGTGGAAAATTTTCTGAAGGATTGCCATTACCGCCTGAACCATTAATATTATTGGCGCCTAAAGCTATTCTCCAGATTCTCACTTCGTCCATTAAACCTCTGAAAGTACCTTCATCAGATTTTCCGATATATATTCCTCCACTCCCTGAGGGATGACCGTTACCCAGAGTAACTCCTGTCTGGTCAACCATATCCCCGTTATAATAAAGCTTCAGAGTTTGTCCATCATAGGTTGCTGCTAAGTGAATCCAGGAAAAAGCAGGAATTGGAAGTTCATTTACAGTACTCACCATTCCTGCACCACCGCCAATGGTAAAATATGCTACCCTATTTTCTATATAAAGTGAAAAAGTTTCATATCCGTCATCGAATGCTCTGTAAACGATTGGCATTTTTACACCTGGGTTTTCACCTATAAGATATACCCAGGCTTCGACAGATATACTATCATTAGCGAAAGATGGATTGTCAAAGTACTGATATGCGGATTGGTCAGCATCCGAGGTTATCGGATTGCCGTCAATCATCTCGGCATAACCTGACTCACCGTTAAAGACGTAAGAGTTATTATTATTTTGTGCAAAAGTGCTTTTGTATGTAATTAAAATTGTAATTAAAAATGCGAAGTAAAATATTCTATTTATAAAATTCTTCATTTTATCCTCTGATATTTTTTGTGAAGGTTTCGATTGCAAAATTGATATTAGTCATTTAAATAGCTTTTAATTTGTGCTTTAAGGGAATTGATTTGCACATTTGAAGTCGTAACCTTCTCCCCGGTTTTAAAATCGTTGATGACACTGATTTTTCCGTTTATTCCATTGTAAACTTTATAGTCGGCACTCTTCTCATCCTTCTTCAGGAAGACCAGGACATCTTCTTTATCCTCAAACCGGGGCATATGAGAATATTTCTCCCCTATTTCACCAACCTCTCCACCAGGGTACTTCACCGTCACAGTGTTTCCAGTACCGATTCCTTTTATGTATTCGTCAACCTGGATGGTTGCTTGAGTATAAATTTTTGTTTTGTTCTCATTCCAGCTGGATGCCTGCTGGGTAACTTTGCCAGTGAGAATGACATCTGCACCAGTTGATAACTCCTTTAGCTCAGTGTCAACCTGCTGAGAAAAAGTATTTAGGTAAAGTCCACAGAAAATCAAGAGTACATAAAGCAAATATCTTTTAGTCACCTGCATAAAGTGATCCTTTCTTAAAGAATAAGTTGTTTAATAATTTTGTTTTAAATTTATATTGGTAAGTAGGCGGAGTGTCTAATTCCGAAATTACTTTTCAGTTATTTACAGAAATAAATTAAGTTATGATTCTTAACCCTTATTAAGTTTTAGTTGACTTAATTTTATGTAGATATAAATATTTTATAAATATTTACTATCCTTAATCGACATTTAATTCCCTCAATACTATAAAATTAGTTCTTTTTCAAAGGAATTATAAATGTGGATATGTGATAATAGACTATTTTCTAATATGATACAAGTATCATTTGTAATTATTTTGTTAATAAATGATTAACAGTCTTAGCAATTTTTATTTGCTTTTATGAATAATTTGTATGATTGAAAGCATTAATGCCTTAATTAAATGTTAAAGATCATCAGGACAGTATAGATTTAATTATTTAAATAATATGTATTAAATTTTATATGTTTATCTATAAATAATGTAAATATTCCGGGAAGCATCGTTATGAAAGTTTCAACTCATATTAAAGACAGATACGTAATTCTTAAATTTGAAAATGATAAGATTACGGGTTATGAGGCACAGGAGTTCCAAGAATCCCTACTGAATTCTCTGGAAAAGAACTTTAAATTTATTATTGTTGACCTGTCTGCGGTGACATTTATTTCAAGCTGGGGAATCGGAATGCTCATACATGGATTTACAACAACAAAAAATAGAGGTGGTGAATTTAAAGTTGCTTGCCCGGCAGATACCGTTCTCTCGGTCTTTGAAAAAGTAAAGATTGATAAGGTGTTAAACATTTACAACAGTCTTGATCAGGCAATGTCTTAGAAATGATTGTCAGGACTTAAAGGTTACTGGGATCCCTGTGCTAATCCAGCCAATTATTTTTTATTAATACATTCTCCTTAAAAAGATTATATGTTTTAACTGATAAAAGATTCAAAATCCAAGCAGCTTTATCGCCATCCCGCAAAGAAGTATTAATGCTCCGGCTATTATGTGCATATAATTTTCTAACTTTTTGAACAGGAGCAATTTAATTCCGTAAACAGATGTCAGGACAATCGTAAGCATTGTTATAATAGTAATTACGCCGAAAACACTCGTAGCAAGAACCAATGCATAAGTATTCCTTGTCGCCGCCGGATACATTAATATTGGTATCAGAACTTCACAGGGACCCAAAACGAAAATTGTAAAAAGTATCCAAGGAGTCAGGCTTTTCTTTTCAACATTATGCGGATGAGCATGTTCCATATGATGAATATGTTCATGTGTGTGCATTGTTCCATTAGAATGCAAGTGGATGTGGGTGTGAGGATTCTTTTTATATGCCTGTCTCAGTCCCCATATCATATATACCAAACCAAAACCAATTAGCAGCCATCCGGCAATTTCCCCTCTTACTGATTCAATTACTTCCAATTTGTCTATGGCAATCCCGAATCCAATTCCAATAAATCCAATAATTATTGAACCGAGCACATGACCAACACCGCAAGCGGTTGTGACTAGAGTAGTTTTTTTGATAGACCAATCCCTGGCCTTTGCCATTACAATAAAAGGAATGTAATGATCGGGACCTAGAATTGTATGAATAAAACCTAAAGAGGCGGCTGTAAATGTAAGAATAGAGATTTCATTAAACATATAAATCACACTTTAGGAATGATCTTCCGGGCTTAATTTTTCAGTATTCAGACTTTTCTGGTTTTTCTTATAAGAAAATTCGTATATTATTTGACAATTAGCAAGAATTTCATGGTAAATAATATAACTATGCATGAACTTTCAGTTGCACAGGAAATTTTGGGTATTGTTAACCAATATGTACCTGAGCCCAGGTCAAATAGTATAAAATCAGTAAAAGTCCGAATCGGTAAGTTAAGCAATATCTTAACAGACTCCCTCATATTTTGCTTTGAAGCTATAACAGGCGACACCCCGCTAAAAGGTACAAAGCTCGAAATCATTGAAACCCCGGTAAAAATTAGTTGTGCTTTTTGCAGGAAGGAATCTGAGATTGAACCACCGATCTTTGCTTGTCCGGACTGTGGACATAACCAGATAAGAATAATTTCCGGAACTGAATTACGGGTTGATGAAATTGAACTATTTGATGAAGACAATTCCGTCTCTGATTTTCAGAGCCGAGACAAGGAGCACAAATGAGCGTAATTACTGTTGAAAGAAAAGTATTAGAAAAAAATGATGCTATTGCTCAGCAGAACAGGGAGTCATTTAAGAAAAAAAATCTTTTTTCAATAAACCTTGTTAGTTCACCGGGTTCCGGTAAAACCAGTATCGTTGAAAGGACTATTTATTTCTCCAAAAACAAATTTGGGATTGCAGTTATAGAGGGTGACGTGCAGACAAGCCTTGATGCAGAAAGAGTAGATGCTTATGGTGTTCCCGTAGTTCAAATAGTTACCCAAGGTGCTTGCCATCTTGAGGCAGGATTGGTGAGGGATGCTTTCAGACAAATTGAAAAAAATGATTTTGAGGTACTGTTCATAGAAAATGTTGGTAATCTGGTTTGCCCTGCCGGTTATGATCTTGGTGAGGATCTTAAGGTTGTAATTGTCAGCACGACTGAAGGTGATGACAAACCTTTAAAGTATCCTGCAATGTTCAGGAATGCCTCTGCATTAATTATTAATAAAATTGATCTGGTTCCTCACTTAAACTGCTCTTTGGAAATCCTGGAGAAAAATTCCCTTTCAATTAATCCGTCATTAAAAATATTTAAAACTTCCTGCACCACTGATGAAGGAATTACGGAATGGTGTGAATGGATCGAATCTAAAATAAAAAGATAATTGAGCATACGTCTCCACATAGCAGTCAGGGGTGCGGTCCAGGGCGTTGGGTTTCGTCCTTTCATTTACAGACTTGCCAATGAGTTAAATCTAAAAGGTTATGTGCTGAATAATTCTAATGGAGTATTTATCGAGGCAGAAGGTGAGGAACCAATCTTAAAGATTTTTCTTTCAAGAATTGAAACAGATAAACCCGGGATATCAGTGATTACAAGTCTGGAACATTCCTTCCTTGATCCTATCGGTTATAAAAAATTTGATATAAGAAAAAGTAAACAAGCAGAGGATGTATCTGCAATTATTTCACCCGACCTTTCCGTATGCAATGATTGTCTGGAAGAAATGTTCGATCCAGGTGACCGAAGATATTTATATCCTTTTATTAATTGTACGAATTGCGGTCCGAGGTTTTCGATTATCAAAAAGCTCCCCTATGATCGTCAAAACACATCAATGAAAAATTTTAAAATGTGTCATAATTGCAAAGAAGAATATGAAAATCCGCTTAACAGAAGATTCCATGCACAACCAAATGCCTGCCCCGATTGCGGGCCACAATTATTTCTCTGGGATGAAAAAGGAAATGTGATTTCTGAAAAGCAATCTGCACTAAAACAGACGGTCAGTTTGATTCAACATGGAAAAATAATTGCTTTGAAGGGACTGGGAGGATTTCAGCTAATTGTAGACGCAACAAACGATGAAGCAGTGAAAGAATTACGAAAGCGAAAACACCGTGAAGAAAAACCTTTTGCAGTAATGTTTTCTTCTATAAATCAAATTAAAGATGTTTGTCAAGTTTTGAATAGTGAAGAAAGAGTCCTTTGTTCCACCGAGTCTCCTATTGTGTTACTGAAGAGAAAATCCGAAACCATAAATCCGAAATTCGAAATTTCACAAAATGTAGCTCCGGACAATCCTTATCTTGGAGCGATGCTTCCTTATACACCGCTGCATCATTTATTAATGGAGGAGCTGAAAGTTCCAATTATAGCAACCAGCGCTAATCTGTCTGAAGAGCCAATTTGTATTGACGAGATTAATGCATTTGAAAGATTAAATGGAATCGCTGATTATTATCTTATCCACAACAGACCGATTGTTCGTCATGTTGACGATTCGATTGTCCGTATAATTATGGATCGTGAAATGGTTATGAGACGGGCAAGAGGATATGCACCGTTGCCGGTAACAATTGATAGGAAATATGATAGTTTAAAAGAAAATACTGTGTTAGCTGTTGGCGCCCACTTGAAAAATACAATTGCTTTGAAAAAGGGAAATAATGTTTTTATCAGTCAGCATATTGGTGATCTATCAAATGAAGAATCTAACAATACATTTAAAAAAATTATAGATGACTTTAATATACTTTATGATGCTGATCCGAATAAAATATTAAGCGATCTCCATCCAGAATATATCTCCACAAAGCATGCGATTCATTTGAGCAAAGAGATTGAGCAAGTCCAGCATCATTATGCACATGTTGCAGCATGCAGATTTGAGAATCAGGTTGAAGGAGAAGCGCTTGGTGTTTCCTGGGACGGAACTGGTTATGGATTAGATGGAACCATTTGGGGAGGAGAATTTTTTCTAACTGATGATAATTCTTACAAACAATATGCTCGGCTGAGAAATTTTACGCTTCCCGGTGGAGAAAAAGCAATAAAAGAACCAAGACGCTCACTAGCGGGAATATTATTTGAAATTAATGGCATTTCCTTCATTACTGAGTTCAATGATTTAATTGGAAATAAATTCACCTCGGCTGAAATCGGTATTTTTTTAAATATGCTGACAAAAAAAATTAATTCTCCGATTACTTCAAGTGCAGGAAGATTATTTGATGCTGTTTCATCATTGCTATGTGTTTGCGATAGGACAAACTATGAAGGTCAGGCGGCGATGATGCTTGAGTTCAAGGCTGATTCTAATGAAGCTGGATCCTATTCTTTCAGTGTAAAGGAATTAAATAAATTTCAGGCAGAGGATAATGAGCCTTTGGTTCAGATTGTAGACTGGCAGCCAATTATAATTTCAATAATTAATGATTTAAGAAAAGATATCGTCCCTTCTATTATTTCAGCCAGGTTTCATAATACACTTGCTGAAGTAATACTTGTAATGCTAAAAAAGTCGGGCATGAGTAAAGTGGTTCTTAGTGGAGGATGTTTTCAGAACGCCCTGTTAACGGAAAGAACTATAAGTTTGCTGCAAAAAAATAATTATCAGGTTTATTGGCACCAGCGCATCCCCCCAAATGATGGTGGAATTGCACTGGGACAGATTGCTGCCCACCTGATGAAACATAATCTTCCAAAAGAAAATGTAATTGAGAATCAACCAGTAAAGGAGATAGGGTAATGTGTCTCGCCGTTCCCGGAAAAGTTGTTTCAATTGATGAAACCAATCCTGAACTTAAAATGGCTAAAGTAAATTTCAGCGGAGTTTCAAAAGAAGTTTGTATTCAATGGCTTCCCGATGTTAATATCGGCGATTACGTCCTGGTTCACGTTGGATTTGCACTAAATAAAATAGATGAAAAAGATGCGCAGGATACCCTTAGAATCTTAAGAGAGATGGGTGATATTGATGAAGACAATCATTAATCGGGTTTGAAAGTTTAATGAAATACTTAGATGAATTCAGAGATGGAAAAGCCGCACGGAAAATATCCGCGGAGATACAATCTTTGATCTCCAAACCCTGGCAGATAATGGAAATTTGCGGAGGTCAAACGCATTCAATTTTAAAATATAACATTGAAGAGCTGTTACCTGAAGAGATCACACTTATTCATGGTCCTGGTTGCCCCGTTTGTGTAACCCCGCTTGAACTTATAGATAAGGCAATATCTATTGCTCAGAGAGAAGATGTGATCTTCACTTCATTTGGAGATATGCTGCGCGTGCCGGGTTCAAAGCACGATCTGCTGAGCATAAAAGCAAAAGGTGGGAATGTGAAAATGGTTTACTCCCCTCTTGATGCCGTTAAGCTGGCTGAGAATAACCCCGATAAAAAAGTTGTCTTCTTTGCTGTGGGATTCGAAACTACTGCACCGGCAAATGGGATGTCAATCATCGAAGCAAAAAGGAAGGGATTAAAAAATTATTCTATTCTTTGCTCACACGTCCTGGTTCCACCTGCTATTGAGGCTCTTCTTTCATCCGGGAATAATAAGGTTCAGGGCTTTCTGGCAGCGGGTCATGTCTGTACAGTTATGGGTTATGAGGAATATTTACCAATTGCTAAAAAATACAAAGTACCAATTGTTGTTACTGGCTTTGAGCCGATCGATATTTTACAGGGAGTACTATTAACAGTAAAACAACTTGAAGAGGGAAAGTCTGAAGTACACAATCAATACAGCCGGGTAGTTACCAAGGAAGGCAACACTGCTGCACAAAAATTACTGGAAGAAGTTTTTGAAAAAACAGACAGAAAGTGGCGAGGTATTGGCTCGATTCCTTTAAGTGGCTTTAAACTCAGAGAGGAATATTCTGATTTCGATGCTGAAAAAATATTCAACGTAGAGTATATAGAAACTGAAGAGTCCCCTCTTTGCATTGCAGGTGAGGTTTTACAGGGTATAAAGAAACCTATTGAATGTTCCGCATTTGGAAAAGAGTGTTCTCCTGAACATCCGCTCGGTGCACCGATGGTTTCAACCGAAGGTGCATGTGCAGCTTATTTTCATTACGGGAAGGTTAATAAGGAAAAGACCGTCATTGCAAATCCTTGATTTATTTGAATGATTCAATCTTATTAGCTTTGAGATTGCTTCGCTATGCTCGCAATGACAATAATAAAATATGAAACAAAAAACTGAAATAGATTTTTCTGCAGGTCTCGGCTGCCCAATTCCTAAAAGTGATTATGAGCATGTACTTCTTGCTCATGGCGGCGGAGGTACACTTTCTCATCAATTAATAAGTAAACTTTTTTTCTCACAGTTTGATAACGATATTTTAAGTGAGCAACATGATAGTGCAATCATTAAAATTAACAAATCACGACTTGCATTTACAACTGATTCATATGTTGTTCAACCAATTTTTTTCCGCGGTGGGAATATTGGCGAGCTGGCCGTAAACGGAACTGTAAATGACTTAATCGTCTCCGGCGCAAAACCTATTTATATTTCCACTGGATTCATAATTGAAGAGGGGCTACCAATTGAGGATCTCTGGAAGATCGTTCTATCAATGAAAGATGCCGCTAAAAAATCCGGGGTAAAAATTGTTACTGGTGATACCAAGGTTGTTGACAAAGGTAAGGGAGATAAGATTTTTATAAACACTTCCGGTCTTGGAATTATCAGTGAAGAAATTAATATTTCGCCTAAAAGATGTGTTCCTGGTGATAAAATTATTTTAAGTGGAAGAATTGCAGATCACGGAATTGCAATTATGTCAGCTCGTGAAGGA
>Ga0209536_100002067_pt1 | contig 32723 bp, 34 predicted proteins | sample DeeMarSeWOR28_12_FD_187461 | JGI IMG/M metagenome (GOLD analysis project Ga0209536, IMG submission 187461) | Marine sediment microbial communities from White Oak River estuary, North Carolina - WOR-2-8_12 (SPAdes) (version 2) | ecosystem: Environmental > Aquatic > Marine > Intertidal zone >... | reverse complement strand
CATCATAATATGCCCAGGAACCCGGGAAGACCGGTCCGTGTGCAAGTGTTGCCTGACCATCATTGAGCTGGGTGATGATGCGTTGGCGGTCGATGCCCATCATCAGGGCGCGCCTGATCTCAACATCCTGGAAGAAAGGAACCTGTGGATTATCCAGGTTCAAGAAGATGATTGAGAGCAGAGGTATCTGCCCCGAGTGCATATTCAGATCGGGTTCGGCTAATGCCTGTGGAAGAATTTCATTGGAGACATGGCTGATGCCAAGCACTTCATTTGCCTGGTAAGCTTCGATAGCTGATTCTGGATCTGGGTAATATTTGAAGATAAAGCGTTCGATAAAGGCTGGTTCGTGGTAATAATCTTCAAAGGCGGTCAACTCCACCCCGGAGATTTGATCACCATCAACCTGGAAGCGATCGAATTGGTATGGACCGCTGCCTACAGGTTGTAAATTGAAATCTGCATCGATGATTTCTTGTGCTGTGAAGTCGCCGAGTAAATGTTCTGGTAAGATTCCGAACGTGAGGTAATCCAGAAAGGGAGCATATGGTTCAGGCAGGATGAATTGGAGCGTATATTCGTCCAATTGTTCGGTTTCGATGTCTTGCCAGAGTTCACGTACATCTTCCGGGATGGGTAAGTCGTCGGAACGTAATAAATCGATGGTGAAGATCACATCGTCGCTGGTGAGCGGTTGCCCGTCATGCCAGACGGCATTCTCGCGGAGAGAAATGTTATAGGTCTGGCCGCTCTGGGAAATACCCATGGATTCAATCAGATCGTTTACGGGGAGCCCGCGGTCATCAAAGCGCAGCAGGCTGCTGAAGATTAAGCGATTGATGTCTTGGTCAACAGGATTTGTGTAATCCAGTACTGGATTTAGGCGATTGAACTCGCCAATTAATGCCTCTGAATAAATACCCCCGGTGGAAGGCCTTACCTCTGGAGTTGCAGGCAGTAGGCTGGGTTGTTGCCTTAAAAGCAAAAATGCTATTGCACCAAGGGCAACAACGACGATCACGATCTGCCAGATTAATTTTCTCATTGGCAACAAAAAAGGGCGTTCACCGGCCGGGCCGTGAATCGCCCATCATTCGGCGAAATATCGGGATGAACTTCTTTTCCTGCAAAAGCTATCCGGTTAACACGACTGTGGTTATAGCCAATCCAAAGAAGACAACGCTAAGCCCAATGGTGATCCTGAAAAGGGTTTTCTCAACACCCCTCCGGGCAGTAAAGACTGCTCCAGTATCGCTGCCACCGAGACCGCCCAATCCAGCACCCTTACTCTGTAAGATGACGCTAACTATCAAGGCAATTGAAGTTATAATCATCGCGATATCCAAATATCTTTCCACACAAGCCTCCGCGAAATTCTGTTCTTAGCAGGCGGATTATACCTTTCGTTATTTGTTTCGTCAAATCATCACATGAATGAAATATTAATAAACCTTCATATGCATACCACGTACTCCGATGGGTCCGGGTCGCATGCCGATATTGTAGAAGCTGCCCTGGAGAGCGAGCTAGATGCAGTTATAACCACGGATCATAACGTCCTTGTTAATGGTCCCGCCGGGTATTACCATGCTGGTGATCGCAGGGTGCTGCTGTTGGTCGGGGAAGAGATCCACGACCAGGCAGCGAACCCCCAAAAAAATCACTTGCTGGTTTTTGGCGCTGGGCGGGAATATGCGAAACTTGCAGAGGACACTCAGCGTTTGATAAACAGTGTTAATGAAGCTGGCGGGTTAGCCTTTATTGCTCACCCGGTTGATCCTGCTGCCCCAGCTTTCAATGAACCAGATATCTCCTGGGAGAAATGGGAGGTTAAACATTTTACCGGTATTGAGCTGTGGAATGCGATGTCGGAATTTAAATCGTTGATGAAGAGCTGGTTCAATGCGGTATTCTATGTCTATAACCCGCGATTGGTTGCCCGGGGACCTTTTCCTGCAGCGATTGAGCGTTGGGACCAACTTCTGGGGGGAGGAAAAAAGGTCGTAGCTATTGGAGGCTCGGATGCCCACGCTTTCAAGGTATCTCTAGGGCCGATTAGACGGACAGTTTTCCCCTATAAATTTCATTTCCAGGCTGTGAACACTCACCTCCTCATCCATGAACCATTGAATGGCGAATACAACCATGATCGTGCATTTATTCTCGAAGCACTCGCTCAGGGACACGCATTCATTGGCTACGACCTGCCAGCCCCAACCCGAGGTTTCCGATTTACTGCACAGGGAAAAGATCAAACAGCCTGGATGGGAGATGAGGTGACCCTCGATCAAGGTGTAACACTACAGATAAACCTGCCACAGCGCGCAGAATGTCGTCTGCTTTTGAATGGTAGGGTCATTAAAACTTGGACGAAAAGGGAAATTTGCAGTCAGATCACAACAGAACCTGGTGTTTACAGGGTCGAAGTCTACCTGAACTACTTGGGTATGAAAAGAGCCTGGATATTCAGCAACCCGATTTATGTAAGAGTATAATGTGATGCCTTGAACTGGCTAACCTTGATGGATTTATCGAACATGCTGAAAATCCATCCCAGTAAAGTATCAGGAACATTAATCGATTTCGTCGTTTTAGAGATTTTATGGAATTCAAACTTCAAGCCCCATTTCAACCAACAGGAGATCAACCAGAAGCGATCCGGCAGCTGGTCGAGGGGATCAATAACGGAATTCACGACCAGGTCCTGCTAGGCGCAACGGGAACGGGGAAAACCTACACCATTGCATCTGTTATTGAACAGGTTCAAAAACCAACCCTGGTAATGGCGCATAACAAAACTCTGGCAGCACAGCTTTATGCAGAATTCAAGGATTTCTTTCCTGAGAATGCGGTTGAGTATTTTGTCTCATATTACGATTATTACCAACCCGAAGCGTATGTGCCGCGCCATGATTTATTCATTGAGAAAGAAACCGATGTAAACGAAGAAATCGAAAGATTGCGGCTGGCTGCCACGACAGCCTTGATGTCGCGCAAGGATGTGGTCATTGTGGCATCCGTTTCTTGTATTTACGGTCTGGGTAATCCGGAAGCATATGGTCGGGTTGTCATTAACCTGGAGAGCGGCAATGTCTACCGGCGCAACTCTCTTCTAAGGCAAATGGTTGAGAGCCATTACGAGCGGAATGACATGGAATTACGACCGGGTACATTCCGGGTCAGGGGGGATACGTTGGAAGTGATCCCTGCCTACCAGGACAAATTTGGCTACCGGATCACTTTTTTTGGCGATGAAGTCGAACGGATCGTTGAATTTGACCCGATAACTGGTGAGCTGCGCCGTGAACTTCCTTCAATTGCTATCTACCCGGCCAAGCATTTCATCACGGAAGATGAAAAATTGAAGGCCGCGATTCGAGACATCGAAAATGAACTGGGTGAGAGGTTGGAGCACTTCAAGGCTGAAGAAAAATTGTTGGAAGCACAGCGACTCGAACAGCGCACGCTATATGACCTGGAAATGCTGAGAGAAGTTGGTTATTGTTCAGGCATCGAGAATTATTCCCGTCATATGGACCAGCGGGAGGCTGGTTCCCATCCCTGGACTTTGATGGATTATTTTCCAGGAGACTACCTGCTGGTGATTGACGAATCCCATATGACGGTACCTCAAGTTCGTGGCATGTTTAATGGCGATCGTTCTCGCAAGGAAGTGTTAGTAAATTACGGGTTTCGCCTGCCCTCGGCCCTTGACAATCGACCCTTGACCTTCGATGAATTTGAAGAGCACATGGGCTATACCGTATACACATCGGCTACCCCCGGTCCTTATGAACTTGGCAAAACCGACCGTGTTGTGGAACAGATCATTCGCCCCACCGGACTCGTTGACCCGCAAGTCGAAGTAAGACCCATTGAGGGTCAAGTTGATGATTTGATATCAGAAATCAGCCAGCGGGTAGAGCGTGGTGAGCGCACATTGGTTACAACGCTAACCAAGCGTATGGCAGAGAAACTTGCGGATTACCTGATGGAGATGGGGGTCAAAGTTCACTACCTACATTCTGAGATTGACACATTAGAAAGGGTTGGTATCCTGCGCGATTTGCGATTGGGTGTATTCGATGTGGTTGTTGGTATCAATTTGTTGAGGGAAGGTCTCGACTTACCGGAAGTCTCGCTGGTAGCCATCCTGGATGCAGATAAGGAAGGATTTTTGCGTTCAGACACTGCACTCATCCAGACGATCGGGCGAGCTGCTCGCCATGTGCATGGAAAAGTGATTATGTATGCCGATCGTGTCACGGATTCAATGGGCCGGGCTATCGAGGAGACAAACCGCCGGCGCGCAAAGCAGGTAGCTTATAACGAAGAACATGGCATTGAACCGGTGAGCATCATTAAACAGGTGCGTGACCTGACAGACCAGGTCGCGGTGCAATCAGTTGCTGAATCTAAGGCTCAGTACCGCATTGATGGCGCAGCCGGGTTACCCAAAGCAGAAATCCGGAAGCTGATCGTCGAGATGGAAAAACAGATGAAAGTGGCTGCGCAGGAGCTGGAATTCGAGAAAGCTGCTGTAATGCGGGATCAAATATTTGAGCTGCGCAGTATCTTGGCTGAAGAGTCAAACTTACCACCCTGGGAGAAAGTAAAACTCTTGGCAGGTGAGGATTGAGCTCGATCATGCCTGATTTTCGGACCCAGACTGATTAATAAGAAAAAATTTCTCAGCGTGTATATGCCCTCGCTGCCTGCTTGATTGAAGCGGGGTTTTAGAGCCGCATAAATGATCTCATCCACCCAGAATCTGGTGGGTGAGAATTATCCTTGCCAGACATCTAAATTCCAGCCAGCCACTGATATTCATACTGGAAAATCGAATGAGTTCGAGGCGATCGAATCAAGGCATGTATTGATCTTGCACCTGACCCCTTTATGGTTTCATCTCCAGGGACATTTGTCCTCTCAGAATGGCAGTGACTTGGGTTCGAGTTATCACTGAAAAATATTCATCTATCCTTCGAATGGTCTTCATGACTTCTTCACATCTCTGGGATATCCTATTTGCAGTTCGCTATAAAAATCTAAAAAGCTAATTGAATATCGAGGAGCCAAAATGAATAAGGTCTGGAAGGTTTTGAGTTTAGTAGGTATATTCGCATTGGTGTTTGGGATCACTGGCGTGGTTCTCGCCCAAACAGATGCACCCCAGGCAGATGAATATCCTGGATTCGGTCCAGGGATGATGGGCGGCAGGGGGCACTATGAAGGCGGCTTATCTTATGGTGATGCAGGTCCATACCATGATATTATGATGGAAAGTTTTGCGAAAGCACTTGGGTTGACATTATCCCAGCTGGAATCTCGTTTGGAGATTGGAGAGACGATGCGGGAGATCTTCGAAGCTGAAGGCGCTACCTGGGATGAGTTTGTTTCTATCATGAAAGAAGCCCGTTCCGCGAAGTTGGAGCAGGCTGTCGCAGATGGCACAATAACCCAAGAACAGGCTGATTTCATGAGTTCACGAGGTTGGGCTAGGGGTTTTGGCCAGGGATATGGCAGCTGTATCGCTGGTGGGATTGGTCGACCGCTGGGGAACCAAAGAGGACCTCAGGGCAGGTGGAATGCACCATAAGCCTCAGCACTTGACAAGTAGATAAATTCAATTGATCAATACCAGTGGGTAGTGGATAGCTTCTGCCCACTGGTATTGTATAATCACGAAAAATCGCCTGACATTATTAATGAATTTCACGGAATCAGGTCTGAAATATGCAAAGTATATTAATTATTGAAGATGAAATTGAGCTCTCCAAGATATTGAGTTCGTACTTGGAGAAGGCAAATTATCAGGTCATGACAGCTGAACAGGGTGATAAAGGTTTGGAGCTGTGGTCTGAGAAGAAGCCTGACCTGGTGATCCTGGATTTGAATCTACCAGGCATGGATGGTTTGGATATTGCGCGTGAAATTCGGCGCAAGGCAGATACACCGATCATCATGGTGACTGCAAGGGTGGAAGAGACAGATCGCTTGATCGGTTTGGAATTAGGGGCAGATGATTACATCACGAAGCCTTTTTCTCCCCGCGAGGTAGTAGCCAGGGTGCGAGCAGTTTTGCGCAGGGCTGGAACCACTCAGGAAAGCCAGGATGTGCTGCGTCTGGGATCGCTGGAAATTGACCGCTCGGGTCATGAGGTTGTGCGGGGAGACCTGAGAATAGATCTTACCCCAACAGAATTTAAGCTGCTCGAGGTAATGGCATCCCAGCCGGGAAGAGTCTTCTCCCGCCTGCAGTTGTTGGAGGCAACCCAGGATGACGTATATGAGGGCTACGAAAGAACTATCGACGCTCACGTAAAGAATCTCCGTGCCAAAATTGAACCAGATCCGCGGAATCCGATTTTTATCGAGACCGTATTTGGTGTCGGTTACAGGTTTTCAAAAGAGGTGGGATAATATTCCCCAGCAATAATATTTGATCAAAGAATATACCCTTTATGCGCTTGCGTTTGTTCATCTCGTTTATCTTGGTCGCGATCGTATCCATTCTCAGTTTCTTAATCCTTGTCAGGCAGGGTGCGATTCAGGAGGTGCGGACATACATGTTTCGCGGGGGTATGGCAGGACTTGATGATATTGTTACCGCATTAGAGGATCATTATCTACAAAATCAATCCTGGGCTGGCGCTGACCAACTCATAAGGACTGCTGGACCAGGGCAGGGAAATCGGCGCGGCAGTCAGGGAAATCCTGCTGGCATGGGCGGCATGATGGGGCAGAGCCTTTTACTGGTAGATGTTCAAGGGCAGGTCCTGGCTGATTCACGAAGTTCAAACACAGGCGATATACTGGATCGATCCCAATTGGAGCAGGCTATTCCATTACAGGTTGACGGCGTTACCTTCGGATATTTGGTCCATGAAGGGGGCAATGTTTTCACTTCGGGGGACGAAACAGAACTGGTTTCCCGTTTATCCAGGGCAGGATATATTGCGGCTGGCATCGCGATAGTTTTTGCCTTGTTGCTGGCGATCGTACTCAGCGCTCGTCTGCTCAAACCTGTCCGGCAGCTCACGCTGGCTGCTGAAGATCTGTCTGAAGGAGATTTGACCAGAAGAGTGTCCATCCAGGGGAGTGATGAGCTGGCTGTTCTGGGGCGAACCTTCAACGACATGGCAGATTCGCTCGATAATGCCGAGCAGAGCAGACAGGCTATGACTGCTGATATCGCGCATGAACTGCGCACGCCCCTGGCTGTACAGCGCGCCCAGCTGGAGGCATTGCAAGATGGCGTTTACCCCCCAACGGAGGAAAATCTTGCTGCACTCTTGGAACAAAATATTTTACTAACCAGGCTGGTTGCGGATTTACGGACCTTAGCCTTAGCAGATACTGGAGAACTGCGGCTTGAGAAAATACCTACTGACATTGGGAAATTAACTGCCAGGGCAGCAGAAAGGTTTAACCTTCAAGCAGCTGAGAGGGGTGTTGAAATTAAGTTTTTCCAGCATGGAAGCTGCCAAAAAATCCTGGTTGATCCTGGCCGGATGGAACAAATCATTGGAAATTTAATCTCCAATGCGCTGCGATATACGCCTGATAAAACCAAAATTCAGATAGCATTAAATTGTGATGTTGATCGCATGGTATTGACTGTCCGGGATAATGGTCCCGGGATAGCGGAGGGAGAGCAGGAGCAGATATTCGAGCGCTTCTATCGTTCCGATCAAGGCCGCAGCAGGGCGGAGGGAGGTAGCGGTTTAGGCCTGGCTATCGCCCGGCAGCTGGCTGAAGCGCAAGGGGGAAAGCTGACTGCCCGGAACCATCCTGAAGGTGGGGCTGAATTCCATCTCTACTTCTCCTTGGATCGGGCTGGTGGATAATGGTAAAGAATAATGTCACCCGCATGCTGGAAAGCCGTGGTATATCATTTCAAGCATACGAACTGCCCAAGGAAAAGCTCAGCGGGGTGGAGGCAGCCAGCTTCCTGGGAGTGGAACCTGAAAGGGTTTATAAGACGATTGTTGTCAGGCGAGAAAATCGGGGCAAACCTGTCCTGGCACTCGTCCCTGCACCCCGGGAGGTGAATTTGAAGTCTCTGTCGAGGGCTTTGGGGGAGAAAAAAGTGCACCTGGCAACCCAAAAAGAAGCCGAGAAATTAACCGGATTACAGGTTGGGGGTATCTCACCATTGGCATTATTGGATCGTCGATTTGATGTGATCATCGATAGCTCGGCGCAAACAATGGGGGATATCTACATCTCTGGTGGGCAAAGAGGAATTAACATCCGCTTATCAACAATGTCATTGGTCGAGCTGACAGCAGCTAACCTTGCTCAAATCAGTCGTTGAATGGATTGAATTTTCTTGGGTTTGCTTGTCCGGAAGACAGTTTGGCCCTATAATCTAATAAAGAAAGTGCCAAGGAGCGGAAGATGAGCCAGCAACCTTTTGAAGATGCGCCGATAATTATTTGCCGAGATGTGCGAAAGTGGTTTGGGCATTTTGAAGCACTGCGTGGAATATCCATGGAGGTACAAAGAGGTGAGGTGATTGTCATCTTTGGTCCCTCCGGTTCAGGAAAGTCAACCTTCATTCGCACATTAAACCGGCTGGAAGAGCACCAGGATGGAACAATAATTATCGATGGAATCGAGCTGACAAAAGATGTGCATGATATTGAAGCGGTACGCATGGAAACCGGGATGGTATTTCAACAGTTCAACCTGTTTCCCCACCTGAGTGTACTGGACAATATCACCCTGGCACCGATGAAAGTACGCAAGTGGTCGAGAGGTAAATCTGAAGAAATCGGCCGACAGCTGTTGGAACGAGTAGGAATCCCTGAACAAGCAGAAAAATATCCTAGTCAGCTCTCTGGTGGGCAGCAGCAGAGGGTTGCTATCGCCAGGGCACTAGCGATGCAGCCAAAGATCATGCTGTTTGATGAGCCCACTTCAGCACTTGATCCGGAGATGATCAAAGAGGTATTGGACGTAATGATCGAACTGGCAAAGAGCGGTATGACAATGCTGGTTGTAACCCACGAGATGAGTTTTGCCAGGGGTGTCGCAGATCGCATGTATTTCTTTGATCAGGGCTTAATCGTTGAAACCGGCACACCGAAAGAAATATTTGAGAATCCACAAGAAGATCGCACCAAGCTTTTCCTCTCCCAAATCCTGACACATTGAGATTTGATTGTCCCCGGGTATCAAAACAAACCACCACATTGGCGGTTTGTTTTCTTATCGTTGATTTCTTGAGATACTATAGAAGATATGGCATCAAGGCAGATGCCATTCGGTGAAATTTCGAAAAATCGGGTTAATGTTGTGCACCCAGTAGAGAAGGAGTTTCAACCTTTTATCACTGCAACAGGCTTCAGCCTGGCAACTTTGTCAGCGATACCAGCTTCGTGAACGGTTTCAACCACCATATCCACATCCTTATAGGCCTGCGGAGCTTCTTCTGCCAATCCTGCCATCGAACCGGCACGAATTTGAATACCCTGCGCTTGCAGCTCTTTGCGCAAATCTTCTCCCCAGATCGATTTTTTGGCTTTCTTGCGGCTCATTGTGCGTCCAGCACCATGGCAGCTGGATCCAAATGATCGCTGCATGCTGTGAGTTGTACCAACTAGGACCCAGGATGCAGTACCCATGCTGCCGGGAACCAGTACAGGTTGGCCAAACGGCGAATATTCGGAAGGCAGCCCTTGAAATCCAGGACCAAATGCCCGTGTGGCCCCTTTGCGGTGGACACAGACCTCGACTTGATTTCCACCCACTTCATGTGTTTCAATTTTACCCATGTTGTGGGCGATATCATAAACCTGAGTTAGGTGCCAATTGGCCACCTTTCCGGCTAGGGTTTCTTCAAAAGCCCGACGGGCGTAGTGAGCAAGCACCTGGCGGTTCGCGAAAGCATAATTTGCTGCACAGCGCATTGCAGCCAGGTAATTCTTGCCTTCGGGGGAATTTAGAGGAGCACAGACCAGCTCGCGATCTGGTAGTTCAATCCCATAGCGTTTCACCGCGCTCTGGAAGTCACGGACATAATCTGTGCAGATCTGGTGTCCGAAGCCGCGTGATCCACAATGGATCATCACTGCCAGGTTGCCCGGGATTAATCCCATCGCGTTGGCTGCTTTTTCATTAAATACTTGATCAACAACATCAACTTCGATGAAATGGTTCCCAGCGCCCAGTGTGCCCAACTGCATAAGACCGCGTTCTTTGGCACGTTTACTCACTTTTGATGGATCTGCACCACTAAGTGTCCCCTGTTCCTCAGTGCGTCTCAAATCAGCCTCGCTGGCGTAGCCATTTTTCAAAGCCCAGCGACTGCCCTCAATGCAGACTTTTTCGAGTTCTTTGATCGTTAATTTCAGGTGTCCCTTTTTCCCAACCCCACTGGGACAGAGCCGATTCAGCTGGTCCGCCAGGTCTGGAAGATGGTTTTTCACGCTTGGAAACTCGATCTGGGAAGCCAGTAGACGAACTCCACAATTGATGTCATAGCCAATCGCGCCTGGAGAGATAATCCCGTCTGGCAGGCGAGTAGCCGCGACTCCGCCAATAGGAAAGCCATACCCTTGGTGGACATCCGGCATTACTACCACTGGAGATACCAGACCAGGCAGGGTAGCAGCGTTCACCGCTTGGTCGAGTGATTTGTCACCTTTAATCTCATCAAGTAGCTGCCTGGTCGCAAATATCCGAACCGGAACTCGCATATCCGCACGATAAGATTGCGGTATCTCCCATTCGAATTGGTTTAGCCGGATCAAATTATCAAGGCTCACCATAATAAAATCTCCTGATTCACATTACCGGTTCTATTTTCAGTCAAACATCAAATACAATCCTGGCCACCAAGCCTTGATCCGTTTCAACGATATGGAGGTCATGGTAGGTGGTGGCTTTGATTTCTTTTTCCATGGATTGGATTTCTGCGCCTCGCAGCTGGGCGTGCATATGTGACTCATCTAACCACAAATCGAATTCGCTGAACGCGATATCTTCTGACTCACATAGAAAAAGCAGCTCGTTTAGAAAATCAACCAGCAGTGTTTCTGGTTCGCTAAGTTGTAGAACAAGGTTATGGGATACACATGGTGTGGAGGAAATTACAATACCTGTGAGTTGATACATGCCAAGAGCAGCCTGTTCCAATAGACCCAACAGGTTTGGAGCCCATACTTCCAACTCCCAATCCGCAGTATGCGGGATCTCCCGGTATCCTGTCGCTGATTTCGTGTCCATGGTGTCAGTATACCATTGGCGAAATGAGGTAGGAGCAGGATGGATCTTAGTAATCTCCTTGCGCATAGATTTCCACATGAAGGCAAAATGAGCAATCTTGTAGTATGATCAGCTTCCTTCTATAATAAATCATTGATTATGAGCTCTTTGGGTGACAGGTTATCTAAGATAGAAAATCGATTGCAATCGTTGATCGAGCAAGGGACAACGCGTCTCATACCTCATCGTGATCACCGCGATCAAATTCACGCTGCTCTTATCACTGCAGTGCAAAGCAGTACCAGGAAGGATGAGATTGGTAAGCCTTATTGCGCGGACACTTACATTGTTAAGGTTGGCAGGGAATTAGCTCTACTTCTCGGGGAAGACCCCACCTTCCAAGAAGAATTGTTAAAAATGGTGATTGAGGCAGGAGCACAGTCCAAGGTTCATTTCTATTACCAACCAAGAGTTAAAATAAGCCTGGATGAAACCATGGCACCGGGTAAATTTGAAATAATTCCATTATTCAGCTTGGAAGATGCTGCTGAAACCAATACAATTGTTGTGGAGCCAGATACAGGGATGAATTTGCCTGGAAATGCTTTCTTGATTGGCGAAGGAAACCAGGTTTATCCGCTTCATGAGCAAGTGATAAATTTAGGTCGGCGTACTGATAATCATATTGTGATCGATGACCCACATGTCTCCAGGCACCACGCCCAGCTCAGGGTGATAGATAATCGCTATGTGATTTTCGATTTAGAATCCGCAGGAGGGACATTCGTGAATAAATCCCGTGTAGAACAAGCCACCCTTTTCCCTGGTGATGTGATTTCTCTTGCGGGTGTGGAGCTGGTCTATGGGCAAGATGCAGGTATCATTTCAGAGGATAGTGGAGGATCAACCCAGCAACTCCTGCCCGTGCAAGATAAATAGGAGTAAACAACGAACTGGATCATGAGTGGTATCTTGCTGCTCGTCATACGTTTTGTGATGGCTTTTGCCCTGTATGCATTCTTATTCTGGGCGGTCTTCACCCTGTGGCGAGATTTGAAACGACAGAAAGATTTAATTGGAACAAGGAAAATTCCTGAACTGACGATCACGGAAAAAATTGAAGACCAGACAAGGTCATATTCATTCAGTGTACCCGAGCTAGTCGTTGGACGTGATCAAACCTGTGATCTTGTGTTGGACGCTAACACAGTATCTGCTGAGCATGCCCGGCTCTCTTACCATCAACAAAACTGGTGGATTGAAGACCTGGGTTCAAGAAATGGAACCTTGTTGAATCTGGATCGAGTTTCCACAGCAGCTATCCTGGTTTCTGGTGATGAACTGCAGCTCGGTGAGGTCTTGCTGGTCATCTCCATAGATATTGAGTCAGACGAAATTCCAGATATTTAACAAGCAGGAACATCCTATCATAACAAACATCTTCCAAGAAATTGACTCTCAAAAAGGAGACTTCACGTGTGTAAAGTAGCAGTGATCGGCGGTTCGGGTCTCTATTCGATGCCTGGTTTCGAAGACAAAGAGGAGCGGGTGATCGAAACTCCATTCGGTGCTCCGAGTGCTCCAATCATCATTGGGAATTTTGAAGGACAGGCAGTGGCTTTTTTGTCGAGGCATGGAATTGGGCACTCTTTATCCCCATCCGAGATAAATTACCGCGCAAATATTTACGCACTAAAAAGCCTAGGAGTGGAGCGCATTGTTGGGATCAGTGCCTGTGGGTCATTGCGAGAAGATTTTGCACCGGGCGACATCGTCATCCCGGACCAGCTGTTTGATTTTACTAAGGATCGTCAGAGATCTTTCTTCTCGGAAGGAATCGTCGCACACCTAAGCATCGCAGAACCATTCTGCCCCAATTTATCGCGCTCAGTATATGAAGCTGTTAAATCTACGTCAAACACGGTCCATCAGGGAGGCGCGTATATCACAATTGAGGGACCACGCTTCTCAACCCGGTTCGAATCAAACACTTTCCGATCCTGGGGTCTTTCCATCATTGGTATGACAACATCTCCAGAAGCGTTTCTCGCACGGGAAGCAGAAATTTGTTATGCGACCTTATCTCATGTGACGGATTATGATGTGTGGCATGTCAGTGAGAAACCTGTCACGGTGGAGATGGTGATTGAAATCCTCAACCGGAACACAGAAGTCGCACAGCAAGCGGTGAAGAACCTGTTAAGAAATTTGCAGGATCCGAGAGATTGTACCTGTCCAAATGCGATGGCGGATGCATTTATCACTGATCCGGGGGTGATACCGGCTGAATCGAGAAAAAACCTTCACCTGCTGGTTGATAAATATCTGGATTGAGAAATTTCACTTTCTTTCCATCCATCTCGAAATGGCACTAAACACCACAACTGTTCGTCTCAGAGATGCAAATCGAATCTTGCTTGTTTTTGCAGGGATATTTCTGGGCGCGTATTCTTTAGCGCTGACATTATCCCCGGCAGCGCGGATGCGCAGTTGGAGTGTTGATTACCGCTGGGAACATTGGTTGGGATATGGCATCTGGATCATCCTGGTAGTAATCGCGGATTGGCAGATGCGGCAACATATGCGGGATATTGATCCATATTTATTTCCTGTCTCAGCATTGCTCACCGGTTGGGGTTTGTTGACCATCTGGCGGTTGTTTCCGGACTATGGATTGCGGCAGACAATCTGGATCATCATCGTATCTGTCGTTTTCCTTTTGGGATTACGTGTTCCTCTCCATCTAAATTTTTTACGAAAATATAAGTATGTGCTTCTGACTGCTGGTTTGATCTTGACCACATTCACCCTGATCTTTGGAACCAATCCCGCCGGACCTGGGGGACCTCGACTTTGGTTAGGCTGCTGCGGTGTTTATTTTCAACCTTCGGAACCGTTAAAACTATTACTGATCATTTTTCTTTCGGCTTACCTGGCTGGTAGAAGACCATGGTTTTCAGTATCTTCCATCAAGTTGATTAGTGCCAATCAAATAGAAGGAAATGGGCAAAGTGACCAAGGTGCGTCCACGTTTTCCTTGTTAGCCCCGATCATTTTTATGACCGGGTTGACTCTACTGCTCCTGTTTGCCCAGAGAGATCTTGGTACAGCTGCGATCTTTCTCTTTCTATTCGTTGTAATCACCTACCTGGCGACTGAGCGAAAAATAATCCTGGTTGTGGGTACACTTCTGCTTGCGGTAGCTGGTATAAGCAGCTATTTATTGCTCGATGTGGTGCAGCTACGGATTGATGCCTGGTTAAATCCCTGGATCGATCCCAGCAATCGTTCCTACCAGATCGTGCAGTCCTTGATTGCGATGGCCAACGGGGGTATCGCCGGTCGAGGTCCAGGGATGGGGAGTCCCACGCTCGTTCCAGTATCACACTCAGATTTCATTTTTTCCGCAATCGTAGAAGAGGGGGGTCTGGTGGGGGGATTGGGGATAATCGCACTGCTGATGTTATTGGCAGCCAGCGGAATACGCATTACATTGCGAGCACCGGATAATTTCCGGCGTTATTTGGCAGCTGGATTAACTGCATACCTGATCGGTCAAAGCCTGCTGATTATCGGTGGAAATATCCGCTTGCTCCCGTTAACTGGTGTTACCCTGCCATTTGTCTCTTATGGTGGATCTTCACTGCTGACGGCGTATATCTCATTGTTATTATTAGCTTTGGTCAGCCAGAGTGGAAGTACCAGCCATCGTGCAATCTCAAACCCCGGTCTCTATATACGTTTTGGTGGTTTCATGTTGGGCAGCCTGGTAGTAGCTGCACTGGTGATCGGCTGGTGGTCCTACCAGCGTGGTCCCAACCTGGTGGAAAGAATCGATAATGCCCGCCGTGGGATCGCAGATCGTTATGTTATGCGTGGCGACATCAATGACAGGGAAAACAAACCAATTGTGGTGACAACTGGTACAACCGGTGCATTTGAACGAGATTATTTGTATCCGGACCTGGGATCACTGATTGGATATTCCCACCCTGCATATGGTCAATCAGGACTAGAGGCAAGCCTGGACCGGTATCTCCGTGGGCTGGAAGGACATTCTGAGCTGTTGGTTTGGTGGCACCACCTGCTTTACGGGCAGCCTCCACCAGGTCTGGATATCAGGCTCAATATCGATATAGAGCTCCAACAGAAAGCCATGCAGCTGTTAGAAGGGTCGAGTGGTGCCCTGGTGCTGATCAATGCTGAAAGCGGAGAAATTTTGAGCTTGGCTTCCCTACCAAGCTTTGAACCTGATGAGATCGAAGAAACCTGGAATAATCTGGTGAATGATGAAAATACGCCTTTACTTAATCGAGTTGTCCAGGGACGGTACGAACCAAGAAAGATTATTGGACCATTTCTGATAATCGCTGCAGCTGATGGGGGTTTCGATCTTGCGGAGTTTGGCTCGGAGCTCGGGGGTGGTGCTGGCAATGATTGCGCCATCACAGGAGATGATTCAAACTTTCCAACCATTGATACAGCCCGCTGCACCAGCTTTCTCAGCGATTTAGCTGAAGATCTTGGAAACGAGAAATTTTCCCAGCTACTCGAGAGCTTAGGATTTTTCGAGCATATCGACATAATGCCCGGGCAAGAGATTACCTATCAGCCCACAGCTATCCAGTCGCCAGGAGATGTAATCCTCGGAAATACCGAATTCTTGGTGAGTCCTCTGCAGGTGGTTCGAGCCGCTGCTACCCTTAGTTCGAGAGGGAACTTGCCTAATCCTAGCATCACATCTGCAGTTAATTTGGCTGGTGATGAATGGACCGTATTCCCAAGCAATGAAGAAAGCCAGCAGGTGTTTGCTTCTGTAAACGCAGACGGAGTGGCAAAATTGATTGCTGATGATACATTGCCAATCTGGCATGTTGTTAGCAGGGATCAAAATGTTACCTGGTATATGGCAGGTACTCTACCCGATTGGTCCGGCGTACCATTATCCCTGGTTGTTGTCCTCGAGGAGGACCAGCCTGAAAGGGCTTTTCAGATTGGTCGAGAGATGATGGAAGCTGCACTACAAGTAGAGTAATTTATCTCGGAAAATATGGAACGTGCTCCATCGTTGTGCAAGATTGACCGGTTTCGGGGATGTCTTCTTGGCTTGGCAGTTGGCGATGCCTTGGGCACGAGTATCGAATTCAGCCCTCCAGGTTCATTCACACCGTTGACGGATCTTGTGGGCGGAGGGCCTTTTAATCTAAGACCTGGAGAGTGGACTGATGATACATCGATGGCATTGTGTCTGGCTGAAAGTTTGATCGAGTGCCGGGGAATGGACCTCATTGATCAATTAACCCGCTATGTACGCTGGTATCGGGAAGGTTATCTTAGCAGTACCGGCATCTGCTTTGATATTGGAAATACAATCCGGAAAGCCCTGACCAACTTCGAACATACCGGGGATCCACATAGCGGATCCACAGATCCCGAATCAGCCGGAAACGGCTCAATCATGCGCCTGGCGCCGGTTCCAATGTATTTCGCCAACGACAAACGGGCAGCCATCGAAAATAGCGCGGTGAGTTCTCTCACCACGCATCGCATCAGGACAGCAGTAGATGCCTGCCGTTACTTTGGCGGGCTGATCGCAGGTGCGCTGACTGGCTTTGAGAAAGACGAATTAATAAGCAGCACGTATTTTGAGGGTATAGGGTAATTAACCGAAGAAATCAGGCTGATTGCGAGTGGTTCATTCAAAGAAAAGGAGCCGCCAGAAATCAGGGGTACCGGATACGTGGTACGTTCTCTCGAGGCAGCTTTATGGGCATTTTCCAGGAGTGAAACTTTTGAAAAAGGATGCTTGATGGCAGTCAATCTGGGGGATGATGCCGATACAACGGGGGCGGTATATGGTCAGCTCGCGGGAGCATATTACGGGGAGGAGGGAATCCCACCAGGATGGCTTTCAAAACTGGCATTCAAAAATCTGATCCGCGCATATGCAGATCAGATCTTTGAACTGTCAGTTGCTCAAGTATAAACTGTTAAAAAGATTTTGGTCCTCGACTCATGCGCAGGAACATGCCGGCCACGAATCCAGCGGCAGTAATCGCAGCCATTATCACTTTTGTGCGATCCGCAACCGGCTCCACCCGAACACCTTCGGGCGAGGCAATAATAACGGCGACCGGCCTGGAGAGGATTTTCCCCCCGCCTCCACCACCACCACCGCCCCCTTCACCAATCCCCTCACCTGGTTTATCAGCCTCTTCATTCGCCTCCAAATTTCCACTGCCGAAACCTGCACCGACACCATATCCCAAGATCGCCAGGTTCTCAGCAGACGGAATAATTTTCACATCACCAACCTCGATAGGGGCACCATAGACCCGATTAACACTGGCGACCTCGAGGAACTTGTCCATTGTAGCGTTCACATCATCGAAAGTTCGATCGAGATTAATTCCAGCAGTTTTTACAGCTCCTTCTGGTTGTTTATCCATAACAATGTTCTCCTAATCGGCTGGTTTACTAGACTTGCGAAATATTAACCAGCTCAGAATGACTCCAAAAAAGCCTGCAGCAACAATTGCTACCTGCAGCCAACGAGTAACATCGGTGACTGGTAGAACCTGTTTGTTACCCTCAGAATCCTCGACGATCACTGCCACCGGTCGATTCCAGATAATTCCCCCATTTGCACCAGGCATTTTGACCTGGTACGAATGGGCGACAGGGTAAACCTTGAAGTTGCTAACCGCGACAGGTTCACCAGTGCTGGTTTGTTGGGTAAGAATCCTGTTGGCCATCTTATTCCTGGCCAGTGATATCTTCATCTCCGGAAACGGGTGCTTCCTTGGTGGGGATGGCTTTCTCCAATTCTGTGTTTAATTTTTTCAGAAAGTTGGTCAGGTCAGAACGTACTTTTTGTTCTACTTCCCCATCACGAACGCGATCTCTAAAATCTACAGCTTCAGACTTAATGCGTTGCCCGGTCTCACTTTCCTGAATTTCATTGGCTGTTTTTTTCAGAGTATCACCTAAATCGCTCAAACCGGCTTCAATTTCCGATTGAATTGTTTTGCGCTGTTCACTTTCCCACGCGCTGACAAAGTATCTCTTGAGATTGTCTCCCAGATTTTGGAATTCTGAGGCTAGGTCTTCTGCAGATTGTTCTGTTTTTGATTCGGGGGATTCGGACATTGGATATGCCTCCTTTTAGATATGCTTTTTCAATCGCCTAACCGAATTGAATGAGGTGTTCTATGATTTCAAGAAAGCGACCTTCATCTATTTTGCCCTAGATTCTCCATTTCCGCAAGTTTGCAGTAAGTGTAATTGAATCAGATTGGAGGAGGGGTAAAATTGATTCACTTCTGCTTAGGAGCTTGTAATATGCCAGACGATCAGGGATATTCTGTTGATACTTGGAGGATGGAAACGCCCCCGAAGGAAAATAAAATCCGCAAAATTCTTGGTGAGCAAGGGTTATCCGGATACCGGTGGTCAAACGGACCTGGGGATGTGTATGGGGCACATTCCCACCCATTTCACAAGATTATATTTGTGCTGGAGGGTTCGATCACATTTATCCTGCCCGGTGTAGGTGAGCGAGTTACCCTTGTCAGTGGAGACCGGTTATGTCTGCCCGCAGGTATGCTACACGAAGCAAAGGTAGGATCACAGGGGGTGATCTGTATCGAGGCTCACCAGGAAATCGCTACGTGAACATCGTTAATGAGAAGATGACCAGAGTTCCAACCGCAAAAGGTTTTATTTTGCAACTATCAGCCAGGAATTGCGTATATATTGTTAAAGGATAACTACAAGGAGGCTGATATGTATCCGATAAAAGCTTTAGCAGTCATTGCAGTACTCGGCATTGCCATGCTTGCATGTACATTCACAATCGATAATCAATTTCAAGGGGTCACGATTGGACCTTCCGAAACGAAAGAGATAGAAGTCGCTGGTCCGGAGTCAGAACAAATAACCAAAGTCTTATTGGAGTTTGGTGTCGGTGAACTTAATCTTTCCCCTGGGGATGAGAATCTAGTGTCTGGTACAGCAACTTACAACGTCGAGGAATTTGAACCTCAAGTGACTGTGGCAGAGAGAAGGGTGAAGATCTCCCATCAAGTAGATGATATCAATCTTATCCCAGTCCTGGGTGATGATCTGGAGAATTCATGGGATTTGGAGTTAGGATCCTTTCCAATGGAATTAGAGATCGCTGCCGGGGGATACCAGGGTGACTTTGATTTGAGCGGTGTACCGCTATATGATCTGCGAATTGCAGAAGGTGCTGCCAAGACAGATTTATCATTCTCAGAATTGAATCCAGTCGAGATGGATACGCTTCGTTATGATACCGGAGCATCGCAAGCTACCCTGTCTGGATTGGCATATGCAAATTTTCGGGAGATGGATTTCAGGAGTGGAGCAGGGGATTACCGCTTGGATTTCTCTGGTGAACTACAGCGAGATGCATTAGTCAGCATCAAGTCTGGATTGAGCAATGTTGTGATCATTGTACCCGAAGGAACACCTGCCACGGTTAAGTTTGAGGGTGGATTGGCGAATATCGACTACAGTGGATCCTGGCGTATGTCCGGCAGTGTTTATACTTTCCCAGGTGAAGGTCCTGAATTGACCATAACTGTGGAGATGGGTGCCGGTAATCTTGAATTGCGTGAGAAGTAACCCACCACCCAACAAGAATTCTCAAATCGAATTAAATGCAAATCCGACCCGCAATTCCTATCTGCGGGTCGGTCGTTTTTTCTTCAGTTATTGATTAATCCAGGGCGCTGTAGCCCGGTCCAGATTGGAAGTAATCGTAGTTGGGTTGGATATCGGGGGTCAAATCGACACTTTCCCCAGCCTCCAGTGTGCGGACACCCTCAAGGTGAACTGCCTCGCCGTGGTGATCGGTGCCATCATACACCTCATCATATCCAGCGGTGCCTTTAGGCATACTAACCTGTTCACCACCTTTCGCTTCATATGCGTCGGGAACTTCATCTTCAACAAAAATAGCTTCGAACGGGCATTCTGGAATACAGGCACCGCAATCGATGCAGGTGTCGGGGTCGATGTAGTACCACGGCCACTCTTCGACCGGTTTTCCGGGTACGATGCATTCGACCGGGCAAACCTCGACGCATCCAGAATCTCGGAGACACAAACTAGTGATAATGTAAGTCATTGAAGGGACCTCCCAAATAGTGAGATGAAATGTACTGGAATTCGTTAGTTATTTTACCTTAAATATATTCAGCAAGAAGCCAAATATATTTGGTATTAGCTGGCAGCAGCGAATCTACGGGCAACCTCGTCCCAATTAACCACATTCCACCAATTGGTGATGTACTCGGGACGCCGATTTTGGTATTTGAGGTAGTAAGCATGCTCCCAGACATCGAGTCCCAGAATTGGGGATAAACCTTCCATCATGGGAACGTCCTGGTTCGGCATTGAGAGAACCGCAAGATTTCCTTTCTTCAAACCGAGCCAAGCCCAACCACTGCCAAAACGGGTGGCTGCTGCTTTAGAGAAGGTGTCCTTAAATGAAGCAAAATCACCGAATGCCTCATCAATGGCGGATGCCAGCTCGCCGGTTGGCTCACCACCACCGTTAGGTGCCATGACTGTCCAGAAAAGGCTGTGATTGAAGTGTCCACCGCCGTTGTTGCGCACTGCAGTCCGGATGTCCTCTGGTAAACCTGCCAGGTCAGATACCAATTCTTCTAAGGATTTCCCTGATAATTCGGGGTGCTTATCCAGGGCAGCATTCAAATTGCTGACATAAGCGTTGTGATGTTTGCTGTGATGGATTTCCATCGTCATTACATCAATGGAGGGTTCTAAATCTCCATATCCGTAGGAAAGTGAAGGTAGTTCAAAAGTCATTGTGATCTCCTTTGATCGAAATTATGATTTGATAGGGGTTGACTGTTTGGTAAATCTTGTTGTAGCATAACTGGAAGTCAATCACCACGGATTGTAACATTGCTTCGATTCTTGTCAAGTTAGATGGACTTAAATAAGATGAGTGAACCCTCGCAACGTCCAATTCTGCCACCTTTCTTGGTAATTTTATTTGGCATCTTGGCTGTATCTACGGGTTCGATTTTTGTGAGGTTCGCTCAGGTCCACGCACCTTCAATCGTGATTGCTGCGTACCGGCTTGGCCTGGCGACATTATTCCTTGCACCAATCGCGCTGGCCCGCTACCGGTCTGACTTAGCGAGTATTCGGGGAAGAGATCGTTGGTTTGCGATTGGCTCAGGTGTGTTCCTTGCGCTGCATTTCGCCACCTGGATCTCCTCCCTTGAATTCACCACCGTGGTCAGCTCAGTCGTACTTGTCTCAACAGCACCCTTGTGGGTGGCATTGCTGTCCCCGGTAACAATCAGGGAACCCCTGACAAGGGTGATTTTGATCGGGATGGGATTGGCGTTTATTGGAGTTGTTGTGATCGGGATCAGTGATGTCTGCTTGATTGAAGGTGGTAAGCTAATTTGTCCTTCTTTTAACGAGTTTATCCGCGGCAGGGCATTTATAGGTGATTTATTGGCGCTGGTTGGGGCTTGGATGGCAGCAGGTTACTTGTTAATCGGGCGACAATTACGGGGAAGTGTAGGACTAGTTCCCTATATATTTGTTGTTTACGGGATTGCAGCCATTGTACTGATAATCTTTATGCTGGGGTCTGGTCAGCCTGTGACTGGTTATCCCCCACAGACTTATTTCTGGTTGATCCTGCTGGCATTGATCCCTCAGATCATGGGTCATTCAAGTTTTAACTGGGCACTGGGTTACCTATCGGCAGCTTTTGTCTCCATAACACTGCTAGGTGAACCAATAGGTTCAGCTGTTCTAGCTTACTTTTTGCTGGATGAGACACCTACATTACTAAAAGTGATTGGTGCTATACTTATCCTGGCTGGAATTTATATCGCCTCGCGCGGAGAGACAATTCGGGAAGCGAACCCTTAGTCATACCAGGCATTGGTAAATTATCTTCTTCCTCCCAGAATGCTCAGTGACAATTATTCGTAGCAGGGTGAGGTGATTGCAGTTATCCAATTTAACGGAAAATCTAAATGGTCAAGAAATTCTCCAAAGAAACCAGTCAACCTCAGGACTTGGAAAACGATACTGGAATATCAAGCACCTCGATGCGCATATTAGGCACCCTGCAGCGCTATGTATGGGATATTGCTGGTGTTATCCTGCTCACAACTGGATTATTGACCTTACTGGCCATCTTGAATTTAACCGAGGGCGTGGTTACGAACTGGTGGGCGACAGTTTTACAGCGCTGGTTTGGCTGGGGAAGTTATTTATTTATTCCCATTGCAATTGGAATTGGCTTGATCCTCATCATACAAAGAGCTGATGCTCTGGAAAGGGTGCGCTGGGGACGTATCTTAATCCTCGAGCTGGCGATCTTCGCCGGTTTGGCTTTACTTGCGCTTTCCGGGGAAGAATCCTTGGAGCGAGCAGCACAGGGACTGGATGGGGGCTTCGTGGGGTGGGGGCTGGCAGAGCTCCTCGGAACCTTCATCAGGCCAGTGTGGTTATTGGGTGCAGTCCTAGTGTTGGTTATCTTCTTTTCCCTGCTCGTTGGAAGCGGGTTTGCAGCTTCTCTGGGTCGATTTGCAGAAAATTACTTATCCAAAGAAAGCGATTCCGATGAAGCAGAATTAGCAGTCAGCATCGGTGAGACACCAGGGTCTGAACGACCGGTGAAGAAGAAAAAAGTCCAACGACTACCAGCGGAATACCGCAAGAAATTCAAAATTCAAGTTGATGATGAGAAAGCAGCTGAACCACCTGAAAGGGATGAAAGACTGCCGGAATTGAATCTGCTGATCAACGAGCAGACCAGCAAACCGGATGAACGAAATATTAACTTGACTGCTGGTTTGATAGAAAAAACGCTTGCAGAATTTGGCATTCCTGCACGGGTGATCGGATTCCAAGTCGGTCCAACAGTGACCCAATTTGCTGTCGAGCCGGGATTTGTTGAAAAATCCAGCAACGAAGAAGAGATTAAACGTCAAAAGGTGCGCGTGGCGCAAATTGCCTCTTTATCAAGGGACCTGGCACTTGCCCTATCTGCGCCAAGCCTGCGCATTGAGGCACCTGTTCCAGGCCGACCGTATATCGGCATTGAAGTACCTAATCGGCGTTCTACCACTGTCCGCTTGAGACCAATCTTAGAAACTGAGGCTTTCTATAAATTTGGCTCCCCGCTAACGATTGCATTAGGCAGGGATGTTTCCGGACAGGCTGTCGTCGCAGACCTGGCGAGTATGCCCCATCTGTTAATTGCAGGCACGACTGGTTCCGGAAAATCTGTCTGCATCGCAGCGTTAACCACCTGTCTGGTGATGAATAACACGCCAGAGGATTTAAGGATGGTGATGATCGATCCAAAAATGGTGGAGCTGGTCAGGTTTAATGGACTGCCACATTTATATGGAAAGGTCGAAACCGACCTGGAACGGATTTTGGGTGTTTTACGCTGGACAGTTTCCGAAATGGATCGCCGCTATAAATTACTCGAGACCTCGCGCTCACGCAATATCGATACTTATAATCGAAAAATGCGCAAGCGGCGGGATGCTGAAACACTACCACATATTGTTGTGATGATTGATGAATTGGCCGATTTGATGATGTCAGCACCTGAACAAACGGAACCCGCCCTTGTTCGCCTGGCACAAATGGCACGTGCGACAGGTATCCACATGGTTGTGGCTACACAGAGACCCAGCACGGATGTCGTAACAGGGTTGATCAAAGCAAACTTCCCAGCCAGGATTTCATTCGCAGTAGCTTCATCGGTCGATTCGCGGGTTATTCTGGATTCAACCGGGGCTGAATCACTGCTTGGGCGTGGAGATATGTTGTTCTTGCCACCAGAAGCCGGTTCTCCAATCCGCGCCCAGGGGGCGATGGTTACAGATCAGGAGATAGAAAGGTTAATAACGTACTGGCAAGAAGCTTATTCAGCGGGGGATGATGGTTCACCTCCTTGGGACGCTTTGCTGGAACAAGAAGCAATCCTGGCTCAGAAGGACCAATTAATCGAGAAAGCCATCTTGATCGTCCAGGAAACTCAGAGAGCGAGTGCCTCTATGCTGCAGAGACGTCTCAGGATTGGTTATCCACGTGCAGCACGGCTGATCGATGAGCTCGAAGAATTGGGTGTTGTCGGCCCTTCTCAGGGCGGCGGCAAGGAAAGGGAGGTATTGATAGGTCCTGAGGATGAGTTACCTGCTTGACAGTCCTTCGGGCTTAAGTTAGCATAACTGCTCGTGAAATTCATGGCTAAAGAGGAAAAAAATATAGTGGAACAAGCCACAGAAGAGAAGAAAAAACTTACCTTTACAGACCAGATGAGGGTTCGCTTTCGGGGGATATTAGATCCCATTGGGGCTTTCCTAAACCGGATCGGGCTGATGCCAAATACGATGACCATCCTGGGGTTGGTCGGGAACACAATAGGAGCACTCCTCCTTTCACAGGGGAAAATGACATATGGTGGCCTGATCATCTTGGCCATGGGACCGGTGGATGCATTAGATGGCACGATGGCTCGCCTGAGGGGTGAACCGAGCGAATTTGGGGCATTCGTTGATTCTGTGACGGACCGGTATTCTGAACTGGTGATATTTGGTGGTTTGTTGATTTATTATGTCCAGCAAGGGGATTGGACTGCAGCCTTGGCGACTTACCTGGCAGCAAGCGGTTCGGTGCTGGTTTCATACGTGCGCGCCCGGGCATCCTCTCTGGGTTATGATACCAAGGTGGGTATTCTCACTCGCATGGAACGCTACCTGGTTCTCGCTCCCACGCTCGTGCTTAACATTCCACTGGTTGGCTTGTGGATCATAGCTATCCTGGCTAACATCACAGCGCTGCAGAGAATCTGGGACGTCCGGGTTCAAACTCGCGGCAAGTGAGCTGGGAGCAGGAGAATTAAATGGGAATTCAGATCGGTTCAATTACAATTTATTATTACGGGATTATCATCATGCTCGGAGCCCTGGCAGCAGCCGGGCTTGCCGCTTATGAAGCGCGCCGTAAGGGTGAAAGCAGTGATATTGTTTGGGATGGCCTGGTTTGGGTATTGATTGGAGGTATCGTCGGCGCGCGACTCTGGCATATCTTCACTCCTCCAGCTTCGATGGTGGAAGCCGGTTATACGACGATGTATTACCTGACCCACCCCTTGGCTGCGATCAATATCCGTGCTGGGGGGCTCGGGATTCCAGGTGCAGTAATTGGTGGCTTGCTGACATTATTTATATTTGCGCGCCGCCGGAAGCTGAATTTTGCCTTCTGGTTGGATGTGGTAGCCCCGGCCCTGGCTTTGGGTCAGGCAATTGGACGTTGGGGGAATTTCTTCAATCAGGAGCTCTACGGAAGCCCCAGTACGCTACCCTGGGCGATCCAGATAAACCCAGAAAATAGATTGCCAGGATATGAAGATCAGGCAACTTATCATCCATTATTCTTATATGAATCACTCTGGAATCTTGGGATTGTTATTTTACTGCTTTGGTTGGGAAGGAAGTACGATGATCGCCTAATCGATGGTGACCTTTTCTTAATCTATTTGATTTCATACCCATTGGGGCGCTTCCTGCTGGAATTCCTTCGCTTGGATCCATCACAGGTGGGTGGAATTAACATCAACCAGACCATTATGCTGGTAGTCGCATTAAGCTCAGCAGCTGTATTGGTGTGGAGGCACTGGAAGAGAAGAAGTCCAGAGATTGAAACTATTGGGGTGGAAGAATAGACCGGGGAAGACCAAAACAAACGATGATCGTCACTGAAGACCTCAGTAAGCATTTTGAGGGATTCGTTGCGGTTGATGGTGTCAACCTTCAAGTGAATTCAGGTGAGGTCTTAGCACTCCTTGGGCCGAACGGATCTGGAAAAACTACAACTGTACGAATGCTTTCCTCGGTTTTGCGACCCTCGAGCGGGAGAGCGCGAATAGCAGGTTATGATGTCGTTGAAAACCCGGATGAAGTGCGTGCATCAGTTGGTGTGCTGACAGAACATCATGGGTTGTACGGGCGGATGCCCGCAAAGGAATATCTTGATTTTTTTGGCCAATTGTACGGCCTCGATTTGACGACGCGTGAAAAAAGGGCTGATCAATTACTGAAAGAGTTTGGATTGGAACCTTATAAGAATCGCCGGGTGGGAAAATTTTCTAAAGGCATGCAACAAAAGTTAGCCCTTGCCAGGACACTTTTACACCAACCACCGGTTTTATTACTGGATGAGCCAACCTCTGCCATGGACCCAGAAAGTTCCAGTCTGGTCCGGGAAGCGATTCAAGAACTACGCTCAGCGGATCGAGCGATAATTCTCTGCACACATAACCTCCCAGAAGCCGAGAAGCTGGCAGATAAAATTGCGATTATTCGTTATGGAACGATTATTGCACAGGGTACTCCAGATGAATTGAGGCAGCGGCTGCTTGGAGCAGCAGTGTTTGAGGTGCGGGTTGGATCAGACCAGATTCTAAGCAAATTAGACCTTCCTGAAGGATTTGAAATCGAAGACCGGGGTGAAAACTGGATTCGCTACCGGTCAGAAAATCCAGAAATTGATAATCCGAAAGTGCTTCAGTACCTATTAAATCTGGGAATAAATGTGATCAGTCTTCAAGAAGTGCCGCGCAGTCTGGAGCAGATATACCTGCAGGTTATGAAGGATCCCGAGATCATTACACCAGAGGCAGTGCATGCTGGCTGATTTAGGTCCTGCGTTGGTCGTAACCCGGCGCGAGGTGCGTGATCATTTCCGTGATTGGCGTATCCTTGGCCCAATGTTATTGCTGATCCTCATCTTGCCGATCTTCATGAATTACGCTTCTGCAAGATTTCTAGATTTTGCAGACAGGTATGGAGCACACGTTGAGGCTGGGCAGATTTACCCGTTCTTGCTTATGGTGGTGGGCTTCTTCCCGATCACAGTTGCATTGGTTTTAGCCTTGGAGAGTTTCGTAGGTGAGAAGGAGCGGCGTAGCTTAGAACCCCTGCTGAGCAGCCCATTGAGTGATTTTCAAATCTATTTCGGTAAGCTGCTGGCAGCCCTGATTCCTGCTTTGCTTGCCAGTTACCTTGGTATGATCTTATACCTATTCTGGATTTCCCTGCAGGGCATCTGGTTTCCAAGCGGCGTTCAAATATTGCAGATTGTCGCCCTTGCAACAGCCAATTCCCTGATCATGGTAAGTGGCGCGGTGGTGGTGTCATCCCAAACAACCTCCATGCGGGCGGCAAATTTACTGGCAGTATTCATCATCATCCCCATGGCGATCTTGCTCCAGGCAGAGAGTGCAGTAATTGTCTGGTCGAACAACATGGTATTGTTCTTGACCCTGATCGGAGAACTTGCGGTGGCTGTGCTGCTGATCCGCATCGGTGTTGCTCATTTTAATCGCGAAGAGCTCATTGGGCGGGAATTTGATTCGTTTGATATAAGATCAGGTTTTTCTTCTTTCTGGAAGGATTTTCGTGGCGAGGCCAGCTCACCCTGGGATTGGTATCGCACCGAGTTAAGCAAGACCTTTGCAAACATCAGGATGCCTGCCTTCCTGGTTACCGTGGTTTTGGTGGCAGGAATCCTGCTTGGAGCGAGCCTGGCTGATCAATTCGTTATTCCCCCTGAATTGATCAACGATGAGACGCTCCAGAATGGTGGAATTGAAGGTATTCAAGAATTTCGTTTCTTCGACGATGGCACCATACCTGTGGTCTGGCTTGGTAATCTACGCACAGTTTTCCTTGCAACATTCGCGGGTTTATTATCTTTTGGTGTCCTGGCATTAATCGTCATGATTGTACCCATCCTCTTCATTGGTTTTCTTGCCGCCACAACAGCCAGTGCTGGATTGTCTCCTATGCTATTCTTGCTGGCATTTGTATTGCCCCATGGCATCCTGGAGATACCAGCATTGATCATCGCTGGGGCAGCAATACTTCGGTTGGGAGCAGCGATTGCTTCTCCTGCACCAGGCAGGTCAATCAGCGAAGCCTGGTTGAGTGCTGCAGCCGATTGGGCAAAAGTTATGGTTGGCCTGGTCGTACCCTTACTGCTAGGGGCAGCGGCCCTAGAAGTCCTCGTTACCCCGCGAGTTGTGAATTGGTTGTTTGGAGGATGATATTATTAATTGTGAGTACGAAAAAGAGTGATACATGCCTAGAGTAATCATACTTGGTTCGTCAAATGCAATTCCAAGTGAGAATCATGAGAACAGTCACCTGGCTTTGGTTGGTGATGGACGACTGGTATTAATTGATTGTGTCAATAACCCCATCGTGAGGTTGAGAAAAGCTGGATTGGATATCGCAGATATCACAGATCTCGTATTAACCCACTTTCACCCGGATCATGTTTCCGGGGTACCGTTGTTGCTGATGAATATGTGGCTCTTGGGAAGAGAAAACGGAATCCGTATCTATGGCCTGGATTACACATTAGAGCGGCTCGAAAAGATGATGGATCTCTACGGGTGGAAAGCGTGGCCAGATTTCTTCGATGTCGAGTTGCACAGGATAGATGACCAGGAATTGGTCCAGGTCCAGGGAAACGAACAGTGGCGGATTTATTCCTCTCCGGTTAAGCACATTATCCCGAATATCGGTTTGCGGATTGAGTTCTTGAGGTCAGGCAAAGTATTTGCGTATTCAGGGGACACCGAGCCCTGTGATGAGGTTATCCGCCTTGCGGAAAATGCAGATATTCTGGTCCACGAGGCGACCGGTGCTGGCTGGGGTCATTCGGATGCCGCACAGGCAGGAGAAATTGCTACCAGAGCAGGTTCAAAAGGCCTTTACCTAATCCATTATCCCAACGGCATGTTCAAGGATGAAGGACTCGTAAACCGTGCTGAAAGTAAATTCGGTGGCAAGGTGGAGTTGGCAAAAGATTTTCTAGAATTTGAATTCTAGGTATTAGGGGGAACAACCAGGAATGCAGGATGCTTGATTTGCTGGTACATCCCAACTTACCAGCCTTCAATAAACGGTATCCAATCTCGATTCTGGTCGAGATGCTTGGCAAATAAATACTTCGCCGAAGATGGGGGTTCAACTGGTGTACGCAGCAAGTGCATATGGGCCTGGTCTAACATTCGCCCCCCTTTGCGGTGGTTGCAGGATGGACAGGCCGCAACCAGGTTATCCCATCGATGTTCCCCTCCTAACCTGCGTGGAATAACATGGTCAATGGTTAGCTGGTGTGCAGTGTTCCCACAATACTGGCAGGTGTAATTATCCCGCCGCAGCACTTCTCGTTTATTTAATTTAACCCGGATCCGTGGTCGCCTAATCATTCGTTCTAGGCGGATGACGGATGGGCGGGGGAATTCCTGGGATACTGTGTGAATAAATCCACGTCCATTAAGGATCAAGGACGCCTTGCTTGTCATCATCAAGCCAATCGCACGACGCATGGGACAAATATTCAGCGGTTCAAAATTCGCGTTAAGTACAAGAACTGGTTCCAGCATATTCACACCTTAACTTTGCGAATTATAGCATGTCTCCATCTATCGATAATAAAGTCCTGATTGACCGGAAATCCGGAATGGATGCACAAAATACTTTATAATGATGATATGCAAGGTCGAATAAAAAACCAAGAATTCCGACCAGAGGTGGTATCCCGGAGGAGCGAGTTTATCGCCTGGGGAAGCGCAATCGTGGTTAATGGCGCCTGGATTTTGTTGGTCGTTTTCAACCAAGCCATAACTTTCTGGTTGCCGTTATTGGGAATACCCTTGCTGCTGGTCGCGCTGGGGATGAGTCTTGCGAATTGGATGGACCGCCGCACGTTAATCGAGCTGGATGAAGATGGCATATCTTTCAGCAATGGTTTGCGAAAGGCTGATATATGTTGGGAAGAGATCAAGGAGGTGCGTGTTCTGCCCGCCCAATGGGGGCAGAAAGTGCAGGTTCTTGGAGAGGATGTATACTTCGCTTTTCATACATTAGGTGAAGTCACATCCAATGGAAGATTATTAGGTCGAACCGGTTTTCAGGATGGCGAGTGGATTTTAAAACAAATCCTGGATGAATCGGGGTTAATTGAAAGCAAGCAAGTTGACTTAGGTGATCAACAGGAAGGCTATTATTACTCACGCCAATAGGATCTCTGCTTCGGGCATCACAGCGCCCTCTGAGCAGAGGGCGCGTTTTATTATCTGATCAACATATCCTATTTGGAATACTTTCGGATATTTTGGCGATGGGCAATTGCCGAGGAGAAGAATTATGAATATCGATGAACAGGTTGCTTACCTGATGAGGGGGACGCAATACGGCGATGATGAGTTAGCAAAATCGATGGCAGGTGAACTGCGCCAACGCTTGATTGAAGCGGAAGCAGAAGATCGTCCATTACAGGTGTACTGTGGTTACGACCCGCGTACAACGGATATTCATATCGGTCATACTATCACGATGCGCAAGCTGCGCCAGTTCCAGGAATTAGGTCACGAAGTTACATTCTTGATTGGAACATACACCTCATTAATCGGTGATCCATCAGATAAAGATAAGATGCGCCCCCAGCTCACCCCCGAGGAGGTTGAGTTTAATGCACGCACCTATGCAGAGCAGGCTTATAAAATCCTCGATCCAGATAAAACCCGGATCCGCTACAATGCAGAATGGCTTGCCAAGCTGAATTTTGCTGATCTGATCAACCTGGCTGCAAATTTCACTATTCAGCAGTACCTCACAAGGGAGAATTTCAGGCTGCGCTGGGAAAATGGTGATGCAATCTACCTGCATGAAACTTTTTACTCGATCATGCAAGGATACGATGCCTATTCCTTGAAAGCAGATGTGCAGGTTGGTGGAACTGACCAGCTATTTAATATCGTCACCGCGGCTCGCAAGGTGATGACCTCACTGGGTGAAAAACCCAATATAGCCATTATCATGGCGATTCTGGTGGGTACTGACGGCGAGGTCAAGATGAGCAAATCCATCGGCAATCATATTCCAATCCTGGCACCACCGGATGATATGTATGGCAAAGTGATGAGCATACCCGATACTGCGATGAGCAACTACTTCCCTCTGGTGACTCGCTGGCCCGAGTCAGAGATTGCAGTGCTTGAGAGCGGACTCAGTGATGGCAGCCTGCACCCACGCGACGTGAAAATGAAACTGGCACGCGAGATTGTCGAAATCTTCCACGATCCAGCAGCTGCGGCGAATGCTGAACAGAATTTTGTGCGCGTTTTCCAGCAGCATGACCTGCCAGAAGATATGCCGCAATACTCACTCAAACCCGGGCAGAGCGTGCTGGATGTCCTGCAGGACAGCGGCATGATCCAGTCGCGCAGTGAAGGCCGTCGCCTGATCAGTCAAAACGGGGTTCGCCTGGATGGGGAGCTGCTTGAAGATCCCAACCAGCCGTTCCCGCACCCGGGTGTGTTGCAAGCCGGTAAGCGGCGCTTCACGAGGATCAACTCATGACAGGGTCCGCAGCCTGGTTGGGCACAGGCTGCGGATTTTTCTTTCCCAGGCTAAATTCCTTGACCAGCGAACAAATGTTCTATATAATGAATATATCTTCCGTCTGGGTGATTTGAGGTTTGCTGAATGACCATCTGGCAACGTGTGCTGCGCGCGCTGGGGTACACCCCGGCGACAAGCCTGGAGTTCCATGCTGATGAGGATCTGCTGCAGAGTCTGCAGAATATCGCGGATCGTGAACAGCGGCATACCGGTGAGGTGGCGTCCGAATTGCTGAGCTCGGCGTTGGCGCGGCGCCGGGTGGATGATGGGCTGATGGCGCGCTGGGGGTTTCTCACTGCGCGTGAGCAGCAGGTTGCAGCCCTGACCTGTCTGAATTTCACCAATCGCCAGATTGCAGCCCGGCTGCAGATAACGCCGGAAACCGTCAAGACACATGTACGTAACGTGCTACGCAAGTTCGACCTGCACAGCAAGGCTGAATTGCGCCGGTCACTGGCTGACTGGGATTTCAGCGCCTGGCTGCACTGAGGGCACCATCTCACCCGCAGGGGTACCCCGATTATTACCTGTCTCTCCCCTGTGAATGGGATTGTCCTTCGCCCCGGGTTAAGTTAATTTAAGAGCATGAACACACTACTCAACCCGCTTCCAGGCGATCTGTTGCTCGTTTTGGCACCGCATGCAGGCGGTGCAATTATGTGGGAACTGGTGGCACGCCTGGCTACCCGGGGTGCAGTACGCCTGCTGGATGGCGGCAACCGGTTCGACGTTTACAAATGCAACCTGGCGGTGGGACAGGCGCTGGGGGGGCGAACGGGCGATTTACCTGCTGTTCTGGAGCGCATTCGCCTGTCGCGGGCATTTACCTGCTACCAGGTGGTAGCGCTTTTAAAGAGCACCCCTGCAGAACCGGTTCCGACGTTGGTCCTGGACCTGCTGTCAACGTTCTATGATGAAAACGTGTCCGCGGATGAGAGCATGCGGCTGCTGCAGGAGGGCATTGCCCACCTGCAGCGCTTGAATCGCCTG
>Ga0209536_100002066_pt1 | contig 32723 bp, 30 predicted proteins | sample DeeMarSeWOR28_12_FD_187461 | JGI IMG/M metagenome (GOLD analysis project Ga0209536, IMG submission 187461) | Marine sediment microbial communities from White Oak River estuary, North Carolina - WOR-2-8_12 (SPAdes) (version 2) | ecosystem: Environmental > Aquatic > Marine > Intertidal zone >... | reverse complement strand
TTGAATCAGACAGCCTTCTACGATCGCAACCCGTTCGCCTGGATCGACACGCAACCCACCGTTGACGCTTCCGCTAAAGCCTTCGACCCGGACGTTGCGTAGCAAGCTTCCGGCCTGGATGTTGTCGTCGAGGTGAATGCCGTTCCAGGTGCCCGTGTCCGCGACCATCCGAATGGGCGCCTGGGGGGTACCGGGGCCGACGAACGTGCCGTTCTCGCCGCTGGTTCCGCCCGTCGAGATCTGCAAGCGCCGGCCGGAAGCAAATCGCATCTCAGTCCCCGCCTCGACGCTCATCGTGCTGCCGCCGCGAACGACCAAACCCGCGCTTAGATAGAAGGGAACACCGTAGTTTGTCCAACTCGCGTCGGGGCGGCTCACCGTCGAACCGCGCACGTAGACCCGGTCTTGACCATTGCCCAGTAGGTCGAGGATCGCACCGAGAGTCGACACGTCGTCCGAGCCCATGCTGATCGGGGAGCGCCCGTTCGTCGTGAGCTGGTTGCGATCGAACCAATTGGCCGTCTCGGAGCCTGCGCCGGACTGGGCGTAGAAGCCGTGGTTCATGCTCTCTCGGATGATCGAATCGTGGATTCTGGGCGCGGAGCCCGCGAGAACTTCGATTGCGCCCTGCTCCGTCGCTGCGTTGCGGCGCCCACCGAACTCGATGACGACATTTCGCAGCGCCGTGGCGGCCGAGATGTTGTTGGCCCCGAAGCGCAGGCCTCGGTAATGACCGCTCGGGGCAGGGGCGCCGACGCCCTGAAATCGTGTGAACACGACCTGATCGCCGACGCCGGGATCGCCTCCATTGGCGACCAGCGCGCCCGCGCTGGCGACGCCGACGTCGATGCGAAGATTGCTTTCACCCGCAAACATGACGACCGCCCCGGGCTCGATGCTCAGGGTGGCGCCGTTCTCCACGCTTACGTTGCGGGTCACGACATGCGGGCTCTCGAGCGCCGTGAGCACCGTGTCGGTGGCGATGGTGCCGCTCAGCGTAGAGCCATCGCCTTCGGTCATCGTGAAGCGCTTGGCGAGCGTCGTGCTCGATCCCTGGTCAACCACGACATCGTAGACGCCCGATGGACGCGACGGATCGCTGGGCACCACTGCGCTCAAGGTGTTCACATCGACGAACGTGGTCGCGAGCGTCTCCCTGTACGCACCGAGCTCGAGTCGAATTGCCGGCGCGGCCGCGCTGACGAATCCCGCACCCCGAACCACGACAGGAACGTCCGCTTGGCGGCGTCCGGCAGCTGGCGTGATCGAGTCGACCGCCGGCGGCGCCGCGATCACGCGGATATCGATCGTCGCGCTGTCCGTGCCTTCGCTGTTCGTTGCCACGATCTCGAAGCTGTGTCCGCCGATGTCGGCCTCCACCGGCGCGGGCTTCGTCGAAGACGCGGACAAGAGCCCCGTTGGCGGGTCGAACTCGAGGAAGTCGGGGAGTGTGCCCGAGATGCTCAACGCGGGAGTCGGGTTGCCGGTTGCCGTCGCGGAGGCACCAGGGAAGCGCTCTCCGACTTCGAGCACGAAGACCGTGTCTGGCGTGACGCTCAAGATCGGAGTCGCCGGCGGGTTGACCGCGTCGACTGTGATGCTCTCTTCATCACCCTCCCCAAGCACGTTCTCCGCGCGAACCGTGTAGCTGTACTCGAGCTCCCCATTGGACGCGGAGGCCGTGAAGCTCACCTCACCTGTGACTGGGTCGATCGTGATCGGGAGATTCGATGGAACGGTGCTGCCCACGAGGCTGAAGACCACTCCGGCGCTCTCCGTGCCGGACCTAAGGTTGACGTCGTAGGTATACGCCGTGCCGACGAAGATCACGGTGGGCGGCGGCACGGTGACGAGATCGATCTCGGGAATCGGGGGCCTCGGATCGACGCTGACCAGGAACTCCTGCCTGTTCGGAGCACCTAGACCGTTCGATACCTGCAGGGCGACGCTGTAGTCGCCAGGCGAAACCGATTCCGTGTCCCATTCAACCGTCACACCGGCGCCTTCGGGGGGATCGGTCACGATGGTCACGCCATCCGCTGGGGTGCCGCTCGATGGCGTCTCGACCGTCCACTCAATGGTCGGCGCGCCTGCGGCGGTCGCGGAGTAGCTCAACACTTCCCCGGCGTAGATGCGGTCGGGCGGTGTTGAGGTGATCACCGCTGGGCCACCGGTGTCGATGACCGTCACGGTGAATTCCTGGTCGGTCGTTCGCCCGCTGTCGTTCTCGCTGGCGCGGATCACGACATCCTGATCACCGACTTGGTCGGAGCTGGGAGTCCAACGGACCGCTCCTGTCTCTGCGTCGATCGTCAGACCCATCGGCGCCGTCGGAACGCTCCAAGATACGTCGCCTCGAGCGACGACCATCGGGTCGTACGCGTACGGTGCAGCCACGGTCGCCTCGGTCGGGGGTTCAGTCGTGAACACCGGGCCGTTCAAGCCCTCCACGTCGACGTCGAAGCTCTGTGTGTCGCTCCCCGCGAGGTTCGTCGCGCGAATCTCGATCGACTCCCTCCCTGTTTCCGCGGGAACCCAAGTGACGATGCCCGAGGTCGGGTGTACCTCGAATCCCGCAGGGCCCGAGACGAGCGCGAACGCAATTGGCGTCATCCCCTGCACCGTCACCCTGTAGTTGAACGGCACCCCCAGCGTCGCCCTGCTCGGCGGCGTCGACGTGATCTTGGGGACTACGGCCCCATTTGGAGTGTTGCCGCCGCCACAGCCCGCAGCCGTCATCCAAATCGCGGCCGACGCCGCAAGCCAAAGTCGCATAGGTCGAGTCATCGGTTCCCCCTCGGTGCCCGAATTCCTATGCTAGCAAATTCTTATGCTGAAAGTGTTACTTGCGGCCGTATTCGAGGTCTTCGAGCAGCTCATCCAACGCGATCTGTACCTCGACCTCCCAGCTTCGGCTCCAGCCGCGCTCCCACTCGCCCCCGATGAGCGCGATGATCTGCTCCCATAGCTCGCTCTGTTTCTGCCGGGCCCGCGCGTAGAGACTTGGGTCCATTTGGCTGACGATCTGCATGACTGACTCCTTTCAGCTGTGATATTCAAGATTTAGCGCCATGTGACGGCAGTTGTGCGCAGCCTCAAAACGCATTTCTGCAGTTGCATGCACGGGTTATCCCTGCGAAGCTGCAGCCCATGTTTAACTGGGACGATGTGCGGTACTTCCTGACGCTCCATCGGCAGGGCACTCTCGCTGCAGCTGGAGCTGCACTTACGCTGGACCCGACCACGGTCGGGCGGAGGTTGGTGAAGCTGGAGGAGGGGCTCGGGGCGCGGCTCTTCGATCGAACGCCGACGGGCTACGTGCTGACGGAGGCGGGACACCGATTGCTGCCCCGCGCCGAGCGGATCGAGCGGGAAGCGCTCGGGGTCGAACGTGACGTCGCGGGAGAGGACCAGAAGCTCGAGGGGGTCGTGCGACTCACGGCCACGGAGATGCTCACCACGCGATTCATCGCGCCGCACCTCCGACGTTTCCGCGAGCGTTATCCGGAGATCCAGCTCGAGCTCCAGTGCACGAACCTCGACGTGAATCTCGCGCGGCGTGAGGCCGACATCGCGTTGCGTCTGGCGCGCCCGACCCAGGAAGACCTCATCATCAAGCGCCTCTCCTTCATCAACCTCGGGCTCTACGCATCGCTCGACTACATCGACCGATTTGGGCTCCCAAAGGACTCACTCGCAGGGCACCAATTGATCCTATTCGCGAACACGCGACCGTTTCGCCGGGAGAACGACTGGCTCGAAGCTCGAATGGATGGGGCCCAACTCGCGCTCCGCTCCGATAGCGTGTCGGCGATCTATTCAGCCGCGGTTGCGGGCACCGGTATCGCGCTCCTTCCCTGCCTCGTCGCGGACCACGACCATCACTTGAAGCGCATTCCGCTCGAGGGCGCGCCCGAACCGCGGCAGATCTGGCAGGCAGTCCACAAGGATCTGCGTGACAGCGCACGCATACGCGCGGTGCTCGATTTCATCGGAAAGACGATGACGCCCGTGCAGGAACGGATCTCAGCGGCCTAGGCTCAGGACAGCGCCATCCCGTCCTGCCCGAGCTTGACGGCTAAGCGCCGGGCTCCCCAAGCCCCGGCCCGCGCCTCGAAGAAACCAGCGCAGGGTTCGCCACACTCCGGACATGCCCCTTCGTCGAGGTTCCACGCAACGATCTCGTACCAATTCCGTTCGATGAGCGGCGTCGCGCAGCTTGCGCAAAACGTCGTGTCGCCTTCGCGGTCGTGGACGTTGCCGAGGTACACGTGGCGAATGCCGGCGCTCTTGGCGATTTCCCGCGCCCGCCTGAGTGTCGCCCTCGAGGTCGGCGGCACATTTCGCATCTTGTAGTTCGGATGAAACGCCGAGAAGTGAAGAGGCACGTGGGAACCGAGCTCCGCCTGGATCCATTCTGCCATTCGGCGAATCGAGTCGTCGGAATCGTTGTAGCCGGGGATCACCATGTTGGTGATCTCGAACCACAGGTCAGTCTCGTTGCGAAGGTAGCGAAGCGTATCGAGGACCGGCGTCAACCGACCACCGGCGACCTGTCGATAGAAGTCGTCATCGAACGCCTTGAGATCGACGTTGGCCGCGTCGATGAACGAGAAGAACTCCTTACGCGGTTCCGGATTGATGTAGCCCGCAGTAACGGCAACGGAATGGAGCCCTCGCTCCTTGCAGGCAATCGCCACGTCGCGCGCGTACTCGAGAAAGATCACCGGATCGTTGTAGGTGAATGCGATGCTCCGGCACCCGAGCCGCTCGGCGGCCGTTGCGATGGCATCCGGCCCCGCGACCTCTGCGAGTGTATCCATGTCGCGGGACTTCGAGATGTCCCAGTTCTGGCAAAACCTGCATGTGAGGTTGCATCCGGCCGTCCCAAACGAGAGGACCGGTGTCCCTGGAAGGAAGTGGTGGAGCGGCTTCTTCTCGATGGGATCGACGCAAAAACCGCTGGAGCGCCCGTAGCTCGTCATCACGACTTCGTCGTTTTCGCGGGCACGCACGAAACAAAGGCCCCGTTGCCCTTCGCCGAGCTTACATTCGCGCGGGCAGAGCTCGCAGGCGACCCGGCCGTCCTCGAGACGACGCCAATACGCGGTCTTCACAGTCGACGATGACCGTTCCATCCCTCCCAAGATGCGCACGGGCCGCAAGCATGACAAGCCGGGCGCGTTGACAAGCTGGCGAGCATGCGCACAGTCGAGCTGTGGTGACGGTTCGAGCAGCTGTAGTTGCTGGCTCTTTCTACCCGGAAGACGCGCAGTCCTTGCGCGCGGTCGTTCTCGACCACTTGAGCAGGGCGCGGGCCGCTTCTGCGCCAAACGCTTCGGACGCGGGCTGGCCGAAAGCGCTCATCGTGCCCCACGCCGGGTACATGTACTCGGGCCCCGTTGCTGCACGGGCGTATGCAGCGCTGGAGCCCGGGGCCGATATCGTCGAGCGAATCATACTCGTCGGCCCGAGCCATCACGTGCCCTTCAAAGGCATCGCAGTTCCGAGCAACACCGCGTTCGAGACTCCCCTCGGCCGCGTCCCAATCGATGAGAGCTCGCGTCGCCAGGTGCTCGCCCTTCCCTTCGTCCACACGTTCGACGACGCCCATCATTGGGAGCACTCGCTCGAGGTGCAGCTCCCATTCCTCCAGGTCGTCTTGGAAACTTTCTCCGTGCTCCCGTTCGCGGTCGGGCGGGCGACGCCGTTGCAAGTGCGGGCGGTGATCGACGCGCTCTGGGGCGGCGACGAAACCGTGGTCGTGATTAGCTCGGACTTGAGTCACTACCACGACTACGAGACAGCAAAGCGCATGGACGCGGCGACAGCCGAAGCGATCGAGGCGCTCGACTCGGTACGCATCGGCCGCGAAGATGCATGCGGCCGCATCGGCGTGCAGGCGCTTTTGGACTCGGCGCGCGAACGCTCGCTCGTTGCACGAACCCTCGACCTCCGGAGCTCGGGGGACACGGCTGGAGGGCGCGATGAGGTGGTCGGCTACGGCGCGTGGGCGTTCACGGCTTCCAAGAACGGCTCGCCGTAGCTCGCGATACGCGCGGGGCCCATGCCGTGGATCTCGGCAAGCGCTTCCATCGAAGATGGGCGGAACGCCGCAATCTCGAGGAGCGTTCGATCGTGGCATACGACGTAGGCTGGCACGCCTTTTTCGCGAGCGATGTCGAGGCGGGTCTCGCGGAGCCGCTCGAACAGCCGCGGGTCGACGTCGTCAGGGAGCTCATGCGCAGCCCGGCTCCTGCTTACCTTCTTCTCACGCGCGCGCCCCGCATCTGGGGGCGGAAGCAGAACGCGTGCCGGCTCCTCACCTTTCATTACCGCTGCGCCTGCCGCAGTGAGAAAGGGGAGCGGAAACTCGCTCGTCGTGATGTCGACTAGGCCCGCGGTGATCAAGCGCCGCAACAGCGCGAGCACCCACGCTTTCGGGTGGGATTGGAGAAGACCATGCGTGCTCAAGCTGGTGAGGCCCAAACGGCGAAGGCGCTCGTTGTCGGCTCCGTGAAGCATCTCCGCGACCGCGGTCAGCCCCGCGCGCCCCTGGTTGCGCGCGACACCGGCGAGAGCCTTCCGCACGAGAATGGTTTCCTCTTCGGATGCGCCGTCGGACCCAGCCTCCTCACCGGCTTGCTCGAGACGCTCGCAGACATCGCAGTGGCCGCAACCGCCGAGCGTCTCCTGCTCGTCGCCGAAGTAGCGAAGGATGAAGTCGTGTCGGCAGCTTCCCGCTTCGACGTAACGCATCAAATCGAGAAAGAGCCGCCACTGCTGTTGCACGTGCGCGGAATCGCTCGATCCTTCGCCACTGAAACCGATGAGGCGGCGCCGCAGGCCGAGGTCGCCCGAGCTCGTCAGCAGCAGGCCATGCGCGGGCTGCCCGTCGCGCCCGGCGCGCCCGACTTCTTGGTAGTACGCCTCGACCGAGCCGGGCGCCTGCACGTGAACGACGGTCCGAATGTCGGCTCGGTCGATACCCATGCCGAATGCATTGGTCGCAACGACGACGTCCAGCGAACGCTCCGCGAAGCGACGGTTCACACGCTCGCGGACCGTCGCCGACAAACCTGCATGGTATGCCTCCGCTCGCCACCCGGCCTTCGACACCGCTTCGGCGACTCTCTCTGTGTTGCGGCGGGTCGCGGCGTAGACGATGGCGCCGCCTCGAGTGCTCTTTGGTTCGCCCAGCGCGTCGCCGAGCGCTCGGAGCATGAGCTTGCGTCGTTCGGCTGAGCTGTCGCTCTCGATCACACCGAGGTGCAAATTCGGACGTGAGAATCCTCGGAGGATCACCGCGGCCCGGTCCGAATCGAGCCCGAGGCGCGCCTGGATCTCCCGACGAACGATCGGCGTGGCGGTCGCGGTACATGCGAGGACACGCGACGGTTGCAAGCGTTCGAGCACCTCGCTCAGTCGGAGATAGGAAGGCCGGAAATCGTGCCCCCACTGAGAGATGCAATGTGCCTCGTCGATTGCAACTAGGGGGGGCCGAATCTGCGCGAGGCGATCGACCAACCAGCCCGACTCCAAGCGCTCGGGCGCTACGTAGACCAAGCGATACCGGCCCCCGGTGATCGCCTGCTCTCGTCTCCGCAACTCGTCAGGCTCGAGAGTCGACGCAAGATAGGTTGCTTCGATCCCGCGCTCGGTGAGCGCGCGAACCTGGTCCTCCATCAGCGCGATCAGCGGTGAGATGACGATCGACGTGCCCTCGAGCACCGACGCCGGCAGTTGGTAGCAGAGCGACTTCCCGCCGCCCGTGGGCGCGATGACGATGACCCGGCCCGGCCCGTCGAGCAGTGCCTCGATGGCTTCGCGCTGCCAAGGTCGAAACGCCGAGAGCCCAAAGCGCTCCCGCAACGCGACATCAATCTCGCTCATCACCGGTCCCATGCCAGCAGGTATCGACCGAGCACGCTAGAGGTTGCGAAGCCATGCCTCGATCCACTTCGCCACTTCGCCCGGCCGCTCGGTCACGAACATATGTCCCGCGCCTTCAATCAGGTGTAGCTCCTGGTCCGCGATTCCCGCGGCCATGAACTCCGCATACTTCACCGGTGTCAGAGCGTCGTTGGTTCCGGCCAGGATCAACGCCGGCACCTGAATCCGCGCAAGGTCGCTCATGCGGTCGAAGCTGTCGGCGGCCCGCCAGTCCGCGGCCCCCGTCTCGATCGCTGTGAGCTCACGATCTCGAGATGCCTTCTCGATCAGCGCCGGGTCGGTATCCCGCTGATAGAGGCCTGGCGGTAGCGGCGGGATCTTCTGCCCGGTGGCGGCGACCTGCTCGAAGAGCTGGAGTATCATCGGATGAACACGAAGGCGCGCCCCTGTTGCAAGCAGCACCAGGCCTTGGAGCCGCGGCGGTGATTGAAGCGCATGCTCGATCGCAAGCGCGCCGCCCAAGGAATGCCCGACGAGGACGTAGTCACCCTCGACCTCGTACTCGACGAAGCGCCCGAGGAAACTCTCCATCTGCGCCACGGTATGAAGAGCTGGGCCATCCGTTCCCGCGCGCCCCGGCATGTTGATGGCGTAGCGGTTGCGCATGGGCAGCGCATCGAGAAGCGCGTCGTACACATGGTGGTTGTCGGCGGACCCATGAAGGCAGATCAGGGTCGGAGTGGCACCCGTCTCGCGCCGAAACGTGACCGCGCCTCCCCCGATTTCCCTCGCCTCTACCAAAGCGCGGTCTCCTCGCTCGCGCTGGCTATGGCGATCGACTGAAACCGGAAGAAGCGCTCCCGAGCGTAGGTGCCCGTGTACTCCAGGGCGAGCTCATCAAACGACACGGTTCTCAGGAATCGGTAGCCCGACTCCGCCATCAGCGGGGTCGGGTCATCAATCCCGAACTGCATCGGCTCGCCCAGCTCCTCGATGATGCCCTTCATGGCTCGGTCCTCGGCTCGAAGCCGGGGGCTCGATTTGGCCATCTTCGTGTTGAGGTAGTCGAAAACCAGCAGCGACCTGGGGTCGAGCTCTGCGGCGATTCGCTCGAGCGTCACCCGCGCAGCCGCCTCGGCGAGGTAGTAGATGACACCCTCCCAGATCAGACAGGTCGGCTGAGTGAGCTCGAGGCCGGCTGATTCGAGGCGTTCCACGAAGTCGTCCTGCTCGAAGTCACAAGCCACGAAGGTCGCTGCATCGATAGGATAGCCCTCGAACCTCGAAAGGCGCGCACGTTTGTCCGCCTGGCTAGCGGGCTGATCCACTTCGAAGAAGCGGACGCCCTTCTGTCCGAGCCGCGCTGCCCTCGTGTCCAGGCCCGCGCCGAGGATGACCACCTGCCGGATGCCGCGGCTGATCGCGCGGACCACGCACTCGTCGAGGTAACGCGTTCGGAGCCCCATCCAGAGCTCCATCGATGGCGAGTGTTCGTCCCAGCGTCGCGAGAGCGCTTCGCCTTCTGGTCCGGCCAGGCGCAGCGCCCACGGGTCGTTGCAGACCGGGTTGCTCGCAGCAGATGCCCGGCCGCGGTATGCGGCGACCATGATGGCCGTCCGGCTGGCCGCGCGCGCCGCCCCCACGCCTAGTGCCCGCGCTCCCGGTCCACGCCCGGGTGCGTCGGGTCGCCCGGCTCGTGCCGCGGGTTGGCGGTGAGATAGCTCCCGTCTCGGCCTGGAATGGAGAGCAGCGTCTCCTTGTCGTAGAGGAAATGCTCGCGGCTGGTCGACGGAGGCATGTGCATGCCGGTGTCCATCCGGATCGCGTCGCAGGGGCAAGCCTCAACGCAGTACCCACAAAAGATGCAGCGAAGCTCGTCGATCATGAAGACCGATGGATAGCGCTCGTAGCCGTAGCGCGGATCGTCCGGCTCGTACTCGGCAGGCTCGATGTAAATGCACTGCGCGGGGCAGGCCGTGCTGCAGCACAGGCACGCTACGCAGCGCGGAGACCCGTCCGAACGCTGCGTGAGGCGGTGGATACCGCGGAACCGCTCCGGGTACTCCAGCTTCTCCTCGGGGTACTTCACCGTCGCAATTTCCTTTTTGGCCTTGGGCGCGAGGGTGTTCCGGAAGAAGCGGCCGGCCGCGAAGCTCAGCCCTTTCGCGATTTCCGGGAGGTACACTTGCTCGGCGACCGTGCGCCCTGGCTTCTTGATGACTTTGACTTCGACTGCCATGCGGACCTCAGAAAATCTTCTCGAAGAAAGCGATCCAACCACCGGCCCAGCCCGACAGCATGAACGCGCCCATCACCAGAATGTTGAGCAGCGACACCGGAAGTAGGCCCTTCCAGCAGAGCGACATGAGCTGGTCGTAGCGGAAGCGCGGCAGCGACCATCGAATCATGAGTTGGAACCAAATCAGGGCGATGATCTTGAACAGGAAGAACAGGAGCTGAATCACGATCACCAGCCAGTGCTGGAGCGGCACCGCGTAGCTGACCGCCACGAACGGCAGGGAGAAATCGAAGCCGTCGCGGAATAGGAATGGTACGTCCCAGCCTCCGAGGAAAAGAACGGATGCGATGGCGGCGAGCGACACGACCTCCACGAACTCGCCCATGAAGAACATGCCGAACTTCATGCCCGAGTACTCGGTGAGGTATCCGCCGACGAGCTCGCTCTCGCCCTCCGGAAGGTCGAAGGGCACGCGCTTGGTCTCAGCGATAGAGGCGACGAAGAAGTTGATCGCGCCGAGCGTCAATGGCGGAATGAAGATCCCCCACATGTGCTCGTACTGCCACATCACCATGTCCTCGAGTCGGAGCGAGGCGTAAAGCATGAACGCCGGGACGAGCGTGAGGCCGATGACGACCTCGTAGCTCACCATTTGGCTGGCCGCACGGATGCCTCCGAGCAGCGAATACTTGTTGTCCGAGGCATAGCCAGCGACGGCTGCGCCGATGATGCCAGTGCTCGCGATGGCGAAGATGAAGAGGATGCCCACGTTGATGGTCGCGACCTGCATCGGAATGGCCGGCCCTGAGAGCTCGCCAGTTCGCGGCAGCACCTCGTTGAGGTGGTCGAGGTGCATCATGCTCGCGAATGGGATGACCGCGAACGCAGCGATCGCAGGAATCAGCGCGATGATCGGACCGGCTGAGAACAGGAGCTTGTCGGACTTCGGAGGAACGAAGTCCTCCTTGAAGATGAACTTGAGCGCGTCGGCCACGGGATGGAGCAACCCGATGAGCATGATCTTGCCCTGGTTGCCGACGATCATCGTGTGGACGCCGTAGCCCGCACGAAGCAGCACAGATGCAAGACCGAAGCCGATGAGGGCTCTGGTCAGCTCTGCCGTGGAAATTGGAAGCGGGTTGCTCCCCTTGATCGCGACGAAGGTGATCGCAACGAGCGCCACGATGGCGACGACACCGGTGAGGGCGGCCAGACGCCACAGCGGTAGGCGCGCGCGGTCGAGCATGGCGACGGCGCCGGGCGGGAGCACGATGGCTGCGCGGGACGGACCGAGGCGGTCCTGAATCATCGCGCTCTGTCGCCGTTCGGCCCAAATCAAGATCGGTGCAAAGCCCCCGACCGTGACCAGCAAGATGAAGAGGATCTTCAGAACCGAAGAACCAATGAGGAGTCCGGTGGTCATTGGGCTGCCTCCGCGGCATCCACGAGCCCCTTGCGAAGGCCTTCGAGATCCGTGAAACCGAGGTCCTTGCCCAGCGCCTTTGCGAGGCCAGCTATCGTCTTCCAAGCGGGTTCGACGTCGGCCGGCGCCGAGAGCACCGCGCGGAACGATTGCGCCATTCCCTTTGCATTCACGAAGCTACCGTCCACTTCAAAGGTGTCCGCCACGGGAATCACGACCTCTGCGGCTGCGGGCAGCGGGCCGACGTGGCTCGTCAGCGAGACGACGGCGTCGAGGGACACCAACGGCGCGAGCTCCTCGAGCCTTTCGGCGCTCGCCCAACCGAGCGCGAGCACTCCCTGAACCTCGCCGCTCTGCACCTCCTCGAGGAGCTTGCCCACGCCCTCGGGCGCGCTTCCGCCGACAACCTGGGCTGCGCCGGCGCGGTTCGGGTTGTTGTCATTGCTTCGGAGGATGTCATCACCCTCCCATCCGCCCAGCGCGGCGAGGTAAAGCCTCCCGGCTCCGAGCGCGGAGGCGAGCTTCGCGAGCGCGAGGTTGTCCTCGGTCGTGTGCTGCGCGCTGAGCACCACCGCCAGCTTCGAGGATTCGACGCCTTGCAGCTTCTCGGCCGCAAGGGCGATGGCTTCGCGCTCCCCGATCGGAAGACGCTCGTCGCCACGCCCGGACGTGGGCGTGAGGACCCGGTCGGTGGCTTGGCGCGTGTATGTCATCATGCCGTCGTCGCACATCCAGAACTGGTTGACGTCGGGGTTGTCGCGCGGTCGCAGACGATAGACCTTGCCGTAGCGGGGGTCGTAGTCGACGTGCGTGTTGCAGCCTGTCGCACAACCGGTGCAGACGCCCTCCCGGGACTTCAAGAACCAGACACGTGCTTTGAATCGGAAATCGCTGCTCGTGAGCGCGCCGACGGGACATACGTGCTCGGTCATCAAGGTGTACTTGTGGTCGAGCTCTCGGCCAGGCGCGAGAATGATCTCGTTCTTGTTGCCGCGCTCGCGCATGTCGAGAACGTGATCCTTCGCGACCTCGTCGCAGACACGGATGCAGCGCGTGCACATGATGCAACGCTCGGCGTCGTAGACGATGGTCGGCCCGAATCGAACGCCCTTCGGCTTGTGTACCGGCTCAGTGAGCTTTCGCTTCAGCGTGCCCTGGTGTTCGTAGTAGTAGTCCTGGAGCTTGCACTCGCCGGCCTGGTCACAGATAGGGCAGTCGACCGGGTGATTGAGAAGCAGGAACTCCTGCACGGACGCTTGCGCGGTCTTGACCTCGTCGTTGGTGGACGAGACGACCATGTCTTCGGCGGCCGCGAGCTGGCACGCAGGCTGGAGCTTCGGCTTGGTCGAAGGGACGTACTCGCCCTTGGCTTCGTCGAAGGTAAGCTGCGGCATCGCCATTTGCCGGCCGCTTTCGACCTGAACGAGGCACATGCGGCAGTTGGCGGCAATGGAGAGCCCTGGGTGCCAGCAATAGTGCGGGATCTCGATCCCCTCGCGCCAGGCCGCCTGCATGACGGTCTCCCCAGGCTCGAACGCAATCTCTCTTCCATCCAAAGTAAACTTAGGCATCGGTTACCGGTCGCATTCTCCGCCGATCATGTTCACCGACCCAAAGGTTGGGATGATATCGGCGATCATGCCGCCAAGCAGCATTTCGCGGGACGCGGCGAGGTTGTACCAGCACGGCGGGCGGACACGAACGCGATACGGAGTGCCGCTGCCGTCCGACACGATGTGGAAGCCGAGCTCGCCATTGCCGCCTTCCGTGAAGCTGTAGACCTCGCCCTCAGGGACTCGAAGCCCCTCCATCACGAGCTTGAAGTGTGCGATGGTCGCCTCGATGGTCGTGTAGACGTCCTTCTTGTCCGGGTAGACGATACGGGGGTCGTCGACGTTGACTGGCCCGTCATCCGGCATCTGCTCGAGTGCTTGCTCGATGATTCGAATGGACTGACGGATCTCCTCGAGACGAACCATGAAACGATCCCAGTTGTCGCCGTCTTCGCCGATCGGAACGTCGAAATCGAAGCGGTCATATACCAGGTACGGATGATCTTTTCGGACGTCGTACGGAATGCCAGTCGATCGCGCGACCGGACCGGTGCAGCCGTAGGAAAGGGCCTGTTCCTTCGTGAGCACGCCGACGCCTTGCATTCGGTCGAGGAAGATGCGGTTTCGGAGAAGCATGATCTCCGTTTCCTTCACGACCTTGAAGATCTCCGGAATCAGGTGTCGAACGTCGTCTTTGAAGTTGGGCGTTGGGGGCGCGGCCATGCCGCCGATGCGCCCGAAGCTGTGGGTCATGCGCGCGCCAGTTTCACGCTCGAGGATGTCCCACACCCAGTCGCGAACCTTGAGGAGCCACAAGAACGGCGTGAATGCCCCAAGCTCCATGGCCGACGCGCCGTTGCATGTGAAGTGGTCCGCGATACGCGAGAGCTCGCCGAGAACGACCCGATAGTACTGGCAGCGCTCGGGCACCTCGATGCCGAGGAGCTTCTCGACTGCCAGCGCCCATCCGACGTTGTTGAGCATCGGCGAGACGTAGTTGAGCCGGTCCGCGTAGGGAAAGACCTGCGCCCAGGTGCCTCGCTCACATGATTTTTCGAAGCCTCGGTGGAGGTATCCGGGCTGCACGTCGAGGTTGATGAGGTTCTCGCCATCGAGATCCATCACCATGCGGATCGTGCCGTGCATCGCAGGATGCGATGGCCCCATATTCAGGCGCATCGGGTCGGCATCGAGCTCGAGCGAAGCCTGATCGTTCGACAGCTCGTCAGCGGGTTCCATCTACTTCCCCGGCCCTTCTTCGGGAGCGTGCGCGGCTTCGGCAGCCTCTGCAGCCGCGGCCTCCGCAGCCAACCTCGCATCAATCCGAGCTTGAATCTGTTGCGCGGCTTCCGAATCGCTCAGCGTCCGCCGCTGGCCCTGTTGCACGCCGATGGCCGGCGACACCTGCTGGTCGCCTCCGGCCAAACGCGCCTCCCAATCGATGCGCGCGAAGGGCTGTCCCTCTTCGATGCCAAATGGCGGGAGCTTGGTGATGTCCGCGACTTCCCGATAAGGCACGAGCGGCTGCGCTTTGTCGATCGGGTAGTCCTTGCGGAGCGGGTGGCCGACGAACTCTTCGTACAAGAGGATCCGCCGCAGATCCGGGTGGCCTTCGAACTCGACCCCGAACATGTCGTAGACCTCGCGCTCCGCCCAGTTGGCGCCCATCCAAATGCTGCTCAAGGTCCCCGGTTTCTCGCCCTCCTTGACGCGCGTGCGCAGGCGGATCCGCTGGCCATTCACCGACGAGCGCGTCATCAATGTCAGGTCGAACCGCGCCGACGCGCGCTCGGGGTAGTCGATCGCCGTGAGGTCGATGAAGTGGTCCATCTGAAGCTCTTCGTCGTCTTTGAGAAACTGAGCCACCTCGACCCAATCCCCGACTGCGACGATCGCCTCGTGCTCGCCGAAGGCATCGCTCGTCTCGAGGATACGATCGCCGAGCTGTGCACTCAGCCGGTCCAAGACCGCCTGGCTCATGAGCCCTCCTCCTTGGCACGCCCGGGAGCGTTCTCCACCACGTGCTTCGGCGGCACGACGACCGGGCGGCGGTCGTTGGCCTGGATCTTCTCTTGAAGGAGCATCAATGCGTCGAGCACGGCTTCGGGACGCGGCGGACAACCCGGAATGTACACATCCACTGGGATGACCTTGTCCACGCCCGGAATCGTGGTGTAGTTGTCGTAGAAACCGCCACACGAAGCGCAGGTGCCGAACGCGATGACCCATTTCGGGTCAGCCATCTGCTCCCAGATGCGACGAACCGCCGGCCCCTGCCGCTGGCTGATGGTGCCCACCACCCAGAGCACGTCGGACTGACGCGGGCTGAATCGCGGGGCTTCCGCGCCGAAACGCGCGATGTCGTAGCGCGGCGCGGCGGTGGCCATGAACTCCATGCCGCAACAGGCGGTGACGAACGGATATTGAAAGAGCGACCACTTGCGGGCCCATTGGAGCAGGTCGCTGAGGCGGGTCGTGATTGCAACTTCGCCGCCGCCCTCGATGACTTTCAGCTGTCCCATTCGAGCGCACCCTTTCTCCAGGCGTAAACCAGGGTCACGCCGAGAACGACGAGGAACAAGATCATCTCGATGAAACCCAGCCAGCCGAGCTGCTGGAACAAGCTCGCCCACGGGTAGAGGAACACGGCCTCGATGTCGAAGACGACGAAGAGGATCGCGGTGAGGTAGAATTTGATGCTGAGGCGAATGTGCCGGGCCCCGGTGGTCTCCGAGCCGGATTCGTAAGGGATCGCCTTTTCGGCAGTCATGTTCTTGGGCCCGAGGGCTGTAGTGAGGGCGAAGACCCCCACCGCAACCAACGCGGCAACGCCCAGCATCAGGAACACGGGTAAATAGGCCGAAAACATAGAGTGGCGGACTCCGAGACCAGCCTCGGTAGGCCGGTCGAGGAGTGCTTAGTATCACCCCAAGGGGGTGTCAATGAAGGTCGCGAGCACGCAAATCTTCTGGCGGCGGCAATCTGGAGAGAATGCCGGGCTTGTGCCATGGTTCTCAGGGGGATGCGGACACGCTGGACAATGGTTGCCGCCCTTTGGGCGAGCATATGGCCGGCCGCTGCTTCCGCCCAGGCGGGAGATGCTGCCGAGGGCGGCATCGGCGCCCTCCTCCAGTCGCTCGATGCCGGGTTCGGAGCAAACGTGGTCGGGCCGATCGCGTCGGTGCTCTTCTTCGACTTGGCTTTTTGGGACAATGGGCTCGAGGACGAGATCAAGCTGCCCTTCATCGTCGTTTGGCTGATCGCTGGGGCGATCTTCTTCACGCTTCGTTTCTCGTTCATCAATCTGCGCGCATTCGGGCACGCCTGGGTCGTGACCACCGGGCACTACGACAACCCGGACGACCCCGGCGAGGTTACGCACTTCCAAGCGCTTTCCTCGGCGCTCTCCGCAACGGTAGGTCTCGGCAACATCGCTGGCGTCGCCGTCGCGGTCGCCGTGGGCGGGCCGGGCGCAATCTTCTGGATGATCGTGGCGGGATTCCTCGGCATGTCGTCCAAGTTCACCGAGTGCACACTGGGCCAGATGTATCGGGAGGTGGACACCGACGGGCACATCCTCGGCGGACCAATGCGCTACCTCTCCGTGGGGCTCGATCAGCTCGGCATGCCGCGACTCGGCCGCGTCCTCGCCGTGCTGTTCGCGGTGATGTGCATCGGAGGCAGCTTTGGCGGCGGCAACATGTTCCAGGCCAACCAGAGCTACGCGCAGGTAGCCGAGGTCTTGCCCTTCTTCGCGGGCGGTTGGGGTTCCCTCGCCTACGGCATGATCCTCGCCTTCCTGGTGGGCATCGTGATCATCGGAGGGATTCGCCGCATTGGGCAGGTCGCGGGCTTCATCGTCCCGATCATGTGCGGGATCTATCTGCTCGCCGGCTTCTTCATCATCTTCACCAACTTGGACCAAGTCGGCCCTGCATTCAGCAAGATCCTCTCCGAAGCGTTTACGCCAAAGGCCGGACTCGGCGGCTTGCTCGGCGTCCTCATCACCGGTTTTCGGCGCGCGGCGTTTTCCAACGAGGCAGGGGTCGGCTCTGCATCGATCGCACACTCGGCCGCGTCGACCGACGAACCGGTACGCGAGGGCATCGTCGCGTTGCTCGAGCCCTTCATCGATACGATCGTCGTATGCAGCATGACGGGCCTGGTCGTCGTCATCACGGGCGCCTACGAGGGTGACGCCGAGGGCGGCGTTCTGATGACCTCCAACGCGTTTGCCACGGTCCTTCCCTGGTTCCCGAAGGTGTTGAGCCTCGCGGTGTTCCTGTTTGCATTCTCGACGATGATTTCCTGGAGCTACTACGGCGAGCGCTGCTGGACGTTCCTCTTTGGCTCTGATCTCTCCATCGTCTACAAGGTCATGTTCCTCGGCTTCGTCGTGTTCGGGTCCGTCCTGAAGCTCGGCAACGTCATCGACTTCTCCGACCTGATGATCCTCGGCATGTCGTTCCCGAACATCCTCGGCGCTGTTCTGTTGAGTGGAAAGGTCAGCCGAGCACTGAAAGACTACTGGGGCCGTTACAAGAGCGGCGAGATGCAGCCGAGAAGGTAGCTGCTAGGCTCGAGATCCATGTCGGAGTTTGCAGCACGCCGTAAGCAGCTTCTCGATGCGATGGGGGACGGCGTCGCACTGTTCCCGTCGGCGCCGCTCGCGGTGCGCAACCAAGATGTCGAGCATCCGTATCGGCAGGACAGCGACCTCTACTACCTGACCGGCTTCGACGAGCCGGAGAGCGTGCTCGTCTTGACCAACCAGCACGAAGAACACCAAGTCGTGCTTTTCGTTCGGCCGAAGAAGCGAGAACGCGAGATCTGGGACGGTCCGCGAGCCGGTGTCGAAGGAGCCGTGGAGCTCTTTGGTGCGGATGCAGCGTTTCCGATCGACGAGCTCGAGAAGCGCCTCCCCGACTACCTCGGCAACGTGGAGCGCTTGCACTACCGGCTCGCCAAGAACGACGAGGCCGATGCGACGCTCTTCGACTGCCTGAACCTGCTGCGTCGCGGGGCCCGGCGAGGCGTCACAGCTCCGGAAGTAATCATCGACTCCTCGGTGCACCTGCACGAGATGCGGCTCCGGAAGAGCCCCGCGGAGCTCGACACGATGCGAGAGGCCTCGGTGATCACCCGGGAAGCTCACCTGCGCGCGATGAAGCTCGCAAAGCCCGGCATGCGTGAGTACGAGCTCGACGCCGAGCTGATTCACGTTTACCGCAAACATGGGTGCGAGCGCCCCGCGTACGAAAGCATCGTCGGCTCCGGCCCGAACGCGACGATCCTCCATTATCGCGCCGGAAGCCGCGTCATGAATGCAGGCGAGCTCGTCTTGATCGATGCCGGCTGCGAGCACGACTACTATGCGAGCGACGTCACTCGGACGTTCCCCGTCGACGGAAAGTTCTCCGGCGAGCAACGCGCCGTCTACGAGCTCGTTCTGCATGCCCAAGAAGGCGCCATCGCGGCTGTGAGGCCCGACGTCACGCTCGAAGAGATCCACGCGGGCGCCGTGCGCACGATCACGGAGGGCCTGGTCGACATCGGACTGCTGTCGGGCGACGTGGACATCCTGATCGAAGAAAAGAAGCACGAAGCGTTTTACATGCACAGGACATCGCATTGGCTCGGAATGGATGTCCATGATGTGGGCCGCTACTACCTGGACGGTAAGCACCGCCCCCTAGAACCAGGTTTCGTGCTCACCGTCGAGCCCGGGATCTACATCGCGGCCGACGCCGAGGACGTAGACGAGCGCTGGCGCGGAATTGGCGTGCGCATCGAAGACGACGTGCTCGTCACCGAGAGCGGCGCAGACGTGCTCACCTCTGGGATACCCAAGACCACGGCCGACATCGAAGCCGCCTGCCAATAGCGGCCCGGCGCGTGTGGCGCGCGTCGCTCTGTGGTATGTCCCGCGGCATGTCAGTCGATCAAACGGTTGCTTTCATCGGCGCAGGCAACATGGCCGGCGCGCTCATTCGCGGGCTCATCGGGACAGGCACCGTGCCCGCAGACCGCATCATCGCTGCGGACCCCGATCGGGCGCGGCTCGACGCCTTGGGATCCGAGCTAGGCGTTCGCACCGCGGAGGACAACGCCCAGGCACTCCGGAGCGCGGACGTCGTCGTGTTGGCGACCAAGCCGCAGGTGTTTCCATCAGTCCTCCCTGCACTCGGGGCTTCCTTGCGGCCGGACGCCCTCGTCGTTTCGATCGCGGCAGGAATTTCGACGAAGATCATCGAAGGCTCGCTGCCCGCGGGCGCGCGCGTCGTGCGGACGATGCCGAACACCCCAGCTCTCGTTGGGGTCGGCGCTACGGCAATTGCAGGAGGCAAGCACGCCACCGACGCAGACCTCGCGTTGGTCGAGACGCTGTTCCAAAGCGTAGGACTCTGCGTGCGCGTCCCCGAGTCCCAAATCGACGCGGTGACCGGCCTCAGCGGCTCCGGCCCGGCCTACGTCTTTGCGATGATCGAGGCGCTACGCGACGCTGGTGTACGTGAGGGGCTCTCCGAGGAGACCTCACTCCAACTTGCCGCCCAGACGGTCCTTGGAGCCGCGCGTCTTCTGTTCGAGCAGAACGAGCCACCCGAGACGCTTCGAGAGCGTGTAACCAGCCCGGGAGGAACCACGCGGGCGGGACTCGACGCGCTCGAAGCCTCGGGCTTTGCCGAGGTCCTGGCTGGCGCCGTCCGAGCCGCGACCCGGCGTTCGAACGAGCTCCGAGAAATCGCGGAGACCGCGATCAACTAGCGGGTAACGTCGGGGCGAGGCCCGAACAAAGCCGTGCCAATGCGAAGCATCGTCGCGCCCTCTTGAACCGCGGCTTCGAGGTCGTGCGTCATCCCCATCGAGAGCTCCCGAAGCGCGTGCGCGGCAGCAATCTCACGGAGCGCCGCAAAGACCGGACGCGCATCGTCCGGGTCGTCGGAGTGCGGCGCAACCGTCATCAATCCACGCAGGTCGACACTCGGCAGTGCACGCACCGCCTCGACGAGCGCTGGAACCTCGGCCGGCGCGCATCCTGATTTCTGCGACTCCCCTCCGACATTCACCTGCAACAAGATCTCGACAGTCTTGCCCGTTGCTGCCGCACGGGAGGACAGCGCTTCGGCCAGGCGCACCGAGTCAACCGTGTCGACAGTCGCGTGTGCTCGCTCGATGAGCTTGACCTTGTTTCTCTGCAGATGACCGATGAAGCGCCAGCGAATGTCGCCAAGGTCCTCGAGCGCGGACGCTTTATGGGCGAGCTCCTGCGCATAATTCTCACCGAAGACGCGGAGTCCGGCGGCGTACGCGGCACGCACCGCTTCCTCCGGATGCGCCTTCGACACCGCGATCAGCGCGACGTCGCTCGGATCGCGGCTTGCGCGCGCACACGCCCGCTCGATTCGCTCGCGCACACGTTCGATCGCTCCGACGATGTCGTGGCTCATGGCCAACGCTCCAACGCGCCATGCTCGAGCAGAAGCGCGACGACCTCCGCCGCGGGAAGCCCGACGACGTTCGTGTACGATCCTTCGATCCGGGTCACGAAGCCGCTAGCGAGCCCCTGGACTCCGTAGGCCCCAGCTTTGTCGCGAGGCTCGCCCGATGCCACGTAGCGGCTGAGCTCCTCACGGGAGGCCTCGCGGAACCGGACGTGAGTCTCCACGACGCGAGATCCGAGAGGACCCTGCCCTTTGCGACCGAGAGCGATGGCGGTACGCACCACGTGCTCACGCCCTGCGAGACGCTCCAACATCTCGATCGCGTCACGGTCGTCCAAAGGCTTGCCCATCCGAACGCCTTCGACACTGACGATCGTGTCCGCCGCCAGGACGTAGGCGCCTTCCTGGTCGATCTCTACTAGAGCTTCCCGCAGCTTGAGCAGGGCCGCTTCGCGAACGAACTCGACGTCGTCCTCGATACGGAGCGACGCTTCGTCCGCGTGACTCGGCTGTACAGAGAAATCGATCCCGAGCGTGGAGAGGATCTCTCTTCGTCGCGGGGACGCCGACGCGAGGATCAGCCGACGCCCGGACGCGGTCACGCCCTGCTCTCCTTGTCTTCCATGCGCGCTTTGTATCGGCGCAGGTAGCTCTGACTGACCTGCTCGGGGTCCAACCGAAGGCACTTCGCAAACTCGGTCACGAACCCGCGCACGTACACCGCAGCGGGCAACCTCTCGAACTCTTCTGCCTCGATGCTGCGCAGGTAGCTCGTGCCGACCTTCGTTCGCTCGCTGATCTGGTCGAGGCTCGTTCCTTGCGATTGCCTCACCGCACGCAACAGGTCGCCGCTGAACTCGGTATCCGGCGTAATGCTTGGCGCGGGAGGAAGATCCTCGCTTGGAGCTTCCTCTTCTTCGGCCTTCACCGCGGTCCCCGGAGCCTCGGGGAAGACCGAAATCTCGTACGGCCGTCGTCGCGCCGGATCGAGGAGCACGTCGTACGCCTCGTCGATTCGGGCGCGCGCTGCCTCGATGCCGTCTTCGTCCAAGAGTCCGAAGGTCACCAGGTTTTCGGGATCGAATACCGTACACACACGCTTGTACGCCCGCCGAATCTCCTCGTCGGTGGCACCCCGTTCGACTTCGAGCACGTCATGGTGAGAGCTTTGCGGCACCTCGCGCCACGGCTCTCGATCGCGGCGACCCTCTTGCGATGCGAAGAGCCGTCGCGCGATCTTTTCGATGTTGCGGCTCGCTCGGCACCCGGGGCTTTCGAGGAGAAGTGGCCGCCTCTTGCGAGAGCACGAGCGCACGGCATCGTCGTGCTCGACGTAGCCGAGGTACTTCAAGTGCACGCCGTACCGGCGTCGCACCGCGACGGTCGCCTGATCGCCTAGCTCGAGGTCGGCCCGCAAGCGCGCTTGATTGACGATGAACGGAAAGCGTAGCGACGCCATTTGTTCGCGCAGCGATTGGCCGAGCTCCGGCCACTCGAGCTGCATCAGCGCCGCGATGTCGGACGGAGCGGGCGAGTGTCCCGCTTTGGCAAAGGCTGCGTGGAGCGCACTCTGTTGCCGTTCATCGCGCGCGTGCTCCAACGCAGTCGCAGCGAACGCTTTGCGAACGAGGCGGTAGAGGCCGCTCACCGCGTTCGGCTCGGGAATGGTCAGCGCCAGCCGATGCGGGCTTCGGCACCAGAACCGAATCGCCGCATCCGTCGCCGCCGAGCCGAGATCCACGACCGCGTAATCGGCGTCCTGCTTGTTGAGACGCCGTTCGAGCTCCCGCAAGGAGCTGCGACGTGCGGTTCCCCGGTGCGGCTCACTCAGTCCGCCGTCCATCCACTCCAAACCCGGGATCGGTCCCTCGACGGGCTCGCGCGGCGCGAGTGTGTTGATGGCGTCATGATCCAGCGTCGACGCCAAGCTGGCCAGGCTTCCCTCCGCCCCGAAGGCCGGTGTCGGTGCAAGGTAGGGCGCCACGCGCGGGCCGACCCCCAACATCGCGTGCAGGTCGGCGCCGGACGGATCAGCGTCGACAGCCAGAACCCGCTTCCCAATGGTGGCCAGATAGATCGCCAGGTTGGCGCTGATCAGAGAGGTGCCTACCCCTCCCTTGGCCCCAAGAATCGCGATCGTAGTCGGGGGCATCGAGCGCTCTTACCAATCGCTCGTTTCCCGCGCAACGAAGCGTTCGGCCCCGGTCAGCCCTCGTCGTCGTTCTGGACCCTCAGCGGGAACGGGTAGAACGGCGGATGTGTGCTCGCGGCGAGAGCGTCCTCGCCCTCGCTCATCTCCGCCTCGCGTGGGGGGCCGGCCGCTTGCCAAGCTCCCACACCGGTGGCTCGGCGTTTGCGGGGCTCCGAAGTCCTGATTCTTAACCTTCCGATGGGCGCGCTCATTCGCGGCTGAGTGCTCATCCCCCTCCAATCCAATCCGTGCTGACTTTAACGCTAACGGATGTTTCCGAAGAAAGCACAAGAGCAGAGCGCTTGGAACACAAGACTGTTAGATTCCCCCCGAATCGTGGGGTCGAGAGACGCAGAACAGGTCCTTGAAGGCGTGGTTGAGGACGTCCTTTTTCGTAGTGATGACGGGCGTTTTAGCGTAATCCGCCTGGGATCCGACGAGGCGCCCGGGCCCCTTGGACAATTGACCGCCGTGGGCGACCTGGGCCAGATCGCGGCGGGCGAGAATGTTCGGCTGGTGGGGCGTTGGACGGAGCATGCGGTCTATGGCCCGCGGTTTCGGGTCGCTTCGTTCACCCCGACGATACCCGCAACGGAAAAGGGGATGATCCGCTACCTCGGCTCTGGGCTGATCCAAGGGATCGGACCGGCGCTCGCGGCCCGCCTCGTGGAGCGCTTCGGCCCCGACACGCTCGACGTCATCGCAACCCAGTCGGCTCGGTTGCGGGAGGTTCCGGGGATCGGGAAGCAGCGCGCCGAATCGATTGCCCAGGCCGTCCGGCAACGGCGCATCGAAGCGGAGACGATGAGCTTCTTGCACGCCCTCGGAATGGGTCCGGCGACCGCACGTGAGATCGTCCGCAAGTATGGCCCCGATGCGCCACGCATCGTTCGCGATGACCCCTATATCGTTGCCGAGCAGATTCGTGGCATCGGCTTTCGAACGGCCGATCGCATCGCAGACGCGCTTGGCATTGAAGGAGACGACCTGCGTCGTGTCCAAGGCGGGGTGCTGCATCTGATCGGCAAGGCCGTCGATGACGGACACGTGTTCGCCACGCGCGAGCAACTCTCGACTGGGCTCGACCAGTTAGACGTACCGTCCGACTCGCTCGACGAAGCGCTCGAACGGCTCCGCGCGCGGGATCTGGTGACCATTGAGGGCGATGCAGTCTACCCCCCTCCCCTGTATCGCGCAGAAGCTCAAGTTGCGGAAGCGCTCAGCGCGCTTGCGAACCGCCCGAGAGTGACGCTGCCTGCCAAGACATACGATCACACTCTCAGTGAGACGCAACGAAGCGCCGTCGACGCGTCACTCGGCACGCACCTATTGGTGCTCACAGGTGGCCCGGGCACCGGCAAGACCACGACGGTGCGCGCCATCGTGCAAGCACACGCGGCGCTCGAACGGCGTGTCTCGCTTTGCGCGCCTACCGGGCGGGCGGCGAAGCGGCTCTCCGAAGCGTCGGGAATCGAGGCCAAGACGATCCACCGGCTACTCGAATGGAACCCGGCAACCGGGCACTTCAGCCGAAACGCTCGGTCTCCGCTGGAAGCCGACCTCATACTCGTCGACGAGGCCTCGATGCTCGACATCCGGCTCGCGTCCCAACTCCTGGCGGCGATCCCCGCAAGCGCCACACTCGTCTTGGTGGGTGACATCGATCAACTGCCACCGGTGGGCCCGGGACAGCCGCTCCGCGATCTGATTGCGTCTCGTGTCTGTACCACGGTGCGGCTGCATGAGGTGTTTCGGCAAGCGCAACAGAGCGCCATCGTACGAGGCGCGCACACCGTGCTCGAGGGCGGCATGCCGGAACCCACGCCTCGAGGCACCAAGGGCGACGGCGATCTGTTCATCATCTCCGAAACGGACGCGCAGACGATTGTGGAGCGCTTGGTCCAAGCGCTTCGACGAATGTCCGTGGCGTACGGGTTCGACCCTCTCGCCGACGTTCAGGTGATGACACCGATGCGGAGGGGGCCGCTCGGAACAAACCGGCTCAATGAAATCCTTCAAGACGCGTTCAATCCGAGCGAACGCACAGACGCGGCGCCCACCTCCTTTCGACGGGGCGACAAGGTGATGCAGCTCCGCAACGACTATGACAAAGAGGTCTACAACGGCGACCTCGGAGAGGTGACTCGTATCGAAAGCGGTGTCACCTTCGTGCGCTTCGATGGGCGCGAGGTGCAGTACGGCGCAGATGAGCTCGACGCGATCTCACTCGCCTATGCATGTACGATCCACAAGGTTCAGGGCAGCGAGTTCCCGGCGGCAGTGATCGTTTTGCACAACGCCCACTTCATGTTGCTCAATCGGGCTCTTCTCTACACGGCGTTGACCCGCGCCAAGAGCCTCGTGGTGTTGATCGGAGACCCCAAAGCCATGGCCCGGGCTGCGCGCAACGCCCACTCGTACGCCACGAATTCGAAGCTCCTCGGCCGTCTGGTCGAGGCTGCCCGCTAGCGGTCGTCGAAGGCGTCGACCACGGCATCATGGAACGCAGGCCGGAACACGCGGATCGCGCCGTTGTCGTCCGACAGGGCGACTCGATTCGTCAGAAGCGCGATGACGAGTTGGCGGCGTGGGTCGCACCAAATCGACGTGCCCGTGAAGCCGAGATGGCCGAACGCGGCCGAATCGATTCGTGTGCCTGCCGCGCTCCCTTCTTCGGATCGGCCGTCCCAGCCGAGCCGGTGAGTCCCACCCGGACGCGGTGCCGTTGCAAAGTGAATCGACTCTTCTTCCAAAGCACCTCGGCGGCCGTGCCACGCTCCCACACAAGCGGCTCCGAAGCTCGCCACAGCGCGCGCCGTACCGAACATCCCCGCATGACCGGCAACGCCACCGAGCGCTGCGCAATTGTCGTCGTGAACCTCGCCACAAAGAACGCGACCACGCCACGGGGACCATCCCGTGGGTGCACACACCGACGCCCAATCGTCGCTGCGTCGACTCGCCCCAAAGAACGCCAGCTGACTCAGCCCCAAGGGCATCGCCACGCGCTCTTCGACGACGGCGTCGAGCGATTCACCGGCGGCGCGGGCCAGCGCTATCCCGACCAAGATGTAACCGAGGTCGCTATAGACCGAGGTTCCCACCGTGCTCGCATCCCAACGTGGCAATAAGTCGGCGAGGATCCATGCTCGCGCCTCATCCGAGCCGGGCTCCTCGGTGAGGCGCTCGTAGAACGGCTCCCAAGCCTCGAGGCCCGAGCGGTGACTCAGGACGGCCTCCCATGTCTGTGCTCCGATCGGCAGCCCGGCGGCCTCTCCGATGAGCGATTCGACCGGGGAGTCGAGGGGAAACAGGCCCGCCTGGTAGAGGCGGAGCGCTGCGGTGCCGACCCACGGTTTGGTCAGCGAAGCCAAGTCATAGATGGTGTCGGGCGTGACTTCATCGGTTCCCTCGGCGCGCACACCGGCGCAAACGTCGAGGTAGCTCCAGCCCCGCCCTTCCCAAATGGCCGCACAGGCGCTGGCCCCTGGAAAGACGCCGCGCGAGCAGCCTGCATCGAGCTGACGCCGCAAGGCCTCGCCGACGCGCGTCGAAATCTGGGAGCCCACCCCTCGGGTCTACCCAATGGCGTCCCGATGGTCTACAGCAACCGCCTACCGATGACCCTGCCCTACCTCACAGCGGATATCGCGCCCATCGACGGCGAGCTCCGCGTCACACCGGAGGACTTCGAAGTCGAGGAGATCCCTGCCTACGCGCCCAGCGGTCATGGCGAGCATGTCTTCGCGCTCATCGAGAAGCGGATGATGACGACGCCCGACGCGGTCCGCGGCCTCTGCGAAGTGCTGGGGACCGACCCTCGCGCCGCGGGCTGGGCGGGCCTCAAGGACCGGAACGCGGTCAGCCGACAGTGGATCAGTCTCGCCGGAACGACACCGGAGGCCGCAAAGCAAGCGGAGGTGGAAGGAGTGCGCGTGCTGGAAGCCGCCTTTCACCCGCAGAAGCTGAGGACCGGGCACCTGCGGGCCAACCGTTTCGTGCTGCAGCTAAGAGGCGTCGAGGCGGCGAGAATAGACGACGTCCGGCGGGTGTTGGCCGAGATCGAAAGCAGAGGCCTTCCGAACTACTATGGTGCACAGCGGTTCGGCCGCGAAGGCGACAACGCCGAGCGGGGCCTTCGCTGGGTTCGCGGCGATGCCCGGGCGCCCCGTCCAGGGTTCCAGCGAAAGCTCCAGATGTCTGCGCTTCAGTCTGAGCTCTTCAATCGATGCGTCGCGGCGCGCGTGAAAACCTCGACACTGGCGAAGGTTTTCGCCGGCGACGTGCTGAAAAAGCACGAGTCTGGCGGAGTGTTCGTGTCGGAAGACCCGGAGGCGGATCAGCCCAGGGCAGACGCATGGGAGATCAGCCCCACCGGCCCAATCTTCGGCGCAAAGATGCGCTGGCCCACGGGTAAAGCCCGGGAGCGCGAGGAAGCCCTGCTGGCGGAGGCGGAATTAACCCCTGCTCATTTTGCGAAGTGGAAGCGAGTGGCGCCCGGGACGCGGCGTTTTGTCCGGGTTCCGCTGGGCCAGATCGGCCTTAGTGTAAACGATCAGACGGTGACGCTCGATTTCACGCTTCCCGCGGGTTCCTACGCGACCGTCCTGGTCCGGGAGATTTTCAAGCGGGATGCGTCAGCCGCAAAATCCGGCTAAGAGCGCGCTTCCATCCGAGGACAAGCATGATCGACATTCAAGAAAGACTCACAGCCTTCGCCATGCTCGGCGCTACCTGGGTCATGTGGCTTCTAATCTTCCTATCCGTCATCGGTGTGGCGATCATCTTCGAGCGAATCTATTACTTCTTTTCGTCTCGGGACGACGCTCGAGCGCTTCAAGAAGACCTGAGGCTGCTGCTTGCGAAGAACGACATCCCGGGCGCACGCGAACGTCTGGCCCAGTCGAAGTCGTTCCAGGCGCGTATCGTGTACTCGGGCATCGAGGTCGTCGGAGATGGGCCGGAGGCTGTGGAGCAGCGCCTGGCGGGTGAAACCGCAGTCGCCCGAACCCAAATGGAACGCAACCTCGGTTTCCTCGGCACGGTGGGCAACAATGCGCCGTTCGTGGGTCTGCTCGGAACCGTGATCGGTGTCATCAAGGCGTTCCACGTGCTCGACGAGAGCGCCGGCAAGGTGACCAGTGGGCTGATGACGGAGGTCGGTGAAGCGTTGGTCGCCACTGCCATCGGCCTTCTCGTCGCACTTCCTGCCGTCGCCTTTTTCAACTACTTCCAACGGCTCATCCGCTACCGCCTCACTTGGGCGGACGCGCTCGGCCGCGACTTGCTCGCGTACCTCAAGGGTACCGAGCGCAATGGAGCGGAGTAACCATGGCTGGCGGCGCGGGCTCCAGCGGCGACGACGATCTGATTACAGACATCAACGTGACGCCGTTGGTCGATGTCGTCCTGGTGTTGCTGATCATCTTGATGGTCACGGCCACGGCCATCGTGTCGAAGACGATCCCGATGGAGTTGCCGAAGGCGGCCACTGGCGAGCAGACCCCCTCCACCCTCGCAGTGTCGATCGACCAGAACGGACAGATCTTTCTCGACACGATCCCCGCGACCCCGGAGGAGCTTCGGCTGAAGGTCCGGGCCGCCCGTGAGACCAACGAGGATCTCAGAGCGGTGATCGCCGCCGACGGCCGCATCGCACATGCGAAGGTGGTGCAGGTCATCGACATCCTGCGGCAGGAGCGCATCACCAAGTTCGCGATCAACGTACGGCCCGAGGAGATCGGACGCTGAGTCAGCTGGGGACGGGAGCCATGACGACTCCGCTGGAGAATCTGCCCCCCTGGGTGCTCGAAGCAGGATGGGTAGTCCTGGCAATCGCGACCCACGCGGGGCTCCTTGGTGCGATGCCTTCGTTCCCCACGGGGGACCAAGACCTGGACGGCCTCGAAACAGTCGCGGTCGCCATCGTCGACGAGCCAGTGCCCGAGAAGGAGGAGCCGGAGCTCTTCGAGGAGGCCGAGGAGGCCGAGCCCGAGCCGGTGAAGCCACCACCGAGGCCAAAGACGTTCAAGGCGCCCGAGGATCCCCCGAAGGAGCTTCTCGAGGAGCCCCCGGCGGCAGCGCCTGAAACTCCGCTCGCCTTCGATAACGTCGTTCTGACCAACGAAGGGGATGAGCCTTCGTCCTGGGCAGTCGACCCGGGGTCGGGAGAGAGCCGTGAGGGGCCAATCGGACGACCCGACGCGGTGGTCACCGGGCGGAGCCGCGACGGCATCGTAGGGGGGATCATCGGGGGCACCGGGATCGGCGTCGTCGTCGACGTGGGCGATCTTTCGAGGACTCCGATTCCGCCTAGTTTGAAAGCAAAGCTAGAGAAGCTCTACCCCAAGAAAGCACGCCAGGAAGGGGTCGAAGGCAGCGCAGATGCGCGCCTCTACATCGGGCCGGACGGGCTGCCCGCGAAGATCCGCATCCTGACGGAGGACCCGATCGGGTACGAGTTCGGCAAAGCCTGCAGCAAGGCGCTCCAAGGCGAGAAGTGGAAACCCCCGCTCGACAAAGACGGCAAGCCGGTGACGACTCGGGTCAACTTCCGCTGCGGCTTCGAGATCCGCTACTGACACGCGTTTTTTGACGCTCACCCTCCTCTCCCGGTACCTCTCGCCCATGCGTTGGACGCTTCTTGGCGCGCTCCTCTTGGCGACTGCTTGCTGGAACCAGGGCGAAGACCCGCCCGGAGAGCCCGTCGGCGCGTTCGAAGCAACCGGGCTGATGGTCGAGCAAAGCTGCGGAGCGGCGATCCCTGCGCCGGACCCGCTCGACCTCGACTTTGATCTGCGACTCGAGGCAGGTGGCCGTGCTTACTGGCGGCGCCGCGGCGGCTCCATGTTCGCGGGTGTTCACAAGGACGGTGAATACACCTTCACGGTCAGCCAAAGCTGGATGGTGATCGAACCCAACCGGTTTCGTGGTTTCGTCGGTTGCTCGGTGACTCAGCGCGACACATTCACGTTCGTCGTCGAGGAGCTCGAGACGACGGCCGACAAAGAGGACAGCGGCGCGGACGCCGGCGTGGAGCCCGCACTTCTGACGCTGAGCGGCTCGCAGACGACGGAGATCACTCCCCTGAGTGGTGCAGACTGCACACCCGCTGTTGCAGCCGTCGGCGGGCCGTTTCTCTCGCTACCCTGCCGCGTCGAGTATGTCTTGACGGGCTCGGGGATCGCAGTCGAGTAAGCGGCCCCTCGAAGCCCTGCTACTCGTCGTCGGGGGAACCCGAGGGGAATTCCGATGGCCTCAGCGCTCCCTTTGGAACCGAAGGTGTCGACGGGACCGGCGGCGGGGTGTTCCCGTCTTCTGCAAACGGTCCGGGCAAGCGCTCGGCGCGGATGATCATCTTGGGCGAGTGCACGCCGAAGAAGACGCCGAGCGTCGCCTCGCGGCCGCTGATCTCGTCGACGCGGAACCCGTTGCGTTCGAGCAAACTGCGGATCTCGTGGAGCGCGTACAAGCGAACCGAATAGTGTCGGTCGTTCTGCTGTCCGCTGTGGCTTGCGACCCGGCGTTTCACACGCAGGCGTGACGCTTCGTAGTCGAAGTCGGTTTCCTCCATGCACACCGCGCCGTCAACCTCGAACCACACCTGGTTTGGTTGCGAGCTGATCATGAAGTCGCGGTTCACGACCTCGAGGAGCAGCATCCCATTCGGTCGCAGGGCACGGTGGAACTGGCGAATCGTTCGCTCGTTCTCATCTTCGCTGAAGTAGCCAAAGGTGGTGCCCCAGCAAAGGAGCGCATCGAAGGGATCCTCGAACGTGATGTCACGCATGTCGCCGCGAACGAAGTCGATTTGCAGGCCCCGGTCCTCCGCTTCGTCGTACGCGCGCGAGACCATCGTCGGTGAAATGTCGAGCCCCACCATGTGGTAGCCCCTCGCGGCAAGCTCGACTGTCTGCGCGCCGAGCCCACACCCCGCATCGAGGACACGAGCCCCCACCGGAACCCGCAAGGCGCGCTCGATGAAATCGCACTCGAGCGCGACCTCCTTCGGGGTCGTCCCGCGAACCGTGCGCAGATACGCCTCGCCGAAGAAGTGCTCGTACCACGGCGCGTCGCCATCCAGCTCGACCTCGGGCGCCTTGGTCTCCGTCGTCTCGGTGGGCGGTGGAGGCGGCTTGGGGATGGGAATCATCATCTCCGCGGCCTGGTCGGCTGGGGGCGCGATATCACTTCTCGACAAGACGTCGGCGTCCTCGAGGAAGAGCTCTTCCGGAGGCTCGCTGTAGCGTGGCTCGGCGGCTGGCACCGAGGATGTCTTTGGCGACGGGCGCTCCGACGGCGGCTCGCTGAAGTGCACCTCGATTCCCGGATCCGAGAGGTCGTCCGACTCGACCTCGAGCTGGTTGTCGCCGCCGAGCGGATCCGGCTCCGTCATGAACGTGGGCTCGGTCGGATCTCGGTCTTGTACGAAGTCGAGCGCCGCTGCGACACTGCTCGCCGCATCGAGCTCGACGACGTTGGAAAGATCGGCTGGCGCGCCGCTGCCGTTCCCCTGCGTCTCTGCTGAGTCGTCGAGCACGCTGGCTCGCGGGATGTCGGTGATCGGCACGCGTAACGCGCGGCGGCGCCGCGACGCGCGGAGGCTTTCGGGCTTGTCGACGGACTCACCCCTCACGGGATGCCCCCTCTGGCGATGCACTCACCCATGCGGACCAGGTCGCCGGGGTCCGCAACGATATCGAGCTCGCACGCGGGCGGTGTCAGGACGATCGCGGTCGAGCCCATGTGGAACACACCGAGCTCGTCTCCACGATCACGCAGGATCGGCGCATCTGCATAGCTGCGCACGCCAGGCTCGTGCCCGACGTTCGTCTCCAGATCATCAAAGCTCAAGCCGATGCGACCCACACCGATTGCCCCCACCATAATCGTAGTCACCGTTCCGTGAACGCTCCCCTCCTGCACAATAGCAAGACGTTCGTTCCTGGCGAAAAGCTGCGGGATATGATCAGTCCCGATGCGGTTCACCGGATACAAAGAGCCCGGGATGTACCGGACGTACTGCACGCTTCCGCAGGTCGGCGCGTGTACGCGGTGGTAATCTCGAGGGGAGAGGTAGACGATGAAATAGTGGCCGCCTTCGTACGCCGCAGCGGCGTTCGCGTCTCCGAGCAAATCGGCGGCGGTATAGGCTTGGCCCTTCACGATGAGCTCGCCGGCTCCCGATATCGTCCCGAGGTCCTCGACGCGTCCGTCGGCAGGCGAAACGATGGCCGCGGGATCGGGGTCGACCACCCTCGCGCCCTGAACCAAGCTTCTGGTGAAGAATTCATCGAAGGTCCGAAAGCCGCCGGTGGGCATGTCGACCTCGCTCAGGTCGACATCGTAGACCCGGACGAACGCGCCGATGGCCGCGTCGACCAGCGGCCGGGGCGCCCGCGCGGACGTAAGCCTGCCGAGCGCCCTGCTCAACCGCTTGCGCGGAAGAACACGGACAGTCTGCGCGGCTAGTCTTGAAGCACTCCTCCCCATGTACCGGTGCTGTCAGCGAAGAGTATCTGACCCGGCAACGCGTCGTCAAACAGGTGCGATCCGACAAATCTCGGAAATCTGGGAGGATTTGGGACGATGCAGACAAGAACGCCCCGTCAGGCTCTTGTCCCGACGAGGCGCCCCTCCCCAAACACTGGCCGCTGGCTAGACCGCTGCTTCGCCGCGCTCGCCGGTACGAATCCGCACGGACTCTTCGATGCCCGACACGAAAATCTTACCGTCACCGATCCGACCGGTCTTCGCGGCGTTTTCGACCGCTTCAATGACCTGGGCGACGAGGGAATCCGGGACGACGATCTCCACCTTCACCTTCGGGACGAAGTCGACCACGTACGCGGACCCCCGATAGACCTCTCGCTTACCACCCGTACGGCCGAATCCTTTGACCTCCGTCACGGTCATGCCTTTGATGCCTACCTCGTTGAGGGCGTCCTTCACCTCATCGAGCTTGAAAGGCTTAATAATGGCT
>Ga0209536_100002065_pt1 | contig 32734 bp, 22 predicted proteins | sample DeeMarSeWOR28_12_FD_187461 | JGI IMG/M metagenome (GOLD analysis project Ga0209536, IMG submission 187461) | Marine sediment microbial communities from White Oak River estuary, North Carolina - WOR-2-8_12 (SPAdes) (version 2) | ecosystem: Environmental > Aquatic > Marine > Intertidal zone >... | reverse complement strand
CGCGAGCCGGCGTGCCCTCGAGCCGGAGGTCGCCGGGGAAGACCGGGCGGTCGCGGTCGTCCCAGAGGCTCGTGTGGATGTGCAGGCTGCTGCCGGCGAGCGACTCGTCGAACTTCGCCATGAAGGTGAGCGACTTGCCGTGGGCCGCCGCGATCTCCTTCGCGGCGAGCTTGTAGAGGACGTGGCGATCCGCCATCTCGAGCGCAGGCGCGTAGCGCAGGTTGATCTCGTGCTGGCCCGGTCCCCACTCCCCCTTGCTGAACTCCACCGGGATGCCGGACGCATCCACCCCGCTGCGGATCGCTCCGATCACCGGCTCCGCGAAGCCGCCCGAGAGCACGTGGTAGTCCTCGACGTAGCGCTGGCTCGCAGCGAGATTGCGGTAGCCCTTCGCGTGGGCCGCGGCGTAGTCGTCGTCGAGCAGGAAGAACTCGAGCTCGCTTCCCATCTTCGCCGTGAGGCCCCGCTTCGCGAGACGCTCGAGCTGACGCCGCAGGATCGTCCGGGGGGCCACCTCGATGGCGCTCTCGTCCTCGGCCACGGCGTCGCAGAGCACGACGGCCGCCTTATCCTGCCAGGCCGCCCAGCGCAGCGTCTGCATGTCGGGGACGGCGTGCAGGTCGCCGTAGCCCGTGTTCCAGCTCGCGAAGTCGTAGCCCGGCGTCGGGTCCATCTCCATGTCGCACGCGAGCAGATAGTCGCAGACGTGCATGCCGTGATCGGCCACCTCGTCCAGGAAGAAGCGCGCCGTGATGCGCTTGCCCACGAGCCGACCGAAGAGATCTGGGACCGCCGTGACGATCGTGTCGATCCGGCCCTGGGCGACCTCCTCCTCCAGGGCTTCGCGCGAGAGCAGGCCCGCCGCCGGGGCCGGCTCAGTCATCCGTCTCTCCCACGGCCCGGAAGAGCGAGAGCTGGGGCGTCACCTTGCCCACCTCCACGTCCACCGGGTATTCGTCGGAGAAGCAGGCGTCGCAGAATCCGCGCTTCAGGGCCGCTCCCGCCGCGCGGAGCCCTTCCAGGGTGAGATAGCCCAGCGAGTCCGCCCCCAGGATCTCACGGATCTCCTCGACCGTGTTGCGGTGGGCGATCAGCTCGTCGCGGGTCGGCGTGTCGATGCCGTAGTGACAGGGCCCGATGGTCGGCGGGGAGGAGATGCGGACGTGGACCTCCCGGGCGCCCGCGTTGCGCATCATCGAGACGATCTTCGACAGCGTGGTGCCGCGCACGATCGAGTCGTCTACGAGCACGACGCGCTTGCCCTGGAGCGCCCCCTTGACCGCGTTGTGCTTCACCTTCACGCCGAAGTGGCGGATCGACTGCGCGGGCTCGATGAAGGTGCGGCGGACGTAGTGATTGCGGATCAGCGCCTGCTCGTAGGGAATGCCCGTCTGCTCGGCGTAGCCCACCGCCGCGGTGTTTCCCGAATCGAGCACCGGCACCACCACGTCGGCCGCCACCGGGTGCTCGCGGGCGAGCACCCGACCCAGCTCCTTGCGGAACTCGTAGACGGTCTGACCGTTCAGGGTGGAGTCGGGCCTCGCGAAGTAGATGTGCTCGAAGATGCAGAAGGTCTCGGGCTCCGCGCGGAAGGGCCTCAGGCTGCGGATCCGACCGCGGCGCATCACGACCAGCTCCCCGGGCTCGAGGTCACGCTCGTGGCTGGCGCCGATCAGGTCGAGGGCGCAGGTCTCGCTGGCCGCGACCCAGGCGCCGTCGAGCCGCCCCAGCGACAGCGGCCGGAAGCCCTTCGGGTCGCGCGCGGCGATCAGGGCATCCCCCGCCAGCAACACCAGGCTGAACGCCCCCTTCACCCGGGAGAGCGCATCGATGAGCCGCTCCTCCGGCGTGCTCTCGCGCGAGCGCGCCAGCAGCTGGACGATGACCTCGCTGTCGGCCGTCGAGCTGAAGATCGCGCCACGCCCCTCGAGCTCCTTCCGGATCGGGATGGCGTTCACCAGGTTGCCGTTGTGCGCGATCGCGATCGGGCCGGCGTCCGTGGTGGCGCAGAAGGGCTGCGCGTTGGCGATCTGACTTCCGCCGGCCGTGGAGTAGCGGACGTGACCGATCGCGTGGCGCCCGGGGAGCTTCTGGAGGATGGCCTCGTTGAAGACGTCCGCCACGAGCCCCATGGCCCGGTGCACCCGGTGCTCGCGGCCGGCGCCGCCGCTGGCCACGATGCCCGCGCTCTCCTGTCCACGGTGCTGGAGCGCGTAGAGCCCGAGGTAGGTGATGTTCGCGGCCTCCGGGTGCCCCTGGATGCCGAAGACGCCGCACTCGTCGTGGAAACGGTCGAGGCGGTGCGCCTCGAAGAGCGCCTCCGTCGGATCGTCGACCTTCGGGCGCGTCACTCTCCGAGCCTCCGGGGTATGGCGCGCGTCCAGTACTCGTGCAGGGCCGCCACCGGCAGTTCGATCCAGGGCTCGCCCGAGGGCGGAGCGATCGCGAGGCGATCGCCGCCGGTCGTTCCGATCCGCCGCGCCGGAATGCCGTGCTCCCGGGCCAGGGACGTGAGCGCCTCGGCATCCCGCGTCGCTGCGATCACCCGGCCCGGCGACTCGCCGAAGAGCAGTGCGTCGGGCCGCAGCCCCTCCTCGAGCTCGATCCGCGCGCCGCGCGTCGTCTCGCCCGCGATGCAGCACTCGGAGAGCGCCACCGCCAGCCCGCCGTCGGAGACGTCGTGGGCGCTCGCCACCGCTGCATCGGCCACGGCGATTCGCAGCAGCTCGGCGAGACGGCGCTCGTGGTCCAGGTCCACCTTCGGGGGGCTTCCCACCTCGAGGCCGCGCCGGAGCGCCAGCCAGGCGGATGCGGCCAGGTCCTCCCGGGTGTCGCCGAGCAGCACGATCTCCAGCCCGTCCTCCGGGAAGGCCGCGGGCGCGTGGCGCTCCCAGTCGTCCAGCAGCCCCACCACCGCCACCGTCGGCGTGGGATGGATCGCGCGCCCGGAGGTCTCGTTGTAGAAGGAGACGTTCCCCGACACCACCGGCGTGCCCAGGGCCCGCGCGGCGTCGGAAAGACCGCGGGTCGCCTCGGCGAACTCCCACATGATCTCGGGCTTCTCGGGATTCCCGAAGTTGAGGCAGTTGGTGAGCGCCAGCGGGCGGGCGCCGGTACAGGCCACGTTGCGCGCCGCCTCGGCGACGGCCGCCACCGCGCCCGCGTAGGGGTCGAGCCAGCACCAGCGCGGGTTGCAGTCGACCGACAGGGCGATGCCCTTGCGCGTCGCCGTGCCGTCCTCGCGCTTGACGCGCACCAGCGCCGCGTCGCCGCCGGGCCCGATCACGGTCCCTCCCTGCACGAGCTGATCGTACTGCCGGTAGAGCCAGGCCTTCGACCCCAGGTTGGGATCGTCGAGGAGTGCCTGCAGTGCGCCGGGCAGGTCCGACTCCGGCGCAACGGCGGCGAGGTCGAGCTTCTGCCGCTCCAGCAGGTCCGCAGGCTCCCGGACCGGCCGGTCGAGCTCGGGGCTGCTCTTCGCCACCGGATCCACCGGGATGTCCACCACCGGTTCGCCGTGCCAGCGCACGCGCATGCGTCCGTCGTCGGTGACCCGTCCGACGGTCACTGCGTCGAGCTCCCAGCGCTCGAAGATGGCGCGGACCTCGTCCTCGCGGCCGCTGCGCGCCACCAGCAGCATGCGCTCCTGGCTCTCGGAGAGCAGCAGCTCGTAGGGCGTCATCCCCGCCTCGCGCTGGGGGACCCGGTCGAGGTCGAGCTCGATGCCGGTGCCCGCATTGCTCGCCATCTCGAAGGAGGAGCAGGTGAGGCCCGCCGCGCCCATGTCCTGGATGCCGACCACGGCGTCGGTGGACATGAGCTCCAGACAGGCCTCGATCAGGCACTTCTCGGTGAAGGGATCGCCCACCTGGACGGTCGGTCGCTTCGCCTCGCTCTCCGCGTCGAACTCCGCCGAGGCCAGCAGGCTGGCTCCGTGGATGCCGTCTCGCCCGGTCTTCGAGCCGGCGTAGATCACGGGATTGCCGATGCCCGACGCGCTGGCCAGGAAGATCTTGTCGATCTCGACGAGACCCAGGTTGAAGGCGTTGACGAGGATGTTGCCGCGATAGCACTCGTGGAAGGTGGTCTCGCCGCCCACCGTCGCGACGCCCACGGAGTTGCCGTAGCCCCCGACGCCCTTGACCACGCCCCGCAGCAGGTGCTGGTGGAGGGGATCGTCCAGCGGACCGAAGCGCAGCGAGTCCATGGAGGCGAGGGGGCGTGCGCCCATGGTGAAGACGTCGCGCAGGATGCCCCCCACGCCCGTCGCGGCGCCCTGGACCGGCTCGATGAACGACGGGTGGTTGTGGCTCTCGATCTTGAAGACGACGGCGAGACCGTCGCCGATCTCCACCACGCCCGCGTTCTCGCCGGGGCCGTGCAGCACGTGGGGCCCCTCGGTAGGTAGACGCTTCAGGTAGCGCTTGCTCGACTTGTAGGAGCAGTGCTCCGCCCACATCACGGAGAAGATCCCGAGCTCCGGAAAGCTGGGCGTGCGCCCCAGGATCTCGAGGATCTGACCCCACTCCTCGTCGGTGAGGCCGTGCTCCCGGGCGAGCTGGAGATCCACCAACGGGTCGCCGGACGGGCTCACGAGCCCCCCTCCCGGATCGCGTCGGCCAGGGAGCCGAGGATCGCCAGGCCGTCGAGGCCGCCGATCGACGCCTCCACAGCGTGCTCCGGATGCGGCATCAGCCCCAGCACGTTGCCCCGCTCGTTGCCCAGCCCCGCGATGGCGTGGAGCGTCCCGTTGGGGTTGGACGCGTCGCCGACCCGGCCCTCGGCGTCGCAGTAGCGCAGCCAGATGCGGCCCTCGCGCTCGAGGGCGTCGAGCGTGTCCGCGTGGGCGAAGTAGGCGCCCTCGCCGTGCTTGATCGGAACGCGGAGCACGTCGCCCTCACGGGCCCGGGACGTGAAGGGCGCAGCGGCGCGCTCCACCCGGACGTGGACGAAGTCGCATACGAAGTGCAGGTGGTGATTCCGGATCAGCACTCCGGGGAGCAGTCCCGACTCGCACAGCACCTGGAAGCCGTTGCAGACGCCCAGCACCGGGCCGCCGGCCTCGGCGAAGCGCTTGACAGCGCCCATCACCGGAGACGTCGCCGCCATCGCGCCGGCGCGCAGATAGTCGCCGTAGGAGAATCCGCCGGGCAGGAGCACGCCGCGAGTGCCCGCGGGCAGCTCGGACGAGCGGTGCCAGACGAGCTCGGCCTCGCAGCCGAGGATGGACTTCATCGCGAACCGCATATCGCGGTCGTCGTTCGAACCCGGGAGCTGGATGACCGAGAACAACGGGGGACCTCGAGCCACACGACGCGAGCCGGCCCGACAGGGGCCTCGGCGGTCCGCTTTCGACGATCTGGGCTGGTTCGGGGACGTGCCGATTCTACCGCAGGCGCCCCGCGGACGCGCGAGGCGCCGCGACTCGAACGGCGTTCGAAACGGGCCCGGAGCGCCGGATCTGGGGCCCGGAAAATCTTGTAGACTCCGGCTCCCCCCGGCTCTCCGCCTCTCCAGAGCCTCCAGTCAGAGGAATCGCCATGGGCACCGACCCCCGTCTGCTGCGCGATCAGTGCGCACACACCCTCGAATCCACCCACCTCGACGCGCTGGGCGTGCGCGAGGAGGGCAAGGTCCGCGACAACTACGTGCGCGGCGACCGTCGCGCCATCGTGGTGACGGATCGCGTGAGCTGCTTCGACGTCGTCGTCGGCACCCTCCCCTTCAAGGGGCAGGTCCTGAACGAGATCGCCGCCTTCTGGTTCGAGAAGACGGCGGGAATCGCTCCGAACCACCTGATCGAGGTGCCGGACCCCAACGTCTCGATCGTTCGCGAGTGTCGCCCCCTGCCCGTCGAGTTCATCATGCGCGGGTATCTCACGGGCTCGACCTCCACGTCGATCTGGACGGTCTACGAGCGTGGCGAGCGCCTCTACTGCGGCCATACACTGCCCGACGGTCTGCGACGCCACGAAGTGCTGCCCACCCCCCTGCTCACGCCCACCACGAAGGCACCGCGCGGAGAGCACGACGAGCTCACCTCCCGAGACGAGATCCTGCGGCGCGGCGTGGTGAGCGAGGCGATCTACGACGAGGCGGCGCGGCTCGCCGCAAGCCTCTTCGTAGAAGGTCAGCGCTGGGCGGCCGAGCGCGGCTTGATCCTGGTGGACACGAAGTACGAGCTCGCCCTGGACGCGCAGGACCGACTCGTGGTGATCGACGAGATCCACACCCCGGACTCGTCCCGCTACTGGTATCGCGATCGCTACGAGCGTGCGATGTCCGAGGGACGCGACCCGGAGGCCCTGGACAAGGAGTACGTGCGCCGCTGGCTCGGCGAGCACGGCTACAAGGGCGAGGGCGCGATCCCGGAGATCCCGATCGACGTGCGCTGCGAGGCCTCACGCCGCTACATCGAGGCCTTCGAGCAGATCACCGGTCGCGACTTCGAGCCCAACACCGAGGACCCGCTCCCGCGAATCCGCCGGAACCTGGGGATCGAGGGCTAGACGGCCGCGACGCCGGCGCGCGGAGGGATCGGGCGCGGGCCCCTCGCAGCCGGGGCGGCCCGCGCGAGGGCTAGTCCCCGATGCGCACGATCTCGTAGTCCTCGATCACCGGGTTCGCGAGGAGCTTCTCGCTGAGCTCCGCCAGGACCTTGCGCGCGGCGTCTTCGGAGTCTGCCGACAAGGCGACCTCGAAGAGCTTCCCCTGGCGAACCTCTTCGATGGCCCCGTAGCCGAGAGACGCGCAGGCGTGCTGGATGGCCTTCCCCTGCGGGTCGAGGACATCGGGCTTGAGGGTGACGTGGACGAGGGCTCTCACGAGGGGCTTCCTCCGCGGCTTGGGCTCTCCCCGGTCGCGCCGGCGAGCGTGCGTTCGAAGATGGCGTCGACGTGACGCAGGGATGCCTCGAGGCTGAAGGCCCGGTCGATCTCCTCCTTCGAGAGGATCGCCGTGATCTCCGGATCGGCCAGGATGCGTTCGCGGTAGTCGCCGCCCCGATCCCAGGTCTCCATGGCGTGGCGCTGGACCAGCGCGTAGGCCTCCTCGCGGCTCACGCCCTTCTCGGCGAGCTCGAGCAGGAGCGTGCCGCTGAAGGCCAGGCCCCGGGTGAGCTCCAGGTTCTCGCGCATGCGCTCGGGAAAGACCACGAGGGTCTCGATCAGGCCGGCCATGCGCTGGAGCATGAAGTCGACGGTCGCGCATGCGTCGGGGAAGATCATGCGCTCCACGGAGGAGTTGCTGATGTCGCGCTCGTGCCAGAGCGCCTGGTTCTCGAGCGCCGCCGACGCGTAGCCCCGGACCACCCGCGCCAACCCGGAGACGTTCTCGAGGCGCCAGGGGTTGCGCTTGTGGGGCATCGCCGACGAGCCCTTCTGTCCCTTCCCGAACTCCTCCTGAACCTCGCGGACCTCCGTCCGGGCCAGGTGCCGCAGCTCGACGGCGATCTTGTCCAAGGTAGACGCGATCAGCGCGAGGGTCGTGATGAACGCGGCGTGGCGGTCGCGCTGCACCACCTGGGTCGCCACCGGCTCGAAGCCGATCGCGAGCCGGCCGCAGACGGCCTCCTCGAGCTCCGGCGGCAGGTGCGCGAAGGTGCCAACCGCCCCGGAGATCTTTCCGACCGCGGCGTCCCGGATCGCCCGCTCGAGCCGCTCCGCCTGGCGGCGCATCTCCGCGTGGAAGACCAGCAGCTTGAGTCCGAAGGTGGTGGGCTCGGCGTGCACGCCGTGGGTACGGCCGATGCACGGAGTGTGCTTGAACTCGAGCGCGCGGCGGCGTAGCACCTCGCTCATCCGCTCGACGCCTGCCGTCAGCAGGCGACCCGCGTCGCGGATCTGGAGCGCCAGGGCCGTGTCCAGCACGTCGCTCGAGGTCATGCCGTAGTGCACGAAACGGGACGCCGGCCCCACGTGCTCGGCCACGTTCGTGAGGAAGGCGATCACGTCGTGGCGGACCTCCGCCTCGATCTCGGCGACGCGCGCCGGATCCACGGCGGCCTTCGCACGGATCTCGGCCAGGGCGTCCGCCGGGATCAGCCCGCGCTCGGCGTGGACCTCGCAGACCGCCAGCTCCACCTCGAGCCAGCGCCGGTAGCGGCCCTCCTCGGTCCAGATCTCCTTCATCTCCGGTCGCGCGTATCGATCGATCACGGCCTCATTTCACCTCGAGCCAGACGTAGAAGAGCATCAGGTAGTAGGTCGCGGGGATTCCCAGCAGCGGCGCGTCGATGCGGTCGAGGATGCCACCCATGCCGGGCAGCAGCGCGCCCGCATCCTTGACCTCGGCGTCGCGCTTCAGCAGCGATTCGACCAGGTCCCCCACGATTCCCACGATCGAGATCAGCACGCCGAAGACCGCCCCCGCGGAGTAGGACAGCCCCGTGGAGAGCTGGGGCCAGAGGAGGTCGAAGACCCCCTTCATCGCCAGGCCCCCGACGGTGCCCGCCAGCACTCCGCCGATCGCGCCCTCCACCGACTTGTTCGGGCTGATGCGCGGCGCGAGCTGGCGCTTGCCGTAGGCGCGCCCGGCGAAGTAGGCGCCAGCATCGCAGGCCACCACCACCGTCAGGCAGTAGACGAGGAGGAAGGCGCCGGAGTCCGGCACCATACCCAGCTGCTCGGCGGCGAACCGGCCATGGCGCGAGACCACCTGCGCGTAGAACTCGCGCAGCACCACCGCATGGGAGAGCAGCCATCCCACATAGAAGACACCGAAGAAGGTGCCTGAGATGCTCACGAGCGACTGGGTGATCTCGCGACGGCCGAGCTGCGCGAGCATCACCACCAGCAGGGTCGCCGTCATCAGCACCGTCGCGTGGTACTCGTTGCCCAGGTAGGCCACCACCGGCAGCGCCGCGCCGGCGGCCAGTCCGAAGCCCACGATCGGATGGGCCCCCTTGCCCTCGATCAGGCCGTAGAACTCCCGCTGGGCCAGCAGGACGAAGATCACGACGGTGACCAGCACGTAGAGGCCGCCGAGCGCGATGATGTAGAGCACGCCGGGGATGAGGATCGACGCGGTGAGCAGGCGGGCGGGGAGATCGCCGCGGCGCTTCTTCTCCGCCCGCTCGCCCGAGGGCGTCGGCGGGAGCGGGTGGACCGGATCCCGACCCAGCGACGAGGGCTGGCTCAAGGCTCTCCTCCCCGCGTCGTGGTCCCGGTGTGACCGAAGCCGCCCGCGCCCCGGGCCGTCTCGTCGAGGGCATCGACCTCGCACCACTCGGCCTGCGCAACCGGTGCGATCACCAGCTGCGCGATGCGATCGCCGCGCCGAACCGTGAAGGGGTCTCTCCCCGTATTCATGACGATCACCTGGATCTCGCCGCGGTAGTCCGAATCGATCGTCCCGGGCGCATTGGGAAGCACGATTCCGTGGCGCAGTGCCAGCCCGCTCCGCGGTCGAACCTGGGCCTCGAAGCCCCGGGGCACCGCGATCGCGAAGCCCGTCGGCACCATTGCCCGCTCCTGCGGCGCGATCCGCAGCTCCCCTTCGACCGCGGCATGCAGGTCGAAACCCGCTGCACCCGGCGTCGCTTGCGACGGTAGCGGAAGATCTCGGGCGCCGCGCAGTCGGGTGATGGCCACCCGGATCCGCGCGGCGCCAGACTCCACGAAGCGCTACGAGGCGTCGGGCGCCGCGTCCGCCAGCGCCTCCTTGCGCGAGAGCCGAATCCGACCCGAGGGGTCGATCTCGATGCACTTCGCCAGCACCTCGTCTCCCTCGCTCAGCACGTCCGTCACCCGCTCGACCCGGCCTTCGGCCAGGTGGCTGATGTGGATCAGGCCGTCGGTGCCCGGGAAGATCTCGACGAAGGCGCCGAAGTCGGTGATGCGCTTGACCTTGCCCAGGTAGACCCGCTCGAGCTCCGCCTCCTGGGTGAGCTCCTCGACCATCTGCTGGGCGCGCTCGAGCGCGTCCATGTCGGGCGAGAAGATCGTGACCAGTCCGGTGTCGTCGACGTCGAGCTTCGTGTTCGTCGTCTCCTGGATCGCCCGGATCACCTTGCCGCCGGGCCCGATCACGTCGCGGATGCGGTCCGGCTTGATGCTGATCACCTTGACCCTCGGTGCGTAGCGCGAGAGCTCGGAACGCGGCTGGAAGCCGGCGAAGTCGCCGGACGTCTCCTTCTCCATGCATTCGAGGATGTGGATCCGACCCTGACGCGCCTGCTCGAGGGCCTTCTCCATCACGTTCCAGTCGACGCTCCGGACCTTGATGTCCATCTGCAGGGCCGTGATGCCCTCCTGGGTGCCGGTGACTTTGAAGTCCATGTCTCCGAGATGGTCCTCGTCACCGAGGATGTCGGAGAGCACGGCCGTCCGGTCTCCCTCCTGGATCAGACCCATGGCAATGCCGGCCACCGGGGCCTTCAGCGGTACCCCCGCGTCCATCAGCGACAGCGTGCCTCCGCACACCGTGGCCATCGAGGACGAGCCGTTCGACTCGAGGGTCTCGGACACGACCCGGATCGTGTACGGGAAGTCCTCCTCCGACGGCAGCACCGCCGCGATCGCCCGCTCCGCCAGCGTCCCGTGACCCACCTCGCGCCGCCCGGGGCCGCGCTGCATGCGCGCCTCGCCGACGCTGAAGGGCGGGAAGTTGTAGTGGAGGTAGAAGCGCTTGTTGGTCCGGCTGCTGAGCGCGTCGATCGTCTGCTGGTCCGACGAGCCGCCCAGGGTCGTGAAGACCATGGCCTGGGTCTCGCCGCGCGTGAAGAGCGCGACGCCGTGGGGCCGCGGCACCGGGCGCACCTCGCAGGCGATGGGTCGCACGTCCGCCGGGCCTCTCCCGTCGATCCGCTCGCCGGCGTCCAGGATGCGCGCGCGCATCAGCTCCGAGCGCAGGTCGTGAAGGACGTTCTTCACGTCGTCCTTCAGACTGCGAAGGCCCTGCTGGCGCTCCTCGATGGCCGCCAGCGTACCGAGCTCGGCGGGCTCGTCGCGGTAGGTGGTGACGAAGGCGTCCACCACCTCGCGGTCGATCTCGCCCAGGGCCTTGTAGCGTTCGCCCTTGTCGCGAATCTGGACCGCCTCGGCGAGCTTCGCCTCGGCCTTCTCGCGCACCTTCGCCGTCAGCTCGGAGAGATCCGGCGGCGCCGGGGGCACGATCTTCTCCACGCCGACCTTCTCGCGCAGGGTCTCCTGCACGTCGATCGTCTTCTGGAGCTCCTCGTGGGCGCGCTTCAGCGCGGCCAGCATGTCGGGCTCCGGAACCTCCCGGGCCCCTCCCTCGACCATCACGACCGCTCCGCGGCTGCCCGCCACCACCAGGTCGAGATCGCTCTCCGCCAGCTGCTCCGGCGTGGGGTTGATCACCAGCGCCCCGTCGGCCCGGCCGACGCGCACCGCACCAATCGGTCCCAGGAACGGGATCTCGGAGATCGTCAGCGCCGCCGACGCCCCGATGAAGGCCGGGATGTCCGGCGTGTTCTCACCGTCCGCCGAGAGCACGGTGGCGATGATCTGGGTCTCGTCCCGATAGCCCTCCTCGAAGAGCGGTCGGATCGAGCGGTCGATGAATCGCGACACGAGCACCTCTCGATCCGAGAGGCGCCCCTCGCGCTTGAAGAAGCCGCCGGGGATCTTGCCGGCCGCGGAGGTCTTCTCGACGAAGTCCACCGTGAGGGGAAAGAAGTCGATGCCCGGACGCGGGTCCGAGTGGGTTGCGGTGACGAGCACGACCGTCTCGCCGTAGGTGACGAGCGCTGCGCCCGAAGCCTGCTTTGCCAGACGACCGGTCTCGATCGTCATCTCGCGCCCGCCGATCTCGAAACTGATCGTCTCGGGCTGGAACCAATAGGAAGCCATTCGATTGCATCTCCTTCCCGCCGCGTAGATGGGCGACGGGATTCGCGGGCGGCGATCGGAATGTCGGGGGGGAGACGCAATGGAATGCGGAATCGGTGATACGCGAAGCGCTCGCAAGCGGTTCGCGTATGACGGACTTCCGCATCCCACGACGGCGTTCCCCACGCCGCCCTGCCCCTTGGAGGCGCCCGGCTCCGCGAACTCCCCACGAAGGGGCGTCACGCGAGTTCGTCACCTGCCAGGGACTGTTTTTCAGGGGCCCGGTCACTCCGGGCCCTACGCGTAGAGGCCACCCCCCTGGGCGACCCCGCAGTGCGCCATCAGCGGCGCAGGCCCAGACGCTGGATCAGCGCCTGGTAACGATCCGGAGCTGTCCTCCTCAGATAGTCGAGCAGTCGGCGGCGCTGGCTCACGAGCTTCAGCAGTCCGCGACGCGAATGATGGTCCTTCTTGTGGACCTTGAAGTGCTCCGAGAGCCCGTTGATTCGCTCGGTCAACAGCGCAACCTGGACCTCGGTGGATCCGGTGTCTCCCTCGTGGGTGCGATGCGTGGTGATCGTTTCCGCCTTGTGAGCGCTGGAGATCAAGGGGTGCTCCCGTTCGAAGAATGGTGCGGGTTGTGAGGCGGGCGACCGCCTGCCCGGGTAGACCCCGCGGTGGCGAGGCGCCGGTCGGAGTGATTCCTGTCCGCTCGGCGCAAACCGGCGGGAATGCGGGATTTTGACAGAGCTACCGATCCCCCGCAAACGGGGCGATTACCCGCAGTGGGCGGATGCGTCGGCCGGGCCGGAGCTCCACGATCGCCACCACCCTTCCCGCGTCGTCATGGGCCGCCATGCGCGCGCCCGGCGGCTGGGGCGGGCCGGAAGCGGCGATCTCTCCACCCCGCTGGAGCTGACGGATCTCGTCGGGCTCCACCCGCAGGGCCGGAAGGCCGAGCACGCCCAGCGGAGGAATCAGGCGCCTTTCGATCTCTCCGCTCTCCATATCGGCCTCCAGCTGCTCCGGCGTGAGCGCGAGGCTCAGATCGAAGGGCCCGCTGCGGGTCCGCCGGAGGCTGGCGAGGTGTGCGCCACAGCCGAGCCGCGCGCCCAGATCCGCCGCCAGGGCGCGCACATAGGTCCCTCCCGAGCAGTCCACGGACAGCTCGACGAAGGGCGGCTCGTACTTCAGCAGATCGAGGCGATCGATGCGGACCGACTTGGGCTCGCGGTCCACGTGCCGCCCCTCTCGGGCCAGCTTGTGTAGGGGAACACCCCCCTTCTTGACGGCACTGAACATCGGGGGGATCTGCTCGATCTCGCCCACGAAGTGGCGCAGCGCATCGCGAACCTGGGCCTCGTCCGGCAGCGTCCCCTCGAAGCGCCGCTCGACCTGACCTTCGGCGTCCAGGGTGTCGGTCTCGACACCGAGGCGGATCGTTCCGGTGTAGGACTTTTCCCGGTCCTCGACGAAGGGGATCAGCTTCGTCGCCGAGCGGACCGCCAGCGGCAGCACGCCGGTGGCCAACGGATCCAACGTCCCCAGGTGACCGACCCGGCGGGCACCGAGCCAGCGGCGGGCCGCATCCACCACGTCGTGGGAGGTCCAGCCGGTGGGCTTGTCCACCACCAGGAAGCCCGGGGGGCCGTGCTCGGGGCGCTCCCGACGTCTACTGCGCCTCGTCATCCTCGACCTCGCGCCCCTCGGTCTCCGGTGGCTCGGATCGCGTCTCGTTCGCGATCTCGCGCAGCAGGTCGAGCGTGCTCGACCCCAGGGAGAGCGAGGGATCGTAGCGGAAACGCAGCTCGGGCATGCGCTTGAACGGCAGCTTCTGGGCGGCGCGGCGCCGCAGGAAGGGGGCGGCACTGGCGAGTCCGTCGTCGATCCGCTCGATCTCCTCGGGAGATTCGACGCCCATGGCGCTGTAGTGCACCACCGCGTTCGAGAGGTCCGGCGCCACGTCCACGCGGGTGAGCGTCACGAGCTTGATGCGCGGATCGGTCACGTCCTCTCGCAGGAGACGCGCGATCTCCTCGATCAGGGACGCCGCAATCCTCTCGGTCCGACGGGACATCGCTCACTCCTGGGCGTCCGGATCCTCCGGATCCCACCCCTCCTCATGTGGCAGATGGACGATCTCTACGTCCACGCCACAGACCTCGGCCAGATGCAGGCCCTCGACGAACTCGGCGGCTCGCTCGAGCGATCGGCGCACCGAGATCGCATCCGACCCGGCGGCAGAAAGCCCCAGCACGCATCGCTGCCACGTATCCTGGCCGCCGACCTCCGCGACGGAGAGATTGAACCGGTTTCGAACGCGCCGTGCGATCGAGCGCACCACGCCACGCTTCGCCTTCAGGGACTGGCAATCGTGGATATGGAGCTCGACGACGCACGCGCCGACGATCATTCGAGCGTCGCGGGCCGCTCCTCGACCGTGAAGAGCTCGATCACGTCACCGACCTTGACGTCGTTGTAGCCATCGATCCCGAGGCCGCACTCGAATCCGGTCGCGACCTCGCGGACGTCGTCCTTGAAGCGCTTGAGCGAGCCGATGCGGCCCTCGTAGATCTGTACACCGTCCCGCAGCAGCCGACACTTGCCTCCGCGACGGACGTTCCCTTCGGTGACGTAGCAGCCCGCGATCGTCCCGATGCGGGGCACCGTGAAGGTGTCGCGCACCTCGGCGCGGCCCAGGAAGGCCTCCGTGATCGTCGGCGGAAGCAGACCGACCATCGCCTGCTTCACTTCGTCCACCACGTCGTAGATCACGCGATAGGCGCGGATGTCCACGCCCTGGCTCTCGGCCACGCGACGCGCCGAGGGATCGGGCCGCACGTGGAAGGCCACGATCACGGCGCCGGAGGCCTTCGCGAGCATCACGTCCGTCTCGTTCACGGCCCCGACACCCGCCAGCAGGACGTCCACCTTCACGTCGTCGGTGGAGAGCTTGAGCAGGGCGTCGCGGATGGCCTCCACCGATCCCTGCGTGTCGGCCTTCACGACGACCGGCAGCTCCTTCACGCCGCCGCCCTCGGCCTGGGCGAAGATCTCGTCGAGCGTGAGCTTCGGCCTTGCGGCCTCCTTCGGCGCCCCGCGCCTCTCGTCCTCGCGGTGGGACACGATGTCCTTCGCGACGCGCTCACTCTCGACCACGTGCACGGGTTCTCCAGCCTCGGGAACCTGGTTGAGGCCGATCACCTGTACGGGCACCGAGGGACCGGCCTCCTTCACGCGCTTGCCGTTCTCGTCCTCCATGGCGCGCACGCGCCCCCAGGCCGTGCCCACCACCAGCACGTCGCCCCTGTGGAGCGTTCCCTCCTGGACAAGCACCGTCGCCATCGGGCCGCGCCCCTTGTCGAGCTGCGCCTCGATCACGACACCCGATGCCCGGCGCTTCGGGTCGGCCTTGAGCTCCAGGAGCTCGGCCTGCAGGTGGACCATCTCGAGCAGCTTGTCGAGGCCCGTGCGCTTCACCGCAGACACGTCCACGCAGATGACGTCGCCGCCGAAGTCCTCGGGCACGAGACCGTGCTCCATCAGGCGCTGACGCGTCTGCTGCGAGTTCGCACCCGGAAGGTCGCACTTGTTGATCGCGACCACGATCGGCACGCCCGCGGCCTTCGAGTGTTCGATGGCCTCGACGGTCTGCGGCATGATGCCTTCGGTCGCGGCCACCACCAGGATCACGATGTCGGTGATCTTCGCCCCGCGCGCGCGCATCTCGGTGAATGCGGCGTGGCCGGGTGTGTCGATGAAGGTGAGGGTGTCGTCGCCCACACGCGCCCGATAGGCGCCGATGTGTTGGGTGATCCCGCCGGCTTCGCCGGCCACGACGTTCTCGTTGCGAATGGCGTCGAGGAGCGAGGTCTTGCCGTGATCGACGTGACCCATGACCGTGACCACCGCGGCCCGCGGCTCGGCAGCCTCCGAGGCCTCCTCGGCGGGTGACGCCTCGAGGAAGACCTCCTCCTTGAAGCCGACGTCCTGGACATCGTAGTCGTAGTCGGCAGCCACCTTGCTCGCAGTCTCGAAGTCGAGCATATGGTTGATCGACACCATCGTGCCCAGCGCCATGAGCTTGCGCTGAACCTCCGGCGCCTTCGCGCCCACCAGACGCGCCAACTCACCCACCGACACGCTGCCCTCGATGCGAACCGACTTCTTGACATCGGTGGGCGCCTTGGTGGCTGCCGGCTTCGCCGGGGCGTCGCGACGGCGACGCCGAGGCGACGTCGCGGTACGCGGATCGATTGTGACCTGACGACGAAGCGGGGCTCGCCCCGTGGCCTGACGCGCAAGCCGCTCCTGCTCCCGAAGGTTCACGACCTCTCGGACCAGCTTCCGCTGACGGCCGGAGCGATCCGGGCCTCCGCCGGCACGCTCCGGCCCGGGCGGCGAATCCGCCGGGCGGGGCCCCGACGCCGGCTTCGCCTCCGCCGCCAGCGGCTCGGGCTCCGGCGTCACCTCGGGCTCCGGCACCTCCGCCACCTCGGGCTGGACGGGCTCTGCCGGCTCCTCTTCCTGGACCTGCGCGGCGACCGAAGGGGCCTCCTCGACCGCGGGCTCCACCGGGGGCTCGGGCTCGGGCTCGGGCTCGGGCACCGGCTTCGCCTTCTTGCGCCGACGGATCACCGCGCCGCCGCTGCCCTTCACCACCCGCTTCTCGGTGACGACCTTCTTCTCGACCTCGCGCGTCGAGAGCTTCTCTCGCAGCTCCTGAGCGACGTCGTCGTCGATCGAAGCCATGGCGTTCTTCAGCTCGACGCCGACCGCACCCGCCTTCTCCACGAACTCGGCGCGGTCGATTCCCAGCTCTTCAGCCAGTTTGTAGGCTCTGATCTTCGCCATCCGGGCTCTTCGTCTCCCGAGCGATGGGGCGAGCTAGAGCTCGCCCTCGCCCTCGCTCTGATTCGCTGCCTCGGCCTCGGCGGTCGCCGTCGCGGCAGTCGCGGCAGATGCGGCGGCCTCGGCGGCTGCTGCGGCCTCCGCCGCTTCGGCCTCGGCGGCGCGTGCGGCCGCCTCCTCCTCCTCGCGTCGCTTCTGCGCCGCGAGTTCGATCGCCCGCGTCTGGATCGCCTGGGCCCCCTCGGCGTCGATGCCCGGGAGCTGGGTCAGCATCTCCACGTCGCACCCCGCCAGGTCTTCGAGAGAGGTGACGCCCTGCTGGAGCAGCAGCTCCGCGTCCGCCTCCCCGCATCCCTCGACGACCGAGACCGCCTCGGCGAGCCACCGCGCGAGCTCGCGCATCTTCGACTCGCTCTTGATGTCGATCTTCCAGCCGGTGAGCTGGACCGCCAGCCGCACGTTCTGGCCCTTACGGCCGATCGCCAGGGAGAGCTGGTCGTCGGGAACGATCACGTCCATCGAGCGATCCGCGTCGTCGATGATCACCTTCGACACGGCGGCCGGCGAAAGCGCCGAGCAGACGTAGCGGGCGGGATCGGTGCTGAACGGGACGATGTCGATGCGCTCGCCCCGGAGCTCCTGCACGACGGCCTGGACCCGGCTCCCCTTCATGCCGACGCACGCGCCGACCGGATCGACGTCGCTGTCGTTCGAGACCACGTCGATCTTCGAGCGCCCTCCGGGCTCGCGCGCAGCCGATTCGATCCGCACGATGCCCTCGTAGATCTCGGGCACCTCCTGCTCGAACAGCTTCGTGAGCATCTCGATGCAGGTGCGCGAGAGCACGATCTGCGAGCCCTTCGAGTTCTTGTTCACCTCGAGGACGTAGGCGCGCAGCCGGTCGTTCGGCCGGTAGTTCTCGCGCGGAACCTGCTCCTTCAGGGGGAGCACGGCCTCCGCGCGACCGAGATCGATGATGATGGCGCCCTTCTCGAAGCGGCGGACGATGCCGTTCACGATCTCGCCCGCGCGGTCCTTGTACTCCTCGTAGACCGTATCCCGCTCGGCCTCGCGAATCCGCTGGATGATCACCTGCTTCGCGGTCTGCGCGAGGATGCGTCCGAAGTGCGCCGTGTCGAGCTTCACGCCGATCTCGTCGCCCAGCTCCACGTCCGGGTCGAGCTCCTTCGCCGCCGTGAAGGTGATCTGCTGCGTGTCGTCGTCGACCTTCTCGACGACCTCGCGGAACTCGAAGAGCTCGATCTCGCCGAGCTCCTCGTTGAAGCGGGCCTCGATCTCCGTCTCCAGACCGCGCTCGCGACGCGCAGCCTGCTTCATCGCCTCTTCGAGAGCGGCGATGATCTCACCGGAATCGATACCCTTGTCCTTCGCTACCTGATCGATTTCTCGCTTTAGACCGAGCATGTCAGGCGATTCCCTCCACGCGGAGCGACGGCGCGCTCAGCGCGCACCCACGTCTCCCGCGAAGTCTGCTGCTGTGAACTCGTAGATGACCCTGGCCTTCGCGACGTCCGCGAAGGGAATGGCGTACTCGACCCCGTCGACCTGGACGCGCGCCGTGTCGTCGGCAAAGTCGATCAGCCGCCCGCGGAAGCGCCGCCGACCGTCGATCACGCGCCGCGTCTCGACCGAGACCTCGCTGCCCCGAACCGCCACGAAGTCCTTCTCGCGCGCCAGCACGCGGTCGAGCCCGGGAGAGGAGACCTCCAGGCGATAGGCGGAGGGGATGGCGTCCGTCGCGTCGAGCTGCGTCTCGATCTCCCGCGACACCTCCGCACAGCGATCGACCGGAACCCGACCGTCGCCCTCGGGTGTGTCGACCGTGACGCGAAGCAACCACGGCGGACGACCCCGCTGCAGGACGAGGTCCACCAGCTCGAATCCCGCATCTTCGACCACCGGTTCGACCAAACTCCGCAGCTCCTCCGGGATGTCCCGATACATGGTGGTCCGTTCGTCCCGACCCGAGCGCCTCGCCGCGCGTCGGCGTCGCCCCGGCCACTCTCCGATTGTCGTGCCTTCGAATCGAACTCATCCCCAGAAACGAAAAAAGCGGACGTCGCGCCCACTTCTCATCGCAGTCCTCATTGCCGCGAAGCCGCCGCAATGTCACCGCATTCCGTGACCACACCCTCCGGCGACGCGACGCGGCACCAGAGGCATGCGGCTCCAACTGGTAAGCCCGCGTAAACTATCACAATTGCGCGGAGATGCAATCGCGCCGCCGGCTCAGCGCCCGTCGGTATCGAGCCCTCCGACCAGGTCCTTCACCCGCGGGAAGCCGTGGCGTGCCGCGTAGCTCCGCAGGCCGTCGGCCACGTCCCCTGCGACCCCGGGATCGAGGTAGTTGGCGGTCCCCACCTGGACCGCGGAGGCCCCGCAGAGCAGGAACTTGACCGCATCCTCGCCGCTGGTGATGCCCCCGATGCCGCAGATCGGGATCTTCACGGCCCGGCTCGCCTGCCAGACCATGCGCAGGGCGATGGGCCGGATCGCCGGGCCGGACAGGCCGCCCAGGATGTTGGCCAGCACCGGCCGGCGGCGCTCCACGTCCACCTCCAGGGCCTGGACGGCGTTGATCAGCGAGAGGCCGTCGGCCCCCTCGCCCTCGCAAACCCGAGCCATCTCGGCGATGTGGGTGACATTCGGCGAGAGCTTCACCAGCAGTGGCGCCGAGGTGGCGCGGCGCACCGAGCGGATCAGCTGGGCGAGGACGGTCGGATCCTGCCCGAACTCGATCCCCCCGCTCTTCACATGGGGGCAGGACGCATTGACCTCGAGCCCCTGGATGCGCGGCACCCCCGACAGCCGCTTCGCCGCCTCGGCGTAGCGGTCGATCTCCGTCTCGAAGAGACTGGCCACGACGGTGACGTCCTCGGGCAGCGCGGGGAGCTTGTCGCGCACGAAGGCATCCACCCCCACGTTCTCCAGGCTGATCGCGTTGAGCATCGCCGAAGGGGCCTCGGCGATGCGCGGCGGAGGATTGCCGTGACGCGGCTCCAGGGTGAGGCTCTTGGCCACGAACCCGCCGATGCGGCGCAGGTCGAGAAAGGGGCTGAACTCGGTGCCGTAGCCGAAGGTGCCCGAGGCCGTCAGCACGGGATTGCGGAGCGCGATGCCCCCCAGATCGACCCGGGGGTCGACGTCCTCGGGGGTGAGCTCGGGTCGCGTCACGGCAGCCCCTCCCAGTCGATGCGCTCCGCGTCGAAGACCGGTCCGTCGCGACAGACCAGGGCAAAGCCCCCTTCAACCAGCGGGGCCGCGCAGCCCAGACAGACCCCGAAGCCGCAGGCCATCGGATTCTCGAGGGAGACGAGGCAGGGGGCGCCGGCGCCACGTGCGATCTCGGCGGCGCGGCGCATCATCGGCGTGGGGCCACAGGCGTAGACCCGTGTCCGCCCGGCGTCCTCGAGCTCCTGCTCCAGAAGGTCCGTCACCAGACCCCGCTCGCCGCGGCTGCCGTCCTCGGTGGCGATCCGCAGCGGGAGACCCGACGACGCGAAGTCGGCCTCGCCCATGAGGTCGTCGACCGCGCGGGCCCCGAGCAGCACCCGGACCTGGCCTCCGGCGGCGCGGATCCGCTTGCCGAGCGCGTAGATCGACGCGATGCCGGTGCCGCCGGCCACCAGCAGCGCCCGCTCCGCCGGATCCGCGACCGGAAAGCCGCGGCCCAGCGGACCCACCAGCCCCACCTTCTGCCCGGGACGCGCCTCGGCGAGCAGCGCGGTGCCGCGCCCGTGGCGCTTGAACAGGATCTCGATCTCCTCCCCGGCCCCGACGGCGCGATAGACCGCCATCGGACGGGGCAGCAGCGGGTCGGTCCGCGGCGCCGCCTCCCGCACGCCCGGCGAGAGCATGACGAACTGCCCCGGCGAGAAGCGCCGCCAGCCCGGAACCGCGAGTCGGAGCCGGTGGCTCGACTCGCCCTCCCGCGCCACGTGGACGACCTCGGCGTCCACGCGCAGCGGGGTCTCCAGCGCGCCGCCATCGGCGGCCGCGCCCGGATCAGCCACGCTCCACCTCGATCTCGTAGGCCTTGATCTTCCGCGACAGACTCTCCCGCGCGATTCCGATCGCCTCCGCGGTTCGGGAGATGTTCCAGCCGTGCTCGGCGAGTCGCGCGAGCAGGTACTCGCGCTCGAAGCCGCGACGCGCCTCCTCGAGGGAGAGCGCCGCCCCGCCGTCTCCCGCCGCCGACGAGCGCAGGGTGTCCGGGAGCGCACTCACCCCGATGGTCGCCCCCGGAGACATGATGACGATGCGCTCCATCAGGTTCCTCAACTCGCGAACGTTCCCGGGCCAGGAGTGTCCCGAGAGGATCTTCGCAGCCGCCGGCGTGATCCGCTTCTCCGGGACGCCCGCCTCGCGACAGAACTCCGCCACGAACTCCTTCGCGAGCACCGGCACGTCCTCGGCGCGCTCGCGAAGCGGCGGTACGTGGAAGGGGATCACGTTCAGCCGGTAGTAGAGATCCTCGCGGAAGCGGCCCTCGGCGATCTCCTGCTCGAGGTCCTTGTTGGTGGCGGCGATCACCCGAACGTCCACGTCGAGCAGATCCGTACCGCCGACCCGCGAGAAGGTCTGCTCCTGCAGGATCCGCAGCACCTTCGCCTGGGTCATGACGCTCATGTCGGCGACCTCGTCGAGGAAGAGCGTGCCGCCGTGGGCCACCTCGAACCTGCCCCGCTTCTGCGCCACCGCGCCGGTGAAGGCCCCCTTCTCGTGCCCGAATAGCTCGGACTCGATCAACTCCTCCGGAATCGCCGCGCAGTTCACCTCGATGAACGGTGCGTCGGCGCGGCGGCTCTTACAGTGGATCTGCCGGGCGACCAGCTCCTTCCCCGTGCCGTTCTCGCCGGTGATCAGCACCCAGCCGTTCGAGGGCGCGGCCACCTCGATCTGCCGCTTCAGCTCCGCCACGGCCTCGGAGCCGCCCAGGATCTCGTGGGCGCGCAGCGCCTGCGCGCGCAGCCGGCGGTTCTCGTGCAGCAGGCGCGACTTCTCCAGGGCGTGCTGGATCGTGAGCAGCACCTTGTCGATGGACAGCGGCTTCTCGATGAAGTCGTAGGCGCCGTGGCGCGTGGTCCGGACCGCCGTCTCGATCGTGCCGTGGCCGCTCATCATCACGACCGGCAGGTCCGGCCAACGCTGGGAGAGCTCGACGAGGATCTCGAGCCCATCGCGCCCCGGCATGGCGATGTCGAGCAGCACCAGGTCGGGCGGGCCGTCCGTCTCGATGGACGCGATCGCCAGCTCGCCGTCGGCGGCCGGTGTGGTCGCGTAGCCCTCGTCTCCCAGGATCCCGGACAGGGAGCTCCGGATGCCTTCTTCGTCGTCGACGATGAGGATCCGGCTCACCGCGAGGCACTCACTCCGGTCGACACGGCGGCTGCAGCGGCCTCGGCCCGCTCGGTCTCGAGGCGGGGCACGGGAAGGGGCAGCTCGATCACGAAGCGCGTTCCTCGCGGCTCGTTGTCCTGGACGCGGATGTAGCCGCGGTGGTCCGCCACGATGCGCGACACGATCGCGAGGCCGAGCCCGGTCCCCTTCTCGGTGGTCGAGAAGTAGGGCTCGAACACCCGTCGGCGATCCTCCGGCGGGATGCCGTCGCCGTCGTCGGCCACCTCGAGCCGCACGCTCTGGAGCGTCGGGTCGAAGTGGCTGCGCAGCTCGATCCGACCCTCGCCGTCGCGGCGCCGCACGGCGGCCACGGCGTTGTCGATCAGGTTCGTCAGGACCCGACGCATCTGGTCGCGGTCCACCTCGACGATGGGCAGATCCGCGTCGAGGTCGGTCTCGAAGGCCACCTTCTCGGTTCCCGCGTAGCTCGACACCGCCTCCGAGACGATCCGGTTGAGGTCGTCGGGTGTCGGCGTTGCCGTGGGCAGACGCGCGAAGTTCGAGAACTCGTCCACCAGGAGCTTCAGGCTCTCGACCTGGCTCGTGATCGCATCCAGGCACTCCTCGAAGACCTTCGACTCGGCCGGGTCATCGGCGATCCGCTCCCCGAAACGGCGCCGGATCCTCTGGGCGGAGAGCTGGATCGGGGTGAGCGGGTTCTTGATCTCGTGGGCGATGCGCCTCGCCACCTCCCGCCAGGCGGCCATGCGCTGCACCTTCACCAGCTGCGAGTAGTCGTCGAAGACGACGACGGTTCCCAGGGAATCGCCGGCTTCGTCGTGCATGATCGTAAGGGTGACGAAGAGGGTCGCGATGTCGTCCGAGAGCGGGATCTGCACCTGTCGGCGGATGCTCTCGCGGAAGCCGGGCCGGAGCTGGCCCGACAGCTCCTCGATCAGCTCGAGCAGCTCGGGGCGGTTCGCGACGTCCGCCAGCCGTTGTCCGAGCAGCCCCGTGCCCGCCGGAATTCCCAGGTATCGCTGGGCCGAGGGGTTGATCGTGCTGATACGGCGCTCGGGATCCACAGACACGACGCCCGCCCCGATGTTGCCCAGGACGATCTCCATATAACGTCGCCGTCGCTCGAGCTCCGTCGCCTGACGCTCGAGACCCGTCCGCGCTTCGCGAAGATCGGCCGTCATCTGGTTGAACGACTCCACCAGGAAGCCGACTTCGTCGTCGGTCGTGGCCCGGACGCGGACGTCCAGATTGCCCCGCGCGACCTCGGCGGTGCCCTCGGCCAGGGCGCGGATCGGGCCCGTGACGCCCTTCGCCAGCCGGAAGCCCATCCACAGCGCGAGCACCAGCACCACGCTGAAGGCGAGGAGCAACTCCAGCAGGTACGCCCCGCGGATATGACCCGCCGTCGGCTGCAGATGGCGGTACTCGTCGAGGGTCGAGCGGATTCCAGCGACCTTCCGCGCCTGGGAGAACGGGATCAACACGTTGACGACGACGGCGCCGACGGGCTCTCCGGGTCGGAAGGAGGAATCGATCGGTATCGCCGCGCGGATGACGTCTCCGCTGCCCACCTCGTCCACGCGCCAGCTCGCACCACCGTCGATGGCAGCTCTGACGAACTCGCTGTCGTGTCGTGCGAAGTTGGCCGACGGGATCTCGGGGTTGATGGCGCTGACCAGCTCCTCACCCGTCGCGCTGAACACCTCCACTACGCCGAGGTTGTAGTCGCGCTGACGCGACTGGACGAGCGCCTCGAGATCCGGAAGATGGCCCTCGCGCATCAGCCGCTGCTCGGTGATGAGGGTCGCGATGCGCGAGCCGTAGAAGAGCGCGTTCTGCGCGGTGGCCTCGTAGTAGCTCTCCGCGACCTCGCCGCTCTCCTCCAGGGCGCGGTCCACCTGCACGCTGAACCACTTGTCGATCGAGTTCGTGATGAAGAACGCGGAGACGATGAACAGTCCCGAGGTCGTGACGAGGGTGATCAGTACGAACGCCGCCACGAACTTCAGGTTCAGGTGGGAGCCGAGGATGCCGCGACGCCGCTCGCCCACGAGCTTCCAGAAGTTGCGCGTGACGAGGAAGCCGAAGATCAGGATCAGGATGACCGTGATCGCATTCAGGAAGAGGAAGAGCCCGCTGTCGGCCACGCCCTGGGTGAGCCCGCTGATCGGGGGAAGCAGCAGCAGCAGGCCCATGGCCACCACCAGCAGGATTCCCATCCACAGCTCGCGTATGCGCCGCCGCCGCTCTCCCGGCGGGAGCGGCTCCCGGGGCGGATCGGCCCGGGGAGCAGGCGGTCGGTTTCGCATCTCGGGCATCGCCATGGGCCTCGGAGCGGAGGGTAGAGCGCCGCGCAACGCCTCGCGGCCCCGGCGCCGGGGCGCGCGGGCTGCCGCGACTGGACGACGGCTCGCCGCGGCCCCGTAAGATCCTGAAAAAGCTAATCAAATTCCGAGGAAGCGGCAACCGATGCCGGTCAAGCCCGCCCCCCAAACGGTCGATGAACGTGAGAAGCATCACCGAGACCCCAGCGGAGGGCGCCGCCCCACATGCAGCATCTGCCGGCCGACGGTCTGGACCCGGAAGCCAACGCTCGAGCGCTCGAGACCGCGAATCGCCCCCAGGAGGCCCTCGAGGCCTGGGTCCGCCTCGCGCGAACCCGATCCGTCGGACCGTCGCGCGCCGCCGCACTGGTCGAGGAGGCCCGCCTGCTGGGCGAGCTCGGTCGCCACGAAGAAGCCGCGTTCCGCTACCGCAGAGCCCTCGCCAACGACCCCCGCTCCGCCGACGCCCTGGTCGCGCTGACCGGGATCGCCACGCAGGAGCACGACTGGGTCCAGCTCGCCCACCTCGGGGGCCTGCGCTTCGACCTCGAGCGGGACCCCGCTCGCAGGGCCGAAATCGCGCTGGAAACAGCCCGGCTCGAGCTGGAGCACCTGCACTGCCCCGGCGCCGCCCACGGCTGGATCCTCGCGGGGCTCGAAAGCGCCCCGGAGGAGCCCGGCCTGCTGGCCCTGCGGGTCGCACTGGAACGCGACCGGGGAGACGACACGGCGCTCCTCGAGGCGCTCGAGCAGTGGCTCGCAGTGAGCGGCGACGCCGCCGAGCCCGCGGATCGGATCGACGCGGGCACGCTGTGCGCCGCCCGCGGTCGGCACGGGCACGCCCTCGCGCACCTCGAGCGCGCCATGGATCAGGCTCCCGACGACTTCCGGGTGCTGGACGCCCTCACCCACCTCTTCTCCAGCCTGGATCGCCCCTCGGACCTCGCCGACGTACTCGAGCGACGCGTGGCGCTGCTGTCGGACGACCCGGAGGCCGCGGGCGCGCTGCTGATCGAGCTGGGCGCGCTGAGGGAAGACCGTCTCTTCGATCTCGAGGCTGCGCTGGATGCCTACACCCGTGCGCTCTCGATCCGCCCCGACGACCGCGCCGCGCGCGACGCCGTCACGCGGCTGGGGACGAAGCTCGAGGACGACGCGGCCCTCGCCCTGGCCGCGAGCGGGGCCCCCGCGTCGGCGGAGGCGCCGGATCCGCTCGCGCGCTCGCTGGCCGATCTCGAGCGCGAAGCCCGGACGACCCGGGACCGGATCCGCCTGGGGCTACTGGTGGGCGAGATCGAGACGCTCCACCTGCGCCGCGGCGAGCCCGCCCGCGCACTGCCGTGGATCCAGCGCTGGGCGGCGCTCGCCCCCGAAGATCCGGAGGCGCTGAAGGCGCTGGCCCGAAGCCACGAGCGGCTCGGCAACGACTCGGAGCGGATCACCGCGCTGGAGGCCCTCGACTCCCGGCTCCCCCACGAGGAGCGCGGCCCGGGGCGTCGCCAGATCGCGGCAATCCACACGTCCCACGGTCGCGATGAGGAGGCCATCCGGGCCTGGCACGCCGCGCTCGAGGTGGAGCCCGCAGACCGCGTCGCCCTCGACGCCCTGGCGCAGCTCTACCGACGTCGCGACGAGCCCGAGGCCCTGCTGATCACGCTCCAGCGGCGCGTCGCCGCGCTCGAGCCCCGGGACCGGGTCGGGGCGCTGATCGAGATCGCGGACCTCCAGCGCGAGAGCGGGGATGCCGCAGGCGAGCTCTTCACGCGGCTCGAGCTCGAGGCAGAGGCGGGATCACCCGCTGGAACCGAGGAGCGCGCCGATCAGCTGCTCGAGTCGCTCGAGCGTCACGCCGAGCTCAGCCGTCGCTGGGAGCACCGCCGCGACGTTCTCGGGGCGGAGGAGGCCGTGGACCTCGATCTCCGCCGGGCTGCGCTGCTGCGAGACGTGCTCGGACGACCGGACGCAGCGGTCCCGGTCTATCGCGAGGTGCTGCGCTGCAAGCCCGAGTGCGAGCAGGCGCAGGCCGGACTCGAGCAGTCCCTGCGCGACGCCTTCGACGCCGAGGGTCTGGCGGAACTGCTGGCGCAGCGGGCGGAGACCGCAGCGGATACGGCTACCCGCGATCGAGCCGACCTCGAGCGCGCGACGCTGCTCGAAGAGGTGCTCGACCGTTCCGACGACGCCGGGGTCCTGTACCGGAAGCTGGCGACGGAATCCGTCGAGACGGACGTCCGCGCCGAGGCCACCGAGCGCTTCGAGCGACTTCTCGAGCGCCGGGGCGACTGGCGGGCACTGCGCGACCACCTGGCGTCGCGCGTGGACGAGGGGTCCGCGGAGGAGCGCGCGGTCCGCCACGAACGACTGGCCCGACTCTGCGCCGACCGCCTGGACGACGCCGGCGGCGAGCGCGCGCACCTGGAGGCCATCGTCGCTCTCGACCCCACGCGCGGCGACGTCTGGCGGCGGCTCGCCGAGCGACATCAGGCGGCCGGTCGGCTCGAGGAGTGCGCCGCAGCGATGGAACGAGAGCTCGCTGCCGGCTGCGACCCGGAGCACGCCCGCACTCTCCACGCGCGCCTCGCGGCGTGGTATCGCGACGAGCTCGACGACGGCGAGCGCGCCTGCGCACACTACGAGTCCGCGTTCGAGCTCGACCCCCGCGACACCGCCGCAGCGCGCTACCTGACCGCTCACTACGAGGCCGAAGGTCGCTCCGAGAACCTGCTCCGACTGCTGGAAGCGCGACTGGCGGCGACGGGACGCGAGGGCGACGCACCCTCCGAGGACCCGACGGCGCTGCGCGTCCGCATCGCGCAAGTGCGTGCGCAGCAGCTCGACGACGTCGAGGGAGCGATCTCGGCACTGGAAGTTGCCCTCGGCGAGGTGGGACCGATTCCCCAGGTCTCCGAGGCTCTCGCGACCTGCTACGAGCGCGCGGGCTACACCCTCGACCTGATCGAGCTCTGCCGCAGTGCCGCGGCCCACTGTCGGGAGCCCGCCGAGTCCGCGAACTGGTGGATCCGCATGGGAGATGCGCTGCTCTCCCGCGACCGCACGCGCGAGGCGGCCGACGCCTACCACCAGGCCCTCACCGAGCGTCCGGGCGATCGGGCGGTCCAGGCCTCGCTGCGCGCGATCCACCGTCGGCTGGGCCGATCCGTGCCGCTGGCCGGGCTTCTGGAGGCGGAGCTCGAGCACCTGGCCGGCGGCGACGAGATCCCCGTCCGCATGGAGCTGGCCACGCTCTACCACACGGCGCTCGAGCGCTCGGACGCGGCCCTGCTGCACCTCCAGCGCGTGCTGCAGCTCGCACCGCGACACACCGAGGCGTTCCCGCTGGCCCTCGAGCTAGCGCAGCGCCTCGACCGACCGGACGCCGCGCTCGGGCTGCTCGATGCCCGGCTCGCACGGGTCCGCGACGCAGCGACCCGATCCAACCTGCACGCGCGCCGTGCGCGGCTGCTCATCGACGTGCCCGGCCGCTTCGACGCGGGCATCGAGGCCTTCCGGACCGCACTGAGCCTGGCGCCAAGCGCGGCGTTGCGCGACGAGCTGGCGGAACGGCTCGAGGCCCGCGCGCGCTGGTCCGATCTCCTCGAGGTGCTCGCCGCCCAGGCCCAGGGCGCGCCGCCGACGGAGCGGCCGGTCTGGCTCGAGCGCGCTGCGGCGATCGCGTCGGACCACGTCGGTGGGGATGCCGCCCTTCCCTGGCTCGAGCAGCTGCGCGTCGCTCGCCCCGACGACGTGGCCGTGATGCGGCGCATCGCAGAGGTCCATCGGACTGCCGGTCGCACCGAGGCCCAGCTCCGCGCCCTCTCGGCCGCCGCCGCACGGGCCTCCTCGCCCTCGCAACGCCGAGACATCGAGCTCGAACGGGCCGCTTTGCTGGAGCTCGAGCTCGACGCGCCGAGTCGGGCCCTGACAGCCGCCGAGTCGGCCCGCGAGGCCATGCCCAACGACCCGGCGGTGCACCAGCGCCTCGAGCATCTCCAGCGCCTGCTGGAGCGACATGGCGAGCGCGCCGCCACCCTCGAGACGCTGATCGCGCTCCATCCCGAGGAGGCCGGTGAGCTCCACGCCAGGCTGGCCGCCCTGAAGGCGGGGCCGCTCGCCGATCCGGCAGGGGCCATCCCCCACTGGGAGCGGGCGCTCGAGCTCGCGCACACCCCGGCGGAGCGGATCGGCCAGCTGCGATCGCTGGCCGCGTGCCACCGCGCCGCCGACGACCTCGAGGGCTGGGCCCGCACGGCGGAGACCGAGCTGGCCACTCTCGAGCCGGCCCCCGTCTTCGACGATCGTCGTCGCACGCTGCGACGCGAGCTCGCCTTCGCCTACGACGGACCGCTGGCCAGCCCGGAGCCGGCGCTGCGCCACGCCTGCGCCCTGCTCGACGCCGGAGAGGACGAGCTGATCGTCCCCGCCGTGCTGGAGCAGCTGGAGGAGCTGGTGCTGCGGCGCCTGAGGGAGACCGACGCTCCCGCCGAGCTGGAATCGCGACTGGTGCGGCGCCTGGTGCGACGGCCGGACGACCTCCCGCTCTGGCTCGAGCTCGCCCGACTGCGGGAGGAGCGACTCCACGCCACCGGGGCCGCGATCGACGCCTACCGCCAGGCGCTCGAGCTCGCACCGCGCAGCCTCGAAGCCCTGCGCGGCATGCGTCGCGCCGCCGAACGACTCGGGCGCTGGAAGGACGTGGCCACGGCCCTCGAGCGCGAGCTGGACCACCCGGAGACCACGGATCCGAGCGTGCGGGCCTCGCTGCTGCGGCGCGTCGGGGACGTCTACTGGCACCGACTCCAGTCGACGACCCGCGCGAGCCGCTGCTACGCCGCCGCCATCGAGAACGACGGGGCCGACTTCGCGGCGCTGCGCGCGCTGGAGCGACTGCTCGAGTCGATGGAGGACTGGCGCGGCGCACTCGACCTCTACGAGAGCGAGGTGGAGGTCCTGGGCGAGGGCGACCCGCAGCGTCGGCGGGAGATCTGGCTCCACGTCGCCGAGCTGGCGCAGGAGCGGACCGACGAGGTGGACCGGGCCCGTCGCGCCCTCGGGAAGGCCGCCGCGCTGGCGCCGCTGGACGCGTCGGAGCTGTCTACGCTGATGGAGCTCCACGAACGCAAGGGCGACATCGCGGCGTTGGTGGAGACCCTCGCCCTGTGGTGCGCGCTCCCGGAGGCGGGCGCAGGCAGCGAGGATCACCTGCGGCTGTCGCACCACCTCGAAGGGCTCGGGCGTGTCGAAGACGCACTGGCCGCCGTCGAGGGCGCCCTCACCTTCGAACCGACGGCGCCGGACGCCTGGGACGCTGCAGCGAGGCTTCGCGAACGCATCGGCGATGCCCAGGGCGCGGCATCGGCGCTTCGCTGCGCCGCGGAGCGAGCGGGCGGGCCCGCCGGCGCAGCGCGGCTGCACCACGCCTCGACGCTGGTCGAGGAGCACGACCCCCGCGGCGCGCTGCACCTGCTCCGTCAGGCCGCGACGCTGGATCCGGCCTCGGTTCCGGTACACGCGGCCCGGGCGCGACTCGCGCTGCACCTCGACCGCCCCAACGAGGCCGAGGCCGCCGCCGCGGCAGCCCTCGACCTCGACACCGGCGAGGCCCTCGATCCGACCGTGGCGCTGGAGATCGCACTGACCGGTGGCGATGCGGCGCGCTCCTGCGATCGGCTCTCCGAGGCCGCCGGCTTCTACGCGCGGGCCCGCGCCCTCGACCCCCGGAATCCCCGGGCGAACGGCGGGTACGGTGAGACGCTGATGGCGCTCGGCGATCCCGGCGCGGCACGAGAGGCGCTCGAGGCGCGACTGGCCCGGACGGACGTCTATCCCGAACGGGCTCGACACCTCTCGATGCTGGCGCGCTGCCTCGAGGCCGACGGCGACACCGAAGCCGCCCTCGAAGCCGTGGACGCTGCGCTCGCCCTCTGCCCCGCGCTGGACGAAGCCCTGGCCACGAGCGTCCGGATTCGCGAGCTGCTCGGCCGCACCGACGAAGCGGTCGCGGCGCTGGAGACCTGGGCCGCCCGGGCGACCACCCCCGCTGCGCAAGCCGAGAGGCTGCTTCGCGCCGCCGAGTGCGAGCTGCGTGAGGGGGGCCGCGAGGTGTCGGCCGAGGCCCACGTCCGAGCCGCCCTGACTGCGGACGACTCCCACGTAAAGGGCTGGATCGCGCTGGCGAACCTCGGGCTCGTCCTGGAACGCCCCCGCCAGGTCGTGGAATGGACGGATCGGGCCGCTCGCCATGCGGATCGCGACGAGGACCTGGCCGCCCTGGCCCTCCTCCAGGGCCGCGCCTACGAGCAGCTCGGCGAACGTCTCGAGGCGGCGGAGTCATTCGGATTGGCGGCGGAGGCCGACCCGCGCTGCGTCCAGGCCGCCCTGACCCAGGCCCGACTGCTTCGAGGAGCCGGCGAGTGGCACGGGGCAGCACGTGCGCTCCAGGTCTTCCTCGAGCGGCACGACGCCCCGGACCATCCCTCCCTGGCCGACGTCCACGAGCAGCTCGGTCGATTGCTGGCGGGTCCCCTCGAGGACGTGAACGCCGCGACGCTGGCGTATCGACGCGCTGTCGCGCTGGACCCCACCCGCCTGCCCTCCCGCGCCGCCCTGGCGGAGCTCCTCAGTCACCGGCCCGGGGACCGCGCAGAGGCGGTCGCGGAGCTGCGCCTGCTGCTCGACGCCAACCCCACCGACGCGGCCTGCCTGCGGGTCGCCGTGCGCATCGCCCGGACCCGTCCGGAAGGTCCCGGCCCCGGCGTCGGCCTCTCCGTTCTGCGCGCGCTGGGGCTCGCCTCCGTCCACGAGAGCGACGAGCCCCCCGCGGCGCTGACGCCGCCCATGCCCGCCCTCCGCGACGCGCGCTTCGAGCAGCTGCGCTGCATCGCCCAGGAGGCCGCCGAGGGCATCGCGAAGGCCCTCGAAGCCTCCGGAGCCTCGCCCGCCGCGACCGGGGACGGGCCGGAGGCGACCTTCCGCAGTGCGATGCTGCGCGCCGAGGGCCAGCTCACGGCCCCGCCCCTCGTTCCCCTGGCCACCCGGGAGATCGGGGAGATCCTGGCGCTCGTCGTCCGACTCACCATCGATCCCGAGTCGGTGCGCGGCGACGGACGCCGGGTGAATGCCCTGGCCGAGACACTGCGCCGCCGCGAGCGTCGGCGCCTGCGCCGCTGGATCGGCGAGACGCCGGTCGCCGACCTCTGCGGCGTCGACTTCGAGCAGTGGCGAACCGAGGTCCGGGCCCTGGCCGCGGCGACGGTGATCGCGGAGGAAGGGATCGACCTGCGCACGGCACTCGTCGCGCTCCTGCGACACGAAGACGCGAGTCTCGACGCGCAGCTCCGGGAGGGCGCCGACCTCGCACCGCTCGTCGATGCGAGCCCGATCGCCCGCGCCCTGGTGCGCCGCATCGTCACCGAGTGGACCGACCGGATCTGAGGCTCACGTGGCGGACCGCTTCCGCACCCGAAGACGGCATCGACGCCTGACCCTTCGCATCGCAGTCGAGTACACGACGCGAAGCGGCGTGCGGCGCGCCGAGGCGACGACGCTCGGCGCCGGCGGCCTGTTCATCGCCAGCGACGACCCGCTGCCGAAGGGCGCGACCCTGATCGTGGCCTTCGTGCTACCCGGCGGGTCTCATCGCCACGAAATTCCAGGGCGGGTGGTCTGGAGTCAGAGCGACGACGGCCACAGCCGACCCGGCATGGGCATCGCCTTCAAGGACCCGGCCGCATCCAGCGTCCTCGCCTCGGAGCTCGATCAGACCTAGGCGCGTGCGAGCGCGCCCCCGGACCTCGCTCGAGGCTCAGGCCCTGGTGGCGGCAGCGGCCAGCCGGGAGAGGTCGAGGGCGCGTCCTCCGCCCGCCTCGGGGTCGATCAGGACCCAGGCCTCGGGGCGCGCGAGAATCGCCTCGACGAGCATCTGATGCAGCGCATGCCCGCCCCGCTCCACACGCACGTGTCCCTGGACCGCCGTTCCCAGCAGCGCGAGATCGCCACAGAGATCGAGGACCTTGTGGCGCACGAACTCGTCGGGGAAGCGCAGGCCCTCGGAGTTCACCACCTTCTCGTGGTCCAGCACGACGGTGTTCTTGAGGCTGCCGCCGCGGGCGAAGCCCGCACCCCAGAGTGCCTCGACCTCACGCAGGAACCCGAAGGTCCGCGCGGCCGAGATCTCCCGCTCGAAGCGCTCCGCGTCGAGCGGCGCGAACGCCAGCTCCTGACGGCGGATCGCCGGGTGATCGAACTCCACCGCGTAGTCCACCCGGAAGTCCCGGGCGGGGTCGATGCGGATCGAACGGTCGCCGTCCACGACTTCGATCGGCTTGCGGATGCGCAGGACGCTGCGCCTCGCGCGCTGGGTGAACACGCCAGCGGAGCGCACCAGGT
>Ga0209536_100002064_pt1 | contig 32736 bp, 22 predicted proteins | sample DeeMarSeWOR28_12_FD_187461 | JGI IMG/M metagenome (GOLD analysis project Ga0209536, IMG submission 187461) | Marine sediment microbial communities from White Oak River estuary, North Carolina - WOR-2-8_12 (SPAdes) (version 2) | ecosystem: Environmental > Aquatic > Marine > Intertidal zone >... | reverse complement strand
TTGAGGAAGTGGGGAAAATCTCTTCCGTATCCAGCAGGCGCGAAGGCCTGAAGCTGAGGGTCAGGTCTCAAAGGCTGCTGGATGGTCTCGGCATGGGCGACAGCGTTTCAGTGAACGGCGTCTGCCTTACTGTTACCGGTTTGTCAAAAACAGATTTTTCCGTTGATGTTGTCAGGGAATCTTTGGCAAGATCGGCGTTCGACAAGCTGAGGGTGGGGGATCCTGTAAACCTTGAGCGTGCCATGCGCTCCGACGGGAGGTTTGGCGGTCATCTCGTAAGCGGGCATGTTGATGGGACCGGAAGGGTTTCCAGGATGATAAAAAGAGGTGCTTCTGCCGAGCTCGCGGTGGATTGCCCTGCGGAGCTTCTTAAGTATGTTGTCAGAAAGGGGTCTGTGGCCGTTAACGGGGTAAGTCTTACGGTTTCTGATGTCGATCAAAGGAGCATGAAGGTCGCGCTTGTGCCATTTACGCTGCGGGCCACGACTTTGGGACGCGTCTCGGTGGGGGATATCGTCAATATTGAAGTGGATCTTCTGGCGAAATATGTCGAAAAACAAAGAGTATAAATTTAACACGATCGATCAGGCGATAAAGGATATTGCCGCGGGCAAAATGGTCATTGTTGTTGATGATAAGGACCGTGAGAACGAGGGTGACCTTGTTATGGCCGCGGAACGCGTTACTCCCAAGGCGATCAATTTCATGATAAGCCACGGCAAGGGGCTTGTTTGTGTCCCCATGCTTGGTTCAAGGCTGGATGAGCTGGGCCTTTCGCAAATGGTGGAAGAGAACAGGGAGAACATGCGCACCGCATTCACGGTTTCTGTTGACGCGTCTTCTTCTCACGGAGTTTCCACGGGGATTTCTCCGTCGGACCGGGCCAAAAGCATCAAGATACTATCAGACCGGAAGATGAACAAAAAGGACATCGTGAGCCCGGGGCACGTGTTTCCGCTCAGGGCGATGGACGGCGGTGTTTTGAGAAGGGCCGGGCACACCGAGGCTTCGGTAGACCTGGCGAGGCTTGCGGGGATGCATCCTGCCGGCGTTATATGTGAAATAATAAAGTCTGACGGGAAAATGGCCAGAGTGCCTGATCTTTTCGCTTTTGCGAGGAAGAATAAGTTAAAGATCATCACTATCACCGACCTCATAAGTTACAGGCTGAGAAAGGAAAAACTGATAAAAAGGCTTGCAGTGGCAACGCTTCCGACAAGATTCGGCAGTTTTAAGATGCACGGTTATGATGATATTTTAACGGGGGAACACCACCTGGCTCTGGTAATGGGCAACGCAAAAAAACGTGATTCTGTTTTAGTTCGTGTCCATTCGCAGTGCCTTACGGGGGACGTTTTTGGATCTCTCCGCTGCGATTGCGGGGAGCAGCTTGAACGGTCTCTTGAGATGATCGGCAGGGCTGGATCGGGAGTTCTTCTCTACATGAGGCAGGAGGGTCGGGGGATAGGGCTGAGAAATAAGCTTAAGGCCTATGAACTGCAGGATAACGGGAAAGACACCGTCCAGGCAAATGAATCGCTAGGATTCCCTGCGGATCTCAGGGATTATGGAATCGGAGCCCAGATTCTTGCAGACCTGGGGGTTAAGAACCTCAGGATCATAACGAATAATCCCCGCAAGATAGTTGGACTTGAAGGGTACGGCCTTAGGGTTGTTTCCAGGGTCCCGCTTGAGATCCAACCGAACAGCCATAACGAGAAATATCTTGCGACAAAGTCAGAAAAACTGGGGCACATTCTGAACGGTGTCTATCTATCAAACAAAAGAAAGGAGGGGAAGAAATGGGAAAGACTTATGAAGGCCGCTTAGATGCAAGCAAACTCAGCTTTGCTGTTGTTGTCAGCAGATTCAATGAACTGATTTCCAAGGGGCTTCTGGACGGAGCGCAGGATTGCCTAAAGAGGCACGGCGCAAAGGACGATTCAATTGATGTCGTCTGGGCTCCGGGTTCGTTCGAAATACCGCTTGTTGCCAAGAAACTGGCCGCGTCCAAAGAATACGATGCGGTTGTCTGTCTTGGCGCGGTGATTCGCGGAGCCACGCCGCACTTTGAGTATGTTGCTGCCGAAGCCGCAAAGGGAATCTCCAGGGTGTCTCAGGATACCGGAGTTCCCGTGATATTCGGCATTGTGACCGCGGACAATATTGAGCAGGCGCTTGAGAGGTCCGGCGCAAAGCCCGGGAATAAGGGGTTTGATGCCGCACTGTCAGCAATTGAGCTTGCGAACTTGGTCAACCAATTGTAAAATAAACAAGTTGCAAATAGACAGTTGATTCCGCAAAGAAGGAGCTGTTTCATTGGCAAAAGTCATTCTTGAGAATGTTGTAAAAAAATTCGATGATGTTGTCGCGGTAAACGAGGTTAGCCTTGAAATCAAGGAAAGGGAGTTTGTTGTTCTCGTCGGCCCTTCCGGTTGCGGCAAGACAACCACTCTGCGAATGATCGCAGGGCTGGAGGAAGTGACCGAAGGCAAGATTTTTATCGGGGACAGGCTGGTCAACGATGTTCCTCCCAAGGACAGGGACATTGCCATGGTTTTCCAGAGCTACGCGCTCTATCCCCATATGTCGGTTTATGACAACATGGCATTCGGTCTTAAACTTCGCAAGATTCCGAAAAAGGAAATATCGTCGCGCGTGGACGAAGCGGCCGATATCCTTGGCTTGAAGAAACTTTTAGACAGGCTTCCAAAGCAGCTTTCCGGGGGACAGCGCCAGAGGGTGGCGCTCGGAAGGGCCATTGTAAGGCATCCTTCCGTGTTTCTGATGGACGAGCCGCTTTCGAACCTGGACGCAAAACTCAGGGTGCAGATGAGGGCTCAGCTCAAGAAGCTTCACGAAAGGCTGAAGACCACTATTGTTTATGTTACCCATGATCAGGTAGAGGCAATGACGCTTGGAGAGAGGATCGCGGTGATGCTCAACGGAGAGGTCCAGCAGGCGGATTCTCCGCTCGTGATCTACGATCAGCCTTCAAACAGATTCGTTGCCGGTTTTATCGGCAGTCCTCCGATGAACTTTATTGACGGCAAAATTATTAAGAAAAACGGCAAAATGCACTTTGAGTCCGAAGACCTTTCGATTCCTCTTTCCACAACGATTCAAGACGTTGTTGCTCCTTATGAAGATAAGGAGGTTGTTTTTGGGATCAGGCCCCAGGACATCAAGGAAGAGAGAAGGGCAAAGAGCCTTGAGGAACACATTATGATTGACACAAAGGTTGACTTCAGGGAACTTATGGGGTCTGAGACATATTTATACATAAAGACCGGCTGCACTTCACTGGTCGCGCGTGTTGATGCCCTTTCGGACGCGAAGTCCGGCAGCTCCTACAAGGCTGTGTTTAATCTTCGAAAGATTCATCTTTTCGACAGCAATACCCAGAAAGCCATAGTCTAAGGCGGGACAGAAATGGACGAACCTCTCATTTTTGAGCGTTCTTCGGAGGGAAGAAGCGCTGTTTCATTGCCTTCACTGGATGTTCCAAGCAAACCTCTCAAAGATCTTGTTCCGGAGGGTATGCTCAGGCGAGAACTGTTCCTGCCCGAAGTTTCGGAGATCGATCTTGTGAGGCATTTTACCAGACTTTCCCAGAGGAATTTCGGTGTCGATCTGGGATTTTATCCTCTTGGTTCATGCACCATGAAATACAACCCAAAAATGAACGAAGACATCGCGATGCTGTCCGGGTTTTCGGAGATCCATCCTTATCAGGATGAAAGCACCGTTCAGGGGATACTCGAACTTCTTTATAACTTTGAGAAATATCTTTGCGAGATATTCGGCTACAGAGGATTTACCCTTCAGCCGGCGGCAGGGGCTCACGGCGAGCTCACGGCTCTGTTCATGATCAAGGCCTATCATCAGTCGCGAGGAGACGCGGCACGGAGTATTGTGATCGTTCCTGATTCGTCCCATGGCACAAATCCTGCCAGTGTTACTATGGTTGGATATAAAGCTCACCAGGTGAGGTCGAATGAAAGGGGAGGGGTGGACATTGACGAACTGAAGAAAGCCGTAGGCCCCGATACGGCGGCTCTCATGCTTACTAACCCGAACACTCTCGGCCTGTTTGACGAGAATATTCTGGAGATCGCCAGGATCGTTCATAATGCCGGGGGGCTCCTGTATTATGACGGCGCGAACGCGAACGCTACCCTTGGAAAGGCCAGGCCCGCGGATCTGGGGTTTGATGTGGCCCATTTTAATCTTCACAAGACATTTTCCACGCCTCATGGGGGAGGGGGGCCGGGTTCCGGTCCTGTCGGATGTGTGGAAGCCCTTGTCCCATTTCTACCTGTTCCCTCGGTTGAAAAGGACGGTGAAACGTATAAATTTTCTTCCGAGAGATCCCCCAAATCGATAGGCAAAGTCCATTCCTTCCACGGCAACATAAATGTTGTGGTTAAGGCGTACGCTTATATCCGTTCGCTCGGTGCGGCCGGGATGAAGGCAGTGAGCGAGAATGCCGTGCTTTCGGCAAACTACTGCCTCAACAGGCTTAAGGACCACTATTTCCTGCCTTATAATAGAGTGTGCCAGCATGAGTTCGTGGTCTCGGCTAAATGGCAGAAGGAACGCTGCGGCATCAGCGCCCTTGATATAGCAAAACGTTTGATAGACTATGGATTCCATCCGCCGACAGTGTATTTCCCCCTCATAGTTTCCGAGGCGCTTATGATAGAGCCCACCGAAACTGAATCAAAGGAGACCCTGGACGCTTTCTGCGATGCCATGATAAAGATAGCTGAGGAGGCAAAGGAGAATCCGGATACCATAAAATCCGCGCCTCACGTTACCCCTGTTTCCCGCCTAAATGACGCTAAAGCTGCCAGGGAGCCGGATCTGAGATGGAACTCATAGTTGCCCCGCGTGCTTCCGCCTCTGAGAGCATGGCCTTCGATGAAGGTTTGTTCAACAAGGCCGAAAAGGGCATACTTTGCCCTACTTTGCGCATATATTCGTGGCTCAGGCCAAGCATAACTGTAGGATACTCACAATCGCTTGATGATGAGATCGATCTTGAGTTATGCGGCGAATACGGGATTGACGTGGCAAAGAGGCCGACCGGAGGAGGGATCGATTTTCATTCGCCTTCTGATATTGCCTTTGGCATACTTCTCGATGCAGAGGATTCGAGGATTTTACTGCAAAAAACATCAAATGCTGTTAGAAAAGCGTTGAAGTTCCTTGGGGTCGAACCTGCTGTGGCTGATTCTAATTCTGATCGGGACAGGCGCTTCTGTTGTTCTTATCCGTCAAGATTTGAGCTTGAGGTTGGCGGCAGAAAGATCGCAGGGATCGCTCAACGCAGGGGGAGGCGCTCTGTGCTGCAGCAAGTGTCCATTGCCGTGAGCGGCAATGTGGATAATATGCTTAAGTGCTTAAAAAACGGGATCTCCGCGGAACGGTATACGCTTAAGACTACATGTTTGACTGAGCAGATCGGTCGTGCGCCTGATATTAGTGAATTTTCGGAAGCCTTGGCGGGGGAGATGGAGGCCGGGGTTCCTATTTCTTATTGAAGACCTTTGACTTGATGTTGTTCCAGATCTCTACTATCGGAGGATCTCCGCGGTGCGCCCTGATCATTTCTTTAATTTCTCTCTCTTTGGGCACTATTAGAATCGTTCCGGGCTGCATGTTTTTTACATCTTCAACACCGTTGATCTTTGCCAGTTCCTCGCAGAGAATGGGGTCCATCATGAATTTCTTTGAAATGCTCCAGAGGTTGTCGCCTTTCTTAACGACGTAATACTCGGCATCGTCTGAATCGTCCACTTTAATGCTTATGGTGACCTTCTTGATCCAGTTGGCGGGGTACAATCCTTGCCGATTCGGTTTCTTAAGATCTCCCACGTATTTTATTTCCTTGGCTTTGGCGATCTCGTTCCTGATCTGTTCAACGGTATCCTTCATGCCGGCCTTGGAGTTGCCCTTGTCGTAGCGAAGGAGAATGGGCTTTTGCATCGTGACCTCGACGTAAGGCTTCTTAAGTGGGCCGCCCGGTTCTTCTTCCTCAACGACCTTGGTCGTGTCTTTTGCCTGTACTTCTTTTCCTTCTTCCATTGTGCTTTCTTTGCCCACATTTGAGGTTATGTAAAATGCGAAGAGAGCCAAGAAGAGAATCATGAGAGCGGACATGAGGTCGCCGTAGGTGGTGGTCCACTCGTTGCCTTTACTTAATATATTTTCAATATCTTCTTCATGTTTTGGGATTGCCATTTTGTGTTACGCCTCGCCTCTGGTAAGATGCGCTTCGATGTTCTTGTGAACGAATGACTGAAGCTGGCTCTTTATTACGTAAGGAAGTTCTCCGTCCTTAATGGCAATCACGCCTTCCATGAGCATTTCCTTTATCAATGTGTCTTCGTGGCATCGCAGTCTCAATTTGGATGATGTCGGTATGAAGACCAGGTTGGAGAAGAAAATGCCGTAGAAAGTAGTTGTGATAGCAAGCGCCATTGACGGGCCTATCGCCTCTACCGATGTCAGCTGGCTCAAGAGCTTGATGATGCCGACGACGGTTCCGACAAGACCGAACATGGGGGAGAACATACCCATTGTCCTGAATATGTTGGATGATTCCATCTGTGCGTGCCTTGACTCGATTATCTCCTTTTCGAGGACCCTTCTCAGGTAATCCGAGTTCATGCCGGAGAGCGCCATTTTAATGGCCCTGTCCAGGAATTTGTTGCCGGCCTTCTTGCCTTCGTTCTTGATCATTGCAAGACCGTACTTGTGAGCTTTTCTTGAGATGTTGATCATTAAGAGCACTGTTTCGGCCGGTGTTAGCCTCTTTTTGCTGATATAGATCGAACCGGCTTCCTTTAACGCTCTGGTGACGTGACTCCATGGAGTTCCTATCATGATGGAAGCGAATGTGCCTCCGAGAACGATAAGGAATGATTTTGGGTCCAGGAATGTTGACATTCCCGCTCCGCTGGATATTCCCCAGTAGAGGATCGCCGCTCCGAGACCGATTCCTGCAAAAGATAATAGTAAATCCATTTCAAGTCACCTTCCTTTTAGTGTGCTACCTTCGCCATCTTATCGAAGATCTGCTGCTTTGCTTCTGCGACCTTCTCGGCGGGTTGCTTGCCGATGATAGTATCGTACATCTTCAGCTTCTTCAAGTATTCCGGAGAAACCTTCGCGATCTTCTCTCTCAGCTTGTTGCCGTTGTTCTGAAGGGCTATTGAGAGAGTTTTCGGGTTAATTTCCTTAAGCAGGTTCTCAAATGAGCCCGCGTCCATTTCCGCCAGTTTATCCAGGCTGCCGCCGGATTGGGGCTTGGGGGCCGCGGCCTTGGACTGGGCCACAGGTTCAGCTTTGGGCTCGGGTTGAGGCTTGGCCTTAGGCTGCTGAGGAAGTGCCTGCTTCTTGGCCGGGGCCTCGCTTATCTGCGGAGCCTTCAGTGTGACCTTGTTTGGTCCTGTTCCGACCTCGATCTCGTATTCCTCAATTTCGTCCGTTCCGTAATGTGTTTCGATTACTCCCTGTTCGGCGAGTTCCTTGGCCTTTTCAAGGATTGTGTGTATCGACTGCTCGAGCTTGTTCTTGTTGACCGTTGTGGTTATCTCGTTCCACTCGTTGACCATCTCAAGGGCCTCCTCAGTGAGGTTTCTCTTGATCTTGTCGGCTTCGGCCGGCTTAATGGTCCTGAGTGCCATTGCGATGTCCTTAGGATTGCTCTGGGTGAGTACTGTCTGCAGATCCTTGTCCTTGAGCGCCACGACATCTTCGAATGTGAACTTCAGTTTCTTGACCATTGTGGCGAACGACGGGTCATGCTGTTCCAGCGTTGAGAGTATCTTGTGTGTTTCATGTCCCGGCAGGTTATTAAATATGTTCATGAATTCTTCAATTCCGCCAGCCGTTCCGGCAACTCCGGCCTTGAGGTCCTCTTCCAGTCTCTCAAGCACATCCGGGCTGAGCTGCATCGGTTTGGCCATGCTTAGCGCCACGGCGTCCTTAAGCTCTCTCGGCATCTTCATGAGCACTTTGGCGGAGAGGGCAGGCTCCATGTAAAGCAGTATGGCGGCGATCGTCCTTGGGTCCTTGTTCCTGAGGTAGTATTTAAGCTTGTTCGTGTCTTTGTCTCTAATGAACGTAAAGAAGTCCTTCATGAGGCCCTCTTCCTCATCTTTGGCGTTCTCTCTGATCTCAATGGTGTTCTTTTCCCTGATCTTTTCTTCTCCTCCAGTTCCCGGCACGCCCTGCAGCGGAGCCGCTCCTTCATCGGACTTTCCGAGGAAAGGCACTATCTCCTGCAGAAGGCTCTTTGCCCTGTTGAAGAAGAGCAGTATGACGCCTGCGAGGAAACCGAAAAGCGCTCCGTATTTAAGAGCGTTAATAAGGAGAGATTCGTTGTTCTTTGCCAGAAGGCCTAGCAGTGAGGGGTTCTTCAGGTTAACCTTGGCTATGCCGAACGAATCTCCTCTTCCCCTGTTAATTCCAAGTATTACAGGAGCCAGCCTTCTTATGGTTGCTACGTCTTCTTCACTTACCGATTCATCGTAAAGGACGGTTACCTTCATTCTCCTGAAAATGTCTGAAGGCATATTAATTGACCTGCTGGTCAGCTTTATCATGCCTTCAAGGCCGCCCATAGGCGAACCGACGTTCTTTGCTTCATAGCTCTGCTTCATGGGGATTCCCGGGAGGGCTTCATCCTGGATTGCGGGAAGCGTGTAATTGTAGCCGGCCGAGGTTCCGCCCGAGGCCAGCCTGTTCCCGGATGATTTCCATTCCTCTTTGAAGGTTTCGTACCTTGACCTGTTGAGATCAAGATCGATGCTCACGATGAACTTATCATGTCCGAGGATGTCCGTAAGCATTGATGTCGTTCTCTCTTCGAGCGCCTTCTGGAGCGATATTTTGTCGGTGGCTCCCGCTATGCCGTCTGATTCCGCCATGGCTACCGGAGCAAGCAGGATACTTGCCAGCGTGATGAGACATATATACTTTATTATACGATTCTTTAGCATCCCTTTTCACTCCTCTATAAAAAACAAAACGAGCATTTGCCGACTCTGCAAATGCTCATAGTACACTTATCTATTAAGCTGTACTCTAATTGCAGGTGGCTTTTAGGTACTTTCATTTATATTATCGAAACAACTTGGGCAAAACTTGCATGTTATTTTGCAAATTTACCCTGCCAGTTTTTGGCCTATTTTTTGGCCCTGCTGTTCTTCTGGCTGAGAATCAGCTGATCCAGGAAGTTCTTCAGTTTGGTGTCCTTCGGATCCAGCTGTACTGCTACTTTCCAGGCCTCTATGGCTTCGTTCATCATCTTCTTCATATAGTAGGCCGATCCCATTTTCTTGTACGCGTCGGCGGTGTTCGGCTCTATAGCGATTATCTTCTTGCATTCCGTGATTACCTTGTCATATTCGCCCTCGTAGAAGAGATTGAGCACTTTCTCCAGCTTCTTCTGAATCGGGCTCTGGTCCTTATTTCCGGACTCATCCAGCGTCGACTCTACCTGCGCTAGCATGTCCTGGGCCAGCGCGTTATCCGGTTCGGTGGAGAGGACGTATTCCAGCCTGTCCTTTGCGGTGTAGAGGTCATGGTCCAGGTACTCCTTTGTCGCCTGTTTGAGCTGCTTTGAGGTGTCTCCGGTGCCGAACGGTTGCGGTCCTTTCTGTTTCCTGAGCACGTTGAGCACCCTTGTGAGCTTCTTCTTGAGCAGCTGCTCGTCCTTGCCTTCCGGATAGATCTTCAATGCTTCTCTTATCTGGTCGAAGGCCTTGTTATAATTGCCGCTTCTATAGGATTTTTCAGACTTTTTCATCAATTCCGCCGCTTTCTCGGCCCTGCTCTTGACAGTTGTGCCGCCGAACTTGTAGCTGAACGAGAACCTGTGGGAATCTCCGAGTTCCTGCTGAGCGTAGGCGTAATCCACGGAGATCTCGCCGAGGTTCAGTCCGAGTCCTCCCGTGATCTCTGTCGCGTCGGCTCCGGCCCTGAGAACAAGCATGTCGCCCCACAGCTTGTATTCAATGCCGCCGTGGACCTTCATGGATTCGTCGAACATCCTGCTTATGTCCGCGGAGACAAGCAGATCGTCGTCAAACAGCCTGTATGCCGCTCCGAGCCTGAAATCCGGCTCAATAACGTCCTTTGTGTCTCCGTCTATAACGGTGCTTACGGCGTTCTTAACCGTGAATCCGACGCTCAGTGCCGCTGTCGGGTTGTAGAGGCAGCTTATGTCTGTTGAGATTATCGAATCCTGTGAGTCATCCAGGGCTCTTGATATGTAGTTAACGCCGGCTCCGAAGGCCAGGGTGTCTGTGAGCCTTCTGCCGTAGGAGAGGCCGACGCTCATCTGCTGGTCTGAGAAGGTTCCGATAACCTCGTTGGTAGCGTTGACCTTTTCGAAATTGCCTGAAGAAAGCATTACGGCGTTGATGCCGAATGTTCCCCAGTCTGTGGTAGGGTGGGCATAGCTCACGAATGAATAGCTTGTATCCATGAATAATGTAGTATAAAGGGTCGTGAACTCAGGCTGCTGAAGCTGTGTGAGGCCGGCCTGGTTCCAGTATGTTGCTGAAGCTTCGTCGGCTATCGCCACGTAGGCCTTGCCCATTCCGAGCGATCTTGCTCCCGCTCCGAAGGAGAGGAATTCCAGCGCCAGTCCGCCCGTTTCATCTGCCACCGAAGAAGTCAAGGTTAAGGCTAAGGTTAAGGCAATTATTAAGTTAACAATAATTAGCTTTCTCATTAGTGTATTACCCCTATTTTTCTGTATTTGATGACGGTCGTGTTATCCTTCTTTACGCTGATCCTGCAGATATATCCGCCCTTGGCCACGTAGTTGCCCAGGCTGTTCTTTCCGTCCCATGCCTGGGTGAACGTTCCGCCAGGTGTGTTCGGCCTGTCGATCGTAAGCACCCTGTTGCCGAAGAGGTCAAATATTTCAAGGGTCACGTCATAGTGGTCAAGCGGGTTTCCGCTGCCCAGCATAAAGGTGATAACTGTTTCTTCTTCTTCTGACCTGAACGGGTTCGGGTAGTTGCTGATGAGGTTGATAATCTCCTCGATTTCACCCAGAATTACGTTCTTTGAGAGTTCCGAGAAGTTGCTCTTGTTGCCGGCCCAGTCTCTTGTGTATACCCTGTAGGAGATGGATTCCGGCAATTCAGTCATTGCGAGAACGCTGTCCGAGCTCAGCCTGTCGATCGTATGGGTTGTCGAAAGCTGTGTATCGAGGGCCAGCTGTCTCCAGACAGGGCATGTGTCGAGCCTTTCTTCGAGGACGTATTCGTACACGCCTGAGCCTTCGGAACCATCATCGAAGTAGTCCGTGGAACCTTCCCAAGAAACCGTGAAGTCAATTACGTTCTCAGAGAGGTTTACGCTTATTCCGTCATCCATTCCGGCCGGTTCGTATACCCAAGGTCTTCCCGGGGTGGTCGGTTTCTTCACGTCAACGAATGTCGGCGGATCCGTAATGGCCACTGCGCTGTCATAAGTTGTGCCATCATACATTGAGTACGCTACTACCTGGATGTAATATCTCTGTCCGTTGCTGAGCGAGCATGGGACTTCAACGAGTCCGCTTGTTTCACCAGGCACCGCTTCAATTGTCGCGAGTTTAACAATGTACTCGTTGTCCGGATGCCCCAGCCAGATGCTGTATTCGACCCTGGTAAGGGTTGATTCCTCAACATTGGTGGACCAGTTGAACGCGATTTGAGTTGAGTCGTTTGAATACCAATCCACGATCTCCGTGATCACATCAATGGTAGGTATGTCCGGAGCAAGTGAGTCTCTTATCGACATGAGAGGATCTGTTGTGTAGTCCGCGAAATCGGCTACTATGTCCTGTGTGGGCTGCTTCAATACAAAGGAATTCTTGTCGATGAAAACACCGATCGTGCTTCCAGGAGTTCCTTCCGCGGCAATGGTATATTCCACATAGAAGGTTCTTGCTTCCACGGTTATGTCCAGCACCTGTGGCCATTGGTCCATGAAAAGGAAGTGCAGCTCATCGCCGTTCTGAAAAATACCTTCACTTATCGTTGCCCCATCTTCGTCAACTAACCTGGCTTCGTAAATATCCGGGCCGTATTCTGCGGTGCCGAGCATGTTCACTATTATCCTCTCCAGCTTTACATGGTCGTTGTCTGCCACAAGCTTGATCTTGGCCATTCTTACGTCGTGGTTCGTTTTGGGGTCTACGTTCGGCACTCCTTCCACGCTCACCATAAGGGTGTCAGGGCTGTCCTGGATTGTTACTAGGTCGTAGGTCAGCGGCCAGGCCGGGAGGTCGAATGAATCGGGATAAACTACTTCCAGAGTGGTAAGCTTTAATCCGACAGTATTTAATGGTTCGGCGACAGGGTCGATATCATATGTGACAAACAAGGTTACGTTGTTGCCTTCCTTTACGTCGAGACCGCCGGGGAATGTTATGGATTTTTTCCTGGTAACATCGAATCCCTCAGCAGTAGTGATGCATTCGAAAAGCTCGCCTGTCTCACGGCTTCCCGTGTAGATCTTTATGGCATCGATATCATATATCTGATTGGCGTTGCCTATGAATTCCAGATCAAGACTGCTTATTGTTGCTTCGTTTGAGGGCACGGTGAACGTTACTCCGCCCACAATAAAGTTAGTGGTGCCCTGCATGCAGCTGGCATTCGGAGGCTGGATCTTCCTGTCGTACTGCATCAGCGTGTCGAAAGTGGGGAGTATTTCAATTTCTCCTGAGAAAGCCGGAAGAGTAACGGTTTCCATGCTTCCGAACGCGGTGTTATCCGTGAAATCAAAGGTCTCCATTTCACATTCGATCTCAAAGGACATCAGATTGGGTATCAGGCCGTTGGGGTCAAAATCCGCGTGGGAATCTATGTCGCATACGATATAGTATGTTTGAAGTTCATTTGTTATGTATTGCGGTTTATCATCTTTAATATTGATCGTGGCCTTGGCTTCAAAGGTCCCGAACTTTCCTGTGCCTACATGGTAGAACGGCGCGGGCTGGAAAAGACCGCTATTGTCGCTCTTGTAGATCTTAATCTGTTCAATATCGTCGCTGATGTCAATGTTGTCATAGCTGTGCCTTTTCAGCTTTACGCTCTTTAGCTTAAGGTTTTCCCAGTTATTGCCCGAATCTTTTGCCCGCATTGTCAGTTTTATCAGCCTGACATCATCTTCACCCTGGTAGAACTTGTAGGTGAAGCCTTCGTTATCTCTCGCGGCATTTCTTTCGTCATTTGACGTGTCTTCGTAAGCTTCTACTTCTACTGTCATCGGGTCGCATGTTATCGTTACCGGGTCTGAAATGAAAGGAAGATTCGCGTCGGGTTCCGTTGTGCCGGGCCACGTAAAGTGTATGTCTTCCTGGTTAAGCTGCAGCCAAACTTTTGATCCTGGGACTGCTTCCGCATTATCCTTTATGTGATAAGCGACAATGTAATAGGGATTGTCCAGTGAAGCATTTAATGTTTCGGGAGTCGCGAATGTTATCAGGCAGTTTCCTGTGGTTGCGTTAGGGATTGCCCAGCCCATTGACGTATCTTTGCCGTCCAGGTCCAGATTAAGATCCTGACTCAGATAGACCTCAACCGAAGATATTGCCTCGATGCTTCCCATGCATCGTAAAGTCATGGCTTCCATTGTTGAGCACGAGCCGGGAATGGCTCCGCTAACGCCGATCCGGGCTATTGGTGTGGTGCTCCCCTGAGGGGCTTTCCCTCCGCTTTGAGCCGTTGTGGATTCCGCTGTAACCTTGACTTCCACGAGGTCGAGCTCCTTATAGTCTATCTTAACTGCGTCTAGTATCGGCGCGGGTTGTTCGTTGCTGTTTCTCCTGAGCAAGACCCTGACCTTGATTTTTTTGGCTCTCATCTGTCTTTCATCTGTTATTTCGTAGTAATCCGGGTTGTGGTTGAGAGCTACATTGACCCATTCACCATCTACGTATTTTAGTTTGCCGTCGTCGTCACTGGCCTCAGTCATCGCCGACCAGAAGTAGTACTGATAGTAGGTTGGATAACTACTATTGTATAACGGATCGCTCGGAAGGTTCATATTGCTGCCAAGCCATTCACCCTCTCCGATTATTCCGTCATTGTTTAGGTCAGCGCCTATCCAAACGTATATCCATCCGCGCAGTGTTGTTTCATTCCCATCTATTGATATTCTGGTGAATTCGTAGTTGCCCGGATTCTCCAGTTCTGCCGAAAACCATCGGCCCTCTGTCTCGGGTCTCATAAAGTAGAACCGGTCATTGAGAATGACTCTTTCTCCGTCAATTATTGTTTCTCCGCCGTCAATTATCATTACTTTCTGTTCATTATCCCAAGTACAGGCATGTCCTGCTCGCGCGGTTATAAGGTGCGAAGAAATGTCGTTATGGACCCATTTGTTCTCTTCCGGGTAGTAGAACCACATGTCGCCAAGATAGTCAGCCTCGTTGGTCCCCCTCTGCCCTCCGTAAACGATCATCCTATCATAAACGTTATCCCAGACTGCCGAATGCCTGTATCTTGGTCCGGGATCTCCGCCTTCAGCTGAAACAATTTCTTCCCACGATTCAGTTTTGGGGTCAAATGCCCACAAGTCTCCAAGCGCATTGCCGGTGCCGTCCATTCCGCCGTAAACGAGCATCTTTTCTCTGCGTATATCCCATGCCGCTGCATGATGTACTCTTGAGGCCGGCAGTGGCGATGTTGGGGAGAGCTGCTCCTTTGTGATATTGTAATCGTTGCCAATTTTCCGTATGCGTACTCGCCATACGTCGTTGGTTGGCTGATGAGATTCGTTGTTGCCCCCGAATATGAGCATCGCTTCCGCTTCGTTATAATACGAATAGACCGCTGAGTGTCCATATTTGTAGGGAAGCAAGGAAGTTCTCAGGGTGGCAGATATTCTTCCGTTGTAGTAACTGTTTGATGCTACCTCGTAAAGATCGCATTTAACCGTGCCGTCTGTTTCCACTCCTCCGTATACAATAGCGTTTTTAAGAGTTGGGTATTCTATTGCCGATGAATAGTACCTCGGAGAAATTTGCGGCCCGGTGGGGGTTGCACCCGAATACCATTTTGCTTCATACATATACGCGGAGCCGCCCGTCCTATATCCGTATCCGATTCTTGAGGTAGCTTCGAGTGTTCCGTTGTCGGTCAGGCCGTTTAAGAGTACTATATTCCTGTAAAGCTGGACTGCGTTTTCAGTAACGGTATCCACAAAAATTGAGTGACCAAACCTTCCATCGCTATATCCATATGTGTCGTGACGGTATCCCCATCTCCAGTCCCCAGCTTGATTGTAGTGAAAAACAGAGAAGAAATTGTCGGTAATTTCTTCGTCAGCGCTCACGCCGCCTATCAGTAAAAATTGGCTTCTTACCTGTGTGTCGCGGTAAGTTAAGTCGCAAAAAGCGAAGGCGCCTCCGTATCTGTCCGGCGCTACGTCTGTACTTATTGCATAAGGCTGAGAGCCATAATCTGCCCACGCAGGAATTTCTGTTGGCTCATATATAGTGTTGAAGTGAAAGATATCTGTTAGCGGTCCGTCTGCTGAAGTTCCTCCGTACACATAGAGGCGTCGTGTCATCAGGTTATATCCCATAGCTCCAAAGGCTCTTGCCTGTGGCGGGTTGATTGCCGCTACTTCTTCCCAGGTGGCTGTTTCTGCGTAGAATTTCCAGAGTTTGTTGCTGTAGCCGCTGGCGGTTTTTCCTCCGAATACCCACATCACCGCTGTGGTCAGGTCTGAATCCCATACCGCCATATGCCCGAACATTGGGGCCGGTTGGGTTCCTGATACTTCAACCGTAGTAACAGTTTGGGCGGACAAATCATATTTATAGAGCTTGTTCTGCAGCTCGCCGTTTTGGTTTTTGCCACCGAAGAAATAGATCTCCTTCTTGGTTACGGGATCTTGTCCCGGGGACACCACGACGTCGTATTTGGCAAAAACGGCTGTATGATCTTGAAGGTAGGGCAGAAAGTTTAAGCCATTTACCTTGTTCCACATTGCGTCGTTAGGCCCAAAATATGTTAGCTTCCAAAGCTCATTCAGGACGCCGGTTTCATTGACGCCTCCTTGTATGTACATTAGACGGTCATCATATGCGGCATAACAGGCGGCATGGTGAGATCTTCCTGTTGGGGGGGTGCCGGTTGGTTGCATTTTCCTTCCGTAATGGTAATATGCGATATCCCATCTGGCGTAATATTCCCAGACATCATTAAGATACTCTTTCCCGCCATTTTCGTCTTTATATCTTTCGCCGCCGAACAGCAGAGCTCGTGATGAAGATGGGTGACCTCCGTAAGCGTTCAGGTCCCAACGATCCCATGGCATGCTCACTAAGGTTCCGTAAGCCCCTTTATAATTCTTCTTGACATGTACCATTGCTTCGTCGCCTTCTTCGTTTGATCCCAAAACCAGCCTGGCTTCATCGCTGGTTCCATCGACTCCCAGCCCCCAGAGAGACTCTCCCTCATCCCAATAGAAATCATCTGAGCTGCCGAGTGTCCATGTGTGGTAACGAGTAATAGCATTAGCTGGCACAGCCAAAAACAGTATTGAGGCAATGATTATAGCCTTAAAAATGATGCTTATTTGTGTCTTGTTTTTGTTTAATACTTGCATCTTTTGTCCTTCTTTAAAAAAACTAAAAGCATTGCCAACCCGCAATGCTTTCATAAATAACCTATATTCCCGTGTACAAACCCGCAGGTGGCGAATTTAAAGCCTGTACACTTGTCTCTTCTACTACTATAATCGTAACAACCCCCCTAAAACTTGCATGCTATTTTAATATTATTTGTTCTTTATTATTACGATCTTTGCCTTGCCGATAAGCCGTTTTTCCGACTCGTCCACTATTCTCAGCATAAGGACCCCGTTTTCCGCGAATCGCCCGTACTGGGTCTTGCCGTCCCACATAAAGCCCTTATTCACAAAGAGCTCATTAACGGTCTTGACTTCCTTCCATAGCAGCCTGCCGGCCGTGTCGTGTATGTAGAGCCCGATCCTGGCGTTAATGTCGCCTGATGGGGTAAACTGGATCTTCATATCTTCACCCGAGAGCGGATTGTACGGGCAGGGGAGCGGAATTACTTCCGACATTACCTGCGGAACGCTGCCGCTCACATATATCATGTCAAACTCCACGGAGGTTTTATTGCCCGCGACGTCATGGATGGTGACCTTTAATGAATAATATCCGGACGTCATTTTTTTGGCGTCAGAGACAGTAAAAGTGGAATCTGAGTTGCTGAAAGTATAGCTCTTTTTTCCCAGCCAGCTGACAAATTCCAGGGTGTAATGGCTAATACCGGAGGCGGGGAAGCCATTGCCCGGTTCCGGGTCTACTGCGCCGTTTATGGCGATATCAAGGCTGGGATAAGGGTTAATAACCATGTCGTTTATCCCCGGCGCATCCGTAGAATTTGTCAGATTTTCGCTATTTATCACGATTTCGGTGGCGCTAAGGTCTGGTTGTGTTTGGTCTAATATAATGGTATCGCATATCACTTCTGAAGTACTTCCGGCTTCATCATAGAAAATTGCATAGACCGTTCTTTCGCCATCTTCTCCGGCCGTCAATCTCCAGGTGAACGGATCTGTCCTGAAGGTTTTCTTTGACGAATAATTTATCCCGTCATTGCTTAGGCGGTACGATTCAATTGTCGAGACCCCATCCTCTCCTGAGAGCTTTACTTGTACTTCAGTTGTAGAGGTGAAAATTGCCCCATCGTTCAAAGTGATTTCACAATTGAAAGGAGGAACATTGTCATAAACGATCAAGATATTCCTTACCGATGAGTTCCCGGCCTCGTCTTCTGAATAGAGTTGTATATTATTATCTCCCTGCTCGAGCGTTATATCGTAGGACCAGTTCCCGAAACCGTCGACTTCTACTGTTACGCCGTTTATGTAGAGATCCGCTGAGATGTCTGCCCAGCCGGTTAGGGTCTGAATTGGCTCATTTGTAAACTTATTGAAGTTTACCTGTGGCTGGAATGGTGGCCGCTTGTCAATCTTGATCGTCACGAATTTTGTGGGTTGTTCCTTGGTCCCGAGAGAATCTCTTGAATAATAAGATAATTGATGTATGCCTTCATAATTAACCGTAAACTCGATGGGCCATTCATATTTTGTGTATGTCATGCCGTTTATGTTGTAAACGGTTTCGGCGACATCCGAGAGCGCGTCTTCGGCATGCATCGTGACCGTTACGTCGCTTATGAACCAGCCGTTTTTGCCGGGGGTGCCTGTAAGTTGGCACAGCGTCAAAGGGCCTTCGCTATCCCTTATAACAATAATGTTAACTTCCGAGTAGTTGCCTGCCTCGTCCTTGGCTTTAATGTTAATGTGGTTTTCTCCCTGTAACGGCACGTCCACCTGTTTTCCCCAGCTTGTGCCGCTGGGGATAACATTGATAGAGTCGTTTATCACAATTGTTGTGTCTGCTTCCGTTGTTCCGGTCAGCAGCACGTTATCCTGAGTTGTGATTTCAGGGTAGATTACGGTTGGAGCCTGCGGGGCGACAGTATCGATATTGATGGTCATTTCAGTCGTTGTTTCCGTATTCCCGAGCTTGTCAACGGAATAGTATGAGAGAGTGTTTTCTCCTTCCCTTGTAAGGTAAACGGTTACCGGCCAGCTGTTTGATGATGATTCGTTGCCGTTCACGGCGTAATATACCGTTTCAACGCCCCATCCAGGAGAGGGGTCTGTGGGGTTCAGCTGGGCCGTGATCACGCTTGTATACCATCCGTTCTCACCAGCGGTGCCGCTTATGATGTTGAATGCCGTTTCCGGCGCTATTGTGTCCTTGAATATGTATATGGTCCTTGAGCTGCTGTTGCTGGCTGTGTTCATTACTTCTATTACGAATTGATTATTCCCTTCATTTAGCAGATCGACCGTCTTTTCCCAGGATGTTCCGCTTACGGCGACTTCGACACCGTTAACAAACACACGGTCGCTTGCGGCTACGGTGCCGCTAATTTTCTGGGTTGCCTCATCGGTAGGGGATACATAATTGACGACCGGTGTGGCGGGCCAGTCATCGCAGCGCTTGAAACTTACTGATTTTGTTGTTTCGGTATGGCCCGAATTGTCGGTTGAGTAGTATTCAACTATATATTCGCCGTTGTTTGTGAAGGTGTGGTTTGTGCCCTCAATCCAGCTTCCCCAGCTCCCGCCATCTATCTTGTACCTGTACCAGGTTGAGCTTACTCCGGTTCCGTTGTCTTCTGGCGACAGGGTCATAACAACATTTGCTGTGTACCATCCGTCATCGTTCCTGCTGTCTGGCAGAAGGGTGTATTCTGTTGAAGGAGGGTTGACGTCAATGGTTATTGATACGGTCGCTGTTGCTATGTTGCCCGCTTCATCTTCGGCCTTAAGTTCTATTGTGTACAAGGGATTGTCCGGAAGTCCCAGTGCCACCGGATCAAGAGTGCCCAGGAGGCCGCTTGGCACCTGTGAACCGGCGCTATAGAATTCTATGTATGGTGTGGATGGATTTTTATATGATAATGTATAGCTCATATTTGGGCGCGTATCAGTTGCGGTTCCGTTGATGCTTATTGCGCCCGTATGTACCGTACTTGCGGTGGGCTGTGTTATTATCGCCACAGGATCCTGACCATCGAAATCGAACAAGCGCTGCGCCGGTGATGTTTGCCAGTAGCCGAATCCGTCGACTGCGACTGCTTTGATTATGTAACTGGCTGCGTCGGTCAGTGCTTCGACAGACAGATTATAGCTCCAGGCGGTTTCCTGAGCTCCGGGATCGGTGAGTGAAGCTTCAAGTGATACCGGAGTTATTTCCCACGTGCTGCCGTTCCAAAACAGATCAGGTTCTGTATCTGTTCTCTGGATAGTGACGAATACCTTGGTCACTCCCGTTCCGGTATCGCTGGCATCGCCCCTTATTGTTGTTGAGCCCCAAGTCCAGGTTCCATAGAGGGACTGACTCATGTCTAACGTGGCTTCCGGTTTTGATGTGTCAATTGTTGTGCGTGTGTCGTAATCCGCGGGCCAATCCTCAACGTTGAGCGCGTTGTCCCTTGCCCTGCATCTGAAAGAATATGTGCCGTCATTCCAGATCGGATTAAATTGATTTGTGGTGTCTGTTGTTTCGCTCAGAAGCGGTTCCCATCCGCCGTCATTGAACTTATACTCGACATCATAGTTCTTTATCGAGCTTTCCGAGTCGTTGCCGCTCCATTCGATCTCAAAGGCTGTAAGGTTGTTTCTGTTCGGCGGAAGTTGCGTCATTGATGACACAGGTTTTGTCTCGTCCCACATAAAATAGTTATCTGCCGGAGTAAAGGTGTTTGTGTTTCCGGCCCTGTCCGTTACTTTCATTCTTATTGAATACGTTCTTTGGTTAGGGGTTGTTGCAAAGAAATCGGCTTCCAAGGAGGCATCGAGTACGAAAGCCCAGTTTGTTCTGTCTGCTTCAAGTTGAGTCGGAAGGAAGATTTCTGTCGCTCCCCAGCTTGTTCCGTTCCAGTATTTGGTGTCCTGCCTTTCTATGGAAACTTCGACTGAGGCCACTCCGGCAAGGTTGTCAGCGGCGGTGCCCTTGATATCTGCGCCTGTCCAACTTTCAGGGCCGAACCATGTGTTTTCGAAGACTGTTTGTCCCAGGGGCTCAAGGTTGTCGTACCCAAATTCCTTTGTCCCGTACATGATTTGGACGTTGTCTTCCATGTCTGTCGCCCTGGATTCAACGAGGTACATTGTTTCCTCTTCGAGGTCGCTGACTGAGAGGCCGTTGTAAAACCACTCGCCGGTGGTTTCATTGAGTTCGGTAACATTAAGCCATGTTGCGGTGCCCTGCCATGATGCTCCGTCCCAGTAAAGGGTGCCGCTGTCCTTGCTGATGCGGATTTTCATTTCTTTAATAGCATTGCAGTTATCAGAAGATGTTCCCTTTATGGAGTTTTCAGCCCAGGTTAGCCCGTTCTGCCAGTTTGTTTCTTTGTAGAAATCATTCATTTCGATGGTTGAGATCGGAGGCATCTTGTCAGCTCTGTCGTAGTAGACCATTCTTTGACCGGAATCTCTTTTGTCCGTCCAGACCACGTGGACGACGCTTGTGCCGTCGACCTTAACACTGGGATCATATGCCGGAGATCCTGACGGCTTTTTGCTAACCATTTCCTCTGGCAGCCACGCTTCTGTTTGCGCGTGGTACATTTTAAACCAAACTTGCTCATTGTTGGTGTTGTTGTAAACGGTGTCATAGCGCGTGTCGACGAATACAACGTACAGATTGTTAAAACTGTCCGATACGATATTTGGAGTAGTAGACTCTGAATTATAGGTCGTTAATCGCGTTGTGGTGTCGTCCCACATGCCGCCCGCGGAGCATTTTGTATAGAATAGTTCTACTCTGCCGGCATACTTGTAATCTTGCCAGACGACATGGATGTTCTTTTCTGTGTCTACAGTTATCGATGGCCGGAGAGAAGAGTACCCGTCGTCGCTGATCTGTCTGCCTATTCCAATAGGCATCCCAGTTGACCCGTCGATTTTTCTGTAGAATATTTCGGTGCTGCTTCCTCTTTGGTCTTCCCACACAACGTGAATGTTGCCGTCGGAGTCGATTGCCATCGACGCATTGTGCGCGTTGCTCGGCGAATCGCTTATAACTGTGCCGTTGCCTTCTTCCCAATCGCCAAAAGCGGTAGGCTTTTTCTTGTAAAATACTCGATTCCTTCCGCCGGAATTTTCGTGCCAGATAAGGTGGATAACGTTGCCAGGGCCGACTTCAATTTGTGGGTTTACTTCGTTAGCGGCTGATGAGGTTACCTTTGTGAAGCCTTGCCATCCGCCCCCCGGAGTACGTCTTATGTAATACAGGTTCCATTGGCTGAAATCTTCGTCACGATCGCTTCTCCAGACGTAGTGAAGGTATCTGTTTGAATCCAGGGCCATTGTTATGTCTCGTTGGTGTCTTTCGTAAGGAGCGAAATAAGTTTTGTTGTATTCGTAGGCGTTGTTAAGATAATGTCTGCAATAATAAACTTCATCTCTGCTATAGGTGATGCCTCCTGTCTCTGGTTGTGTGTATCGAAACAGGTAATTCCAGGCGACGTGAACCCAGTTGTTTATGTCCGGAGCAACAACGGGATTGAGCGCGCCTTTATCTGTTCCGACCGCAACGACACCATTCAGGTCTCTGAAATTTGTTTCCGATATGAGCCTGTTGCCTCCCTCAAGCCATCCGAACGCCGGGCTTACGGAAGACAGAACGGCCGCGCAGATCACCAGGACCGCCGCGGCTGCTATTAACTTGTTTCTCGCTAAATTCATCTTTTCTCCAAAATAAAAAAAGAGCACCGCCAAACCTGCAATGCTCCTCGCATATTCCTAAACATTATATAAAGGCACTTATTATGCAGGTGGCGATTTTATTTAAATGCCTTGTTTTTCTATAAGTATTATCGGGTTAACTTGCGTAAAACTTGCATGCTATTTTTGATTTTGATTAATTGAATAAGATGCGTAAATCGTGTTACTATTTATCTCGAAAAGAAGGGGTAAATTTATGAATTCCTCGAGGGGGGTCGTTGAGAAAATAGACGAGTATAGGTGGAGGGTCCCGAAATCCTTCAAATCCTGCATGAGGACGGACGCGGTCATATATGCCGATGAGCCCATGCTCAACCATATCGTGAGCGATAACGCCCACGTCCAGGCCGCGAATGTCGCCTGTCTGCCGGGCATCGTTGGCAGCTCACTTGCCATGCCGGATATCCACTTTGGCTACGGTTTTCCGATAGGCGGGGTGGCTGCCTTTGACCCCGAAAATGGCGGAGTGATCTCTCCGGGGGGCGTCGGCTACGATATAAACTGCGGCGTCAGGGTGCTGCGGACCGATCTGACCCACGAAGAAATTAAGCCTAGGATCAAGGATATTGTCTATAAACTGGCTTCGGAGGTCCCTTCGGGAGTGGGTTCTGAAGGGCCGATTTCACTTTCAGCGAAAGACATGGATAAGGTGCTTGAAATTGGCTCAAAATGGGCCGTGCAGAACGGTTACGGAGAAGAAAATGACATTCTGCGCACGGAAGAGGAGGGAAGCATGCCGGGAGCGGACCCCTCAAAGGTCTCAAGGCACGCGAAGGAGAGGGGAGAATCCCAGCTTGGAACGCTTGGGTCCGGAAATCACTTCCTTGAAGTTCAGGTGATTGAAGAAATTTATGATGAATCTGTCGCGGCCGCCTTCGGTCTTTTTAAGGGGCAGATAACCATAATGGTCCACAGCGGCTCAAGGGGGCTCGGGCATCAGGTTTGCAGTGATTACATAAACGTGATGAGGCGGGCGGCCCAGAAATACGGAATTAGTTTGCCGGATAATCAGCTGTGCTGCGCTCCCGTAAATTCGCCTGAAGGAAAGGACTATTTTGGCGCGATGGCCGCCGCGGCCAACTATGCCTGGACGAACAGGCAGCTTCTTATGCACTGGACGAGGGATTCTTTCTCGAGGGTTTTGGGCGCCAGTCCGGGGAAATTGGGGATCAAGCTTATTTATGATGTTGCTCATAATATTGCCAAGATGGAAAAGCATAAGGTGGAAGGAAAAGAAAAGGTCTTATGTGTTCACAGAAAAGGTGCTACAAGGGCTTTCCCCGCTGGAAGGCCTGAAGTCCCTGCGGATCTGCGATCAATAGGTCAGCCGGTGCTGATCCCGGGCGACATGGGAAGATATTCTTACATACTGGTTGGTACCCAAAAGGCAATGGATGAGACATGGGGATCGGTCTGCCACGGAGCCGGCAGGGCCATGAGCAGGCATCAGGCGATGAAGACCTTCACCGCCGGAGAGCTTCTCTCCGAACTCGAGAAAAAGGGGATTATTGCAAGGGCTGCAAGCAAAAAAGGGCTTGTGGAGGAGGCTCCTGAGGCCTACAAAGACGTTCGGGAGGTTGTTGATGTTGTCGCTAATTCAGGCATCGCAAAAAAAGTCGCCAGGATGAAACCGCTTGGCGTAGTAAAGGGGTAAAAATGGACGCAAAGGGAAAACGGGAAGCGATTCTGTACGAGAAGGAGCAAGAGGGCAGGGTAAGGTGCAATCTCTGTCCGCGCCGCTGCCTCATAATGTCGGGTAAAGCGGGATACTGCGGCGTCCGCCAGAATATTGAGGGGACGCTCTATACGCTGATCTACGGGCTTGCCTCTTCGGTTGCGGTTGATCCCATAGAGAAAAAACCGCTTTTTCACTTTTATCCCGGTTCAGCGGCTCTTTCCCTCGGAACAATCGGCTGCAATATGCGCTGTATTCACTGCCAGAACTGGCAGATCTCGCATGTTGTTCCGATAAAGGGGCTGGAAAAGGGCAAGGTTTACAATCTTGTTGAGGATATTCCCACGCGGTATGTTTCTCCGGAAAATATGGTTGAGATGGCCGTGGAGGCCGGTGCGCAGGGGATAGCGTGGACCTACAACGAGCCGACCATCTGGATGGAATACGCGCTTGACGGAGCCAAGCTGGCGAAAAAGAAAGGCCTTTACACGGTTTTTGTCTCCAACGGATACATGACTCAGGAAGCACTGGATACCATAGGGCCGTATCTTGACGCGTTGAGGGTCGATATTAAGGGATTTACAAATGAATTCTACAGGAAGCTTGCTCAGGTTCCTAACTGGCAGACAATACTTGAGGCGACGGAACGCGCCAAAAAGAGATGGAACATGCACGTTGAGATCATTACGCTTGTCATCCCCGGCTGGAACGATGATGACGCGCAGCTGAGGAGCATTGCGGACTGGATTGCTGAAACCCTCGGCGAGATGATCCCCTGGCATGTCACCAGATTTGTCCCTCATCTTGAGCTCGGGCATCTTCCGGCAACACCGGTCCAGACCCTGGAAAAAGCCAGGCAGATAGGGCTGGATGCGGGCCTGAAATATGTTTATATCGGTAATGTGCCGGGGCATAAGGGTGAAAATTCTTACTGCCACAAATGCGGAAAGCTTGTGATAGAACGCATAGGCTATGACCTTTCAAAGTTCGAGCTTTTGGATGACGGTAAATGCGGCTATTGCAAGACCCAGTTAAACTTCAGGCTTTGAGATGTTTCTGTAGATAAGAAAGAGCCCCAGAGATATTACTGCGAGAATTCCTATTACGGCGTATTTTTTCGGATCCACTGGATGATCGATTGAAGTTCCCCTTGAAATGATTTCAATGCTTTCCGCGTGGATGTCTGTTTCACCGCCGTGGACCTCGCAAGCGTTGTGAAATGTTCCGGTGATGATGACGGTGTCGCCCTTGCGGGAGTAGTCTCCCTTCACCTTGATCCTGTTGGCGTCGGAGGCCTTCATCCATATGCCTATGGCTGTGCCGTTATCCAGGATGTTTACCCACGCGTTGTTTCCGCGTTCCATAATATCGCCGACAACCTCGCCCTGGAATTCAACAAACTTGCCGTTATAAACTTGAGGATTGCCGATAAGGGAGCTGCTTGATACCGGTTGACAGGTTGCCGTTGAATTTAATAAAAGAGTGACGGCTGCGACAATTGTAAACAGCAGAAATTTATGTTTCATCATTTCCCCCTGAACCTCGCGATAATAAACCCTATAAGAGCAAAGATAGATATGAACTCAAGCCTTCCGAACCACATCTGGATTATATAAATGACCTTTAACAGGGTTGGCATCGCGGGCGTGGTGATTCCGCATGAAAGCCCCACGTTTGCGGCTGCCGAAGTCGATTCGAACATTGACTGATCAAGGGGATAGCCGTAACACATTCCCGCTATGGTCCCGACAAAGTACATTATCACGTAGCAGAGAAGAATGATCATCGAGTTCCTGACGAATTTTTCTTCCAGGACAAGGTCTTTTATGTGATGGAATTTCTCGATGACTATCGTTGCGGCCGGGGACATTATCTTTCTTGCGTCCTGCCTGACGGCCTTGAAGAAGGTGGCGATTCTCATGGCTTTAATGCCGCCGGCGGTGGAAGAAAGTGATCCTCCAAAGGCCATGGCCAGTGTAATCGCGAACATCGCGAGCGGCCCCCAGTCGGTCAGAAACTGGCTGGCGTATATTGTTGAATATCCGGTCCCGCTGTGCGCCGATATAATCTGGTAAAATCCCCTTCGGAACATTGAAGCAACGCCGGAATAGGCCCCCGAAGCCTTGAGCGAGGCGGCCGCGATTGCGAAAAGCCCTGAAGTTGTGATAACGAGACTAATTATTTCTATATTCTTCCTTATCTCTTTCCTGTTGCCGCTCCACAACGCATAATGGAGAGCGAAGTTCATTGTTCCGAGAACCATTATGATCATTGTCACAATTTCGTAGGGGAAACTGTGATAGTAGATTATGTTTTGGGACTGAGGCGTGAATCCGCCGGTGTCAAAAGCGGCGATGAATATCCAAATTCCGTGGAGGAATGCCCTCAGCGGCGGCATGCCTTCGATGATCCCGATTGCGGTGAGAGAAAGCGTGCCAAGAATCAGGTACGTTAAGGAAACATACCATATGAAGCGGGCGGTCTGGATAACGTTCGGGAGGATCTTTTCTTCCCTTGCTTCGCCCACGAACATCCTGTAAGCGCCGGCTGTCCCTTTAACCAGCAATGTGAGGCCGATGACAACTATTCCCTGGCCGCCGATAAACATCGTGAGGTGTCTCCACATGTTGAGCCCGTGGGAAATATGATCGATATCCTGGATAAGTATGAGTCCCGTTGTGGCGAAGCCGCTCATTGCGTCGAAGCAGGCGTCAATATACGATGTGAAATGTCCGGACAGGTACAGGGGGATTGCCCCCATGAACATCGCGATAACCCAGGAGAGCGCGGCTACCGTGAGGCCGTGCGCCCAGTCCATGTCTTTTTTCGTCTTGCAGAGGATTTGCAGAAAAAGCCCGAGTGCTATGCACGCAACAGCACCGATAAGAAAATCGAGCATTGTGTTCCATTCCCTGAAAAAGAGGGAAGTTATCGCGGGAATGAACTTGATCAGGCCGAGCGCAACCGTCAGTTTTCCAGTGTAGAGGCCGATTAACTTATAATCGTCTGCTGTCGGCTTGAATATCATCCTATTACCTCATCAGGAAATAAGTGAAAAGAAAGATGATCCCAATGAAAGCAAGTATTGATGCAAGCTGGGTCACTATGCCGAGAATCGGATTGACGGTATAATCAAAAAGAATTCGTTTGATTGGCGGCAACGTTACTCACCCTTTCCGAGAAAAAGCTTCTTTAGGGATTTTTCTCTTCCAACGGAAGTGATTGCGATTATTGAATTTCCTTCTTCTATTGTGCTGTCCCCCCTGGGGAAGATCACGTCTTCGCCCTTTATGATGGTGATTATCAGGGAGTCTTTCGGTAAAGAGAGGTCCCGTATTTGTTTGTTGGCGACGGGGGAATCACTGCTGACCTTGGCTTCTACGATCGAGACCTTTCCTTTTTTCAGGGAAAGAAGCGTTACCATGTCTCCGACGGTTGATTCCTCTTCTATGAGCTTTGAAATGATCTGAGTGCTTGATACCGTGTCTATCCCCAGAAAACGGAATGTGTCTTCGTTCTTGGGATTGTTCACCCTTGCAATGACCCTCGGGACCTTGTAGGAGTCTTTTGCAAGCTGGCAGATTATGAGGTTGTCTTCGTCGTCGCCGGTAACCGCCACAACGGCTTTGGCTCTCTCGATCTTGGCTTCTTCAAGTTTCAGGGGGTCGCAGCCGTCTCCGGCAAGAATCATTATGTTGTCCAGCTCTTCGGCAAGGGTCTTGGCGATTTCTTCGTCTTTTTCGAGCACGGCAATATCGTAGCCGCGTTTTTCAAGGTTCTTCGCGAGGGCCTCCCCGACCTTGCCGCCGCCGACAATAAGAACGTACATCACTTGCCTCCTTTGCCGAGCAACTTGCCCTTTATGAGGTTTGCTCCGATAGTTGTCATGCAGATCGTGTCTAAACCGAATTTCTTGTATATCACGGCCCTTCCGGGATCGTACATTCTGGCGATAACTTTAGGCACATTGTACATTCTTTTTGCGATCTGACCGATCATGATGTTTGAGTTGTCGCCGTTGGTGACCGCGGCTACGGCATCCGCGCGCTCAACTCCAGCGCGCTTCAGTATGTCGGCGTCAAATCCGATGCCGGTTATCGTTATTCCGTTGAAGGCGCTTCCCAGTCTCTTGAAGGATTTTGCGCTTTTGTCGATTATGACCACGTCGTGGCCTTCGGACGAAAGCATTGTCGCGAGCTGTGATCCGACCCTCCCGCATCCTACTATGATTATATGCATGACTAGCAGCCCCTTTCTTTTTGAAGGTAGTTCATGGTTCCGATTAATAATCCCAAAACGAGGAAGGCGCCCGGTGGCAGTATCATAACAAGAGCGGGGCTGTAAGTCGCGCCCAGCACGGGGAATCCCAGGAACGTTCCTGCGCCGAGGATTTCCCTTATTCCCCCCATTACTATAAGCGTAAGGAAAAATCCGAAGCCCATTCCAAGGCCGTCCACCACCGAGGTCAACACCGGATTCTTTGATGCGAACGCTTCGGCCCGTCCGAGAATTATGCAGTTTACAACTATAAGAGGAATGAAAATCCCGAGCGCTTTGTGGAGCGGCGGGGCTGCGGCGGCCATCACAAGGTCCACGATCGTGGTGAATGATGCGATTACTATGATGAAAACAGGGATCCTGACATTCTGCGGAATTATTTTTCTCATCGAAGAAACAAGGACATTCGACGACAGAAGAACGAATGTTGTAGCGATCCCCATTCCGGCCCCGTTGATTACCGATGTTGTTACGGCCAGGGTCGGGCACATTCCCAGAAGCATCCTGAGGACGGGATTTTCCCTGATTATTCCTCTTGTGAAATCCTTGATAAGGCGCATTATCTCAATCCTCTCATTCTTCTTGTGCTCAAAACGCCGCCCGAAACTATGAGCTTTACCGCGTCTTCAAGCTTCATGTCCAGCATGATGACTTCACTGGCCGGAACAACTATCATGAAACCGGTTGCAGGGGTAGGGGTGTTGGGGATAAAGACGTTCAAATATTCTCTCTTGTTCCTTCTCTTTATCTCTGGCACGCCTTCGCCGGTGACAAAGCCGATTGAGTAGATGCCTTTTCTGGGATATTGAACGGCACAGGCTCTCCTGAAGGCCTTTGTTTCCTTCTGCAGGAAGAGGATCTTGTTGACCTGCTTCATTGATGAGTATATTGCGTTGACCAAGGGCAGGCGGTACAGGATTTTCTCCAGTCTCCAGAGAATTCTTTTGCCGAGAACGTAGGTTGTGAGAAATCCGACAAACAAAATCAACGCGAGGGCCACAAGGATGCCCAGGCCAGGAAAGTAGAATCCCGTCGATGCTGCGATCATGCCTCCCAGAAAACCGTCAGCGAACGTGAATATGAGCCATACGAGCCAAATGGTTACAAACGCCGGGAGAAGCGTAATGAGGCCGTTTAAGAAATATCTGCCGAAACTTTTCCACATTTTTAGCTACGTGGTTTAAGCACGCCTCCGGAGACAACGTATTTGAAAGCGTCATCCATCCTCATGTCCAGAAGCTTGACCTCGGAGGAAGGTACCATTATCAGGAAACCGGTTGCCGGAGTGGGTGTGTTGGCAATAAAGATGTTGACCATTTTATCTTCGTTTGCCTTGTTCTTTATTTCATCGGCGACTTCGCTTGTGACGAAGCCGATGGAGAAAACGCCTTTTCTCGGATATTCCACGACACAGGCCTTTCGGTACTCTCCTGCCGTTTTCTGCATGAACAGGACGTCGTTCACCTGTTTCGCGGAAGCGTAGATGCTCTTGATTATCGGGAGCTTGTACAGGATCCATTCGCCCAGCTTAAATATCTTCTGGCCGACAAGATAAGTGACAAGGATTCCGGTAATGAATATCAGCAGTATTGTGGCGGCGAACCCCAGCCCTTTTATCGGCCTGCCTGCGATAAGCTCGATAACTCCGCCCAGGATACCGTCCAGAAAGTTGAACATGAAGAATATCAGCCATATGGTGATGAAGAGAGGCAGGAGAGTGAAAAGACCCTTAAAAAAGAATCCGCTAATTTTGCTCCACATTTTTGCGTCCTTTCTCTTAACTTAGCGATGAATTATATCATAGTAGAGGGTTGTTTTGTAGGCATAAAATATCCTTTGCCAGCACATGATCTTGTGATATAATTTTCGCACTATTATTCCAAAAAGGAGGGATAAAATTGTCAAGAACAACCAGGGCATACATTCTTATCGAGTCTCTGCCGGGAAAAGCCATGGAGCTCGTTAACAAGGTCAAGGGCATGGAAGGAATGAGCAAGGTTGACCTTGTAACCGGGCCTTATGACGTAATAGCATACGCTGAAGCCGCGGACCTCAAGGCTCTCGGAGACATCATCGTAAAGAGGATACAGGCAACCGGCTGCGTGGCAAGAACGCTTACCTGTATTCTGGTCGAAGAGTAAGCTCTAAAGGGTCTTTTCTAGCCCCTTCTTTTTTGCGGACGTTTTATCGTGCAGCAGTCTGTTGATTGAAGCGAGGAACGCCTTTGCGGATGCCACGAGTATGTCTATGTCCGCCCCGTGACCGATAAAAATCCTTCCTCCGTCAGTCACGCGAACGGTTACTTCTCCAAGAGCGTCTGTTCCTCCGGTTATTGCCTGAATTGAATAATCCACAAGTTTCGGTTTTGTCTTAGTCAGTTTTTTTATCGCGGAATATATCGCGTCTACTGGGCCGGCTCCCGCGACCTTTGCTTTAATTGTCTTTCCCTTTTTAGTCAGTTCAACCTCGGCTGATGGTTTTGTCTTCGTGCCCGAGGTGACCTTTAGCGATTTAAACACAAATGTTTCCGGAGCGGCGTAAACTTCATCCGAAACGATGGATTCAAGGTCTCTTTCCGTAATTTCCTTTTTTTTATCCGAAAGCTTCTTGAAGCTCTCGAAAGCTTTTTCGAGGGCTTCGCCCTGTATGTCGTAACCCATGTCCTTCAGCCTTTTGACAAAAGCGTTGCGTCCTGAATGTTTTCCGAGAACAAGCTGGCTTTCAACAAGGCCGATATCTTCCGGATCCATGATTTCGTAGGTTTCTCTTGCCCTGAGTATGCCGGCCTGGTGAATTCCGGCTTCGTGCGCGAACGCGTTTGCGCCGACGATTGCTTTGTTGGGCTGGACAAGAAGCCCGGTAAGGTTGCTTACGAGTCTGCTCGTTTTGTGGATCTCTTTTGTGTTTATTAAGGTTTCAGCATCGTAGAAGTCTTTTCTGGTTTTTATCGACATCACGACTTCTTCAAGAGAACAGTTACCGGCTCTTTCTCCGATGCCGTTTATCGTGCATTCCACCTGAGTCGCTCCGGCTCCCACGGCAGCGAGAGAGTTCGCCACGGCGAACCCGAGGTCGTTATGGCAATGAACTGAAACGGCAACCTTTGAGATGTTGGGGACATTTTCCATTATTCCCTTTATGAGTTTTGTGAATTCACCGGGCATAGTGTATCCGACCGTGTCGGGGATATTTATTACGGTCGCTCCGGCGTCAATAACATCCTTTATTACTTTATGAAGAAATTCCGGCTCCGACCTGGTCGCGTCCTCGCAGGAGAACTCAACGTTGTCAACATAGCTCTTAGCGTGTTTGACCATATTCACGGCTGTTTCGTGGACCTTTCCCGGAGTCATTCTGAGTTTTTTCTCCATGTGAATGGGAGACGTGGCGATAAAAGTGTGGATCATCGGTTTTTCCGCGTCCTTTACGGCTTCCCAGGCCTTGTCGATATCTTCCTTCTTGGCCCTGGCAAGCGAGCAGATCATGGGCCCTTTTACTTCCCTTGCGATCGTCTGGATCGCGGCAAGGTCTCCGGGGGACGCTATGGCAAAGCCGGCTTCGATGGCGTCAACGTTAAGCCTTGCGAGCTGTCTGGCGATCTCGAGTTTTTCTTCCGGGTTGAGGCTGGCGCCCGGGCACTGTTCGCCGTCCCGAAGAGTGGTATCGAATATTCTTATCTTTCTTGCCATAATTTATCCTCCAAGAAGTTGATAATTCTATCACAAGGAGATGTTCTAATCAATGATCATCCTTTTGTCAAATAAGATCTATTATGTCTAGTAATTATGGGGCTCTGCCCCCTATGGCTATCTTCCTTTAACACCTTTTCTTTTCACCAGCCCCCGCACCATTTCTTTGGTCCGCCAAAGAAATGGTGGAAAGAAAGCGGCTTAGGGGGACACCCCCTAAGTACCCCCGTTGCGATTGCAACATTGTTTAAGTAATCAGTTTTACTGGTTTGAGAAGTCCTGTTGTTTCTTATTAAGTTAGCCTGTATTTCAGTAAATATGGTGTGCAATCGCTTATTATTGAAAGCCACCCTACCTCCTTCCCAAAGCTTAGTCAACGGCAAAGGGAAGACATCAAACTTCCGCGGCGCAGGCACGGCAGGGTCAGTGGTGGCCCGGGGATTTGCTGCGACCAAGATAGTTAAGAAATTATTTCAAGATAGAGCGGAGCAGCAAGGGCGGCAATAAGAAACACCTTCGGAGGGGGTAGTTTTGGAGGTGGGGTGTTTGCCTGCGCCTTGAGTTTCTTTTGTTACTTTTCTTTGATCAAGCAAAGAAAAGTAAAAAGAAGAAGATTTGAAGAAGAATGTAAGAATCAATCTTATTGACAAAGCCCCCTAAAGACTAGATGAATTCATATATATTTTGCTATAATAACTCGCTATGAATAAATCTGCTGGATATTGGCTT